>ENA-OWPA01001019-OWPA01001019.1-bioreactor-metagenome-genome-assembly--contig:-NODE-1019-length-23506-cov-11.260831_pt1 | contig 23506 bp, 11 predicted proteins | sample MGYA00238139_ERZ651803 | MGnify/ENA primary metagenome ERZ651803 (study PRJEB26909, sample SAMN07631231) | bioreactor metagenome | isolation source: Switchgrass digestor | place: USA: Dartmouth... | reverse complement strand
AGTGTAGATGTGATTTCTATTAACACATCTTTGGTGCTCTCTGTCTATCTATTTCCTACAGTAAAGTTACGCTATCTCAGGACGACCTTCCGATTGACTTTTCTTTCGACACTGATGTAGAATTGTATTGTAGGTTTTTATTGAAACAGTAAAATCTCTGTATTAATTAAGAGCAGCTGATATGGTAAGAGCAGGTTCCGGAAAGAGATTTCTTATAAAAACCAGAAGCAGCATTTTAATAAGAATATCTTTGGAATAACCCGCCGTATGGACGCTAATACAGCTCTGTATGGCGGTTATTTATATTATAACAAAAGACGAGAATTAGATACACAGGAGGAGTTATGAAAAAGAAACATAGGATACGTGGGATACTTATATGCTTGGGAATCTTGATAGTGTTGTCAGCAATTGGAGTCATTGCCATCTGGCCGACCTGGAAAAAATATTATAAAGGCGACCAGGTTGATGATCCTAATGAGCCAAGGATAGCTGTTGAGTCGGAATATATTGATTTTAACAGTGAGAACGGTTTGTTATATGTAAATAATGAAATTATTATTGTGACCTATGAAGGTGCCAGCCGCTCGGATATAGAGACACTTGCACAGGACTTTAAGGCAGACCTTGTCTCGGCAATGGAGGAGATAGGTTTTTGGCAGCTGCGCTTTAAAGAGCGGATGTCTTTTGAGGAGCTTCAGACAGTTCTAAAAAAATTAAAGAAAAATGACATCGTTGAGGATGCATTTTTAAATACAGTACATGAAGAGGAGGAGGACAATTTCCTTATTCTTGAGGATGATGGCGGTGGAGGAGCATCAGTTGAAGAAAAGGAACCGTCTCCCTTCTATCCGGATGATCCCTGGAATAAAGACGCTAAGGAATGGAATGTGGATGTACCTCGTGGCTCCAATTGGGGTATGGAAGCAATTCGTGCCCCATATGCCCCAACTTAACCGGAGCTGAAGTAAAGAGTATTGTTCTTGCTTCAACATCAGGAAGGTTTTACTATGAGGGCGGCTACAGTGGAATGATAGATGCCGAGCAGGCTGTCAAAAAAGCGCTGCAGACAAAAAGCACCTCTGTAAGCCGGGTGATAAAAAAAGACCTGAGCAGTGGGCTGGATTTATGCTTTGTGGTAGATACTACCGCCTCAATGGATGATGATATCCAAAATGCAAAGGATAATATGCACAGAATTATAGAAGAGATATCGGCTAAGAATGAGAATTTCCGAGTTGCGCTGATTGATTATCGTGACTTCCCGGAAAGATCATCATTCGGGGACTATGAAGCAAAGCTTCAGCTGGATTTTACAGAAAATACGGAGGAAATAACAGCTGCTATCAATGCTCTTGATTTGGGTGACGGTGGTGATTATGAAGAAACAGTTTATTCGGCTCTGATGAAAACCCTGGAGCTTAAATGGAGACGGGATTTCAAGAAGGTTATTATTCTTTTGGGCGATGCCCCACCTCTGGATCCTGAGCCATATACAGGTTATACTCTGGAAGGCGTGGTTGAGGCCTTATATAACGCCGATATCTCACTTGTTACTGATCAAGGTGAGCGTGGAAGTACCGGAATATGAAAAGAGCATAGCTCTGAGCGTGGGAGATGCCGCCGATAGTCTTATTAATGTATATACTATAGGTACAAATGCCGGCTGGAAGGCTGAAGAGGCATTCGGAGCAATATCTGAATATACCGGAGGAAGCTATACCGGTGTTGATACTGTATCCGAGGTGTCAGAAGCAATTATCAGCACTATTGAACAGATTGAGATTATTCCGACAGTATCTGTACGAACATCCTTTGGGGAACAATATTCCGGTGAAACTGTGGAATTGTATAAAGATGAACAGTATATCTTTGAGTTTGAGCTGGATGAGTATGGAGAAGCTAAGCTGGAAGATATGGAACCGGGCGAGTATAGCTGGTCAATGCCTCGTCTGATGCTCAGCGGTACAATAAAGGTTAAGGATAACAGCAAGAAATCAAAGCTGAATTTTGATAAAGCTCCATGGTACTCCTTTGTCGTTATCATATGGCAGAGAGAGAGGGGATTGGTAATTAGCTGTGGGGTTGCAGGCTTAATCGGTCTAATCGTATTAATAGTTTTTATCAGGAAACTGATGCGGCTTAGAAAGTCTAATAAGTTAAATAAACCTGAGGATACAGAGAGGACTGAAGAAACCGCCAGGAAGATAGGCAGTCAGATGCAGGCAGATATTTTAGAACATGCAGCAAATCTTGAGCTGACGGCAAATCAAGCCCCTGTTGTCGTATGCAAATGTCCTTCCTGTGGAGCCGAATACGACAGAAAGATTAATTTCTGTGTAAAGTGTGGGACAAAAATGCAAAAATAACACGGCGTACCAATACCGGGATCATTGACTAACCGGTGCTGCTGATGTAAAATAATGCTATAATAATTTAGCAGATACTTTGAGAATGAGTGTCAGTCTAGTACAGCTTCCTGATTTGCACTGTGTCAATTCAGGTTCGTACTAACCGTTGGAATGGAGGGATGTAATGAATTATCATGTAAAAAAGACAGGCAGTGATTTAAATCCGGGTACAGAGGACAAGCCCTTTTTGACTATAAGTAAGGCTGCCTATGTGGCAAAACCCGGAGATGTTATCACAGTCCATGAAGGAGTATACCGCGAATGGGTTAGTCCCAGATGCGGTGGAACCAGCTCACAGAGAATAGTCTATCAGGCTGCTGAGGGCGAGAATGTAGTAATCAGCGGTGCTGAGGTTATTACTGACTGGGTGAAAGACGGTGATATATGGAAAACAGTGATCGACAATAGCTTCTTTGGAGACTTCAATCCATATAATGAGGTATTGTTCGGTGATTGGCTGTTTACAAGAGATAGAATATTTCATTTAGGTGAAGTGTATCTCAACGGGCGTGCCATGTATGAGGCGGTATCGCTTGATGGAGTGCGCAATCCGGTTAGAAACGAAAAATCATTTGAGCCGGACTTCTCATTATACACCTGGTACGCAGAGGTTGATGACAAGTATACAACTATTTATGCCAACTTCCATGGAGAAGATCCCACCAAAGGTAATGTTGAGATTAATGTGCGACGTTTCTGTTTCTGGCCTGAGAAGCCCGGCGTAAATTACATAACGGTTCGCGGCTTCACCATGAAGCAGGCGGCTACACAGTGGGCACCGCCGACAGCCTTGCAGGAAGGACTTATTGGTCCACATTGGGCCAAGGGATGGATTATTGAAAACAATACCATCAGTGATTCCAAGTGCTGCGGTATAAGCCTTGGTAAGGAAGAGAGTACAGGACAGAATGAATGGACAACCCTCTTTACCAAGATGGGGCATCAGCGTGAGCAGGAGGTTATTTTCAGAGCTCTTAATAAGGATTGGAGCAGGGATAATATAGGAGGCCATATTGTCCGCAACAATCATATTTACAACTGCGGTCAGGCAGGTATAGTCGGACATCTTGGCTGCGTTTTCAGTCTGGTGGAAAACAATCATATTCATCATATCAGGTACAAGAGGGAATTTGAGGGAGCCGAAGTTGGCGGAATTAAGTTCCATGCTGCAATCGATACAATTATCAGAAATAACATTATACATGATTCCTTCAGGGGAGTATGGCTTGACTGGCAGGCTCAGGGAACACGGGTAACAGGCAACATTATGTTTGGCAATGACAGCGAGGATATGCTGGTTGAGGTAAGCCATGGACCTACCATGATTGATCATAACCTATTCCTGTCGGAGCATGCCTTTAAGACCCTCAGCCATAGCTGTGCCCTGGTCCATAATCTGATTGCAGGAACAATATCAGTTGGCCAGGAACCAAGGAGACATACTCCTTATCATGTACCCCACAGTACTTCAGTTGCCGGCATGACCAATTTTGCAGGCGGGGATGACCGTTATTATAATAATATTTTCCTTCGCAAAAAGAATGATGAGAGATCAGATGAACCTCATCTTGAAAGCTTCTTCGGAAATGACCCTCTGAAGCCTGAGGATATAAATCCGTTTACACAAGCATTTATGGCATATCCTGTGGGAACTGCCGTTTACAATGAGTATCCCGGTGCAGACGATGAGAAGCCATGGGAAAGAATGAAAAGAATTTTTGCAGCCGGTCCGATGCCTCAGAAGCCTAAGGTACAAGAGGAGAAAAAGGATAATAAGGATGAAGAAGGAAAACCTGCATATGCAAGCCTTTCCGGTATGACTCCGCTGGCTGTATATATTGAAAACAATGTATACTTCAACAGAGCCCTTGCCTACAAGAAGGAAAAGGGAGCCAGGCTGTATGATGATTCTGCTGTTGAATATACAATAGACAGGGATAATAAGAAGGTTATTATTGAGATAACCAAGCCTGAGCTGCTTGTGGAGAGTGCTGGTGACATAATAACAACAGAGAAGCTGGGAGCAGGCTTCCACACCGAGCAGCTGTTTGAAAAGCCTGACGGTACGCCATATTGCTTTGATACGGATTTCTTCGGAAATCCCCGTACTGATGGCGCAATATGTGGTCCTTTCCAGGTAAAGGAAAAGAAGAGGTTTGAGTTTTCATTTGAACATTAATTGGTCTAATTTATAGGTATTTAATTTAATAAGCAATAATATTATATACCAATTATTTAATTTGATTAGCTGTGCCCTGAGTATGTATTACAACATATTCAGGGCAATATTGTGTCTGAAAAACCCTAATATTTACAGCAGCATTTATTTCATACCTCGTTGCTTGGAAATTCGAATTTTATTTGAGTATATTTTCAATCATTAACTATTATATAACTGAAGGTGAGCTCTTTTTGCATACCATTTATCCTTGAAAAAAACGTCATTTTACCAGGGCATTTTATTACCCCAGATTTAAGGATGAGCCTTATACAGGAAGGGGTATAGTATTGGTTGAAGCAGGATGAAAACATTCGACCTGTAACTTGAAATTAAGCATCTCATAGCTATAAATTAATTTTATTAAGCAAAATATATAAGAACCTAATATTATTAATAAAAATAAGTTTATATATTAAGAAACTAAAGCAATATACTTGCAAAAATTAAGGAGACATATTATAATGTAATTAATAAGCAAAGGCGTTTATAGACCTTTTTAGGTTTGTAAGCGCCTTTTTTGTCGTATACGTAATTATTTTAAACGGTTATAAGCCCATTGGGTAGGGTGCATATAAAAAAGGAGTTGGTGAATATGAAGATAAGTTCAGCAGACAGAAAGGAACAGTATCAGGAGCATAGTGGTCTGTTTGATCCTGGCTTTGAGCATGATAATTGCGGTATAGGTGCGGTTGTACAGATGAAGGGAATAAAAAGCCATACCGTAGTTGAGAATGCTTTGAAAATTGTTGAAAACCTTGAGCATCGTGCCGGTAAGGATGCTGACGGCGAAACAGGCGACGGGGTTGGTATTCTGCTGCAGATTTCCCATAAATTCTTCTCCAAGATTGCAAAGGATATCGGAATCGGGCTTGGAAATGAACGGGACTATGGAGTAGGCATGTTTTTCTTCCCTCAGGAGGAACTGAGCCGTAAGCAGGCTATGAAAATGTTTGAAATCATAGTTAATAAGGAAGGTTTATCCTTCCTGGGCTGGAGAGAGGTGCCGGTTAATCCTGAGATACTGGGTGAAAGGGCAAAGGCCTGCATGCCCCGGATATATCAGTGCTTTATAGCAAGGCCTGAGAATATTAAGCCGGGCCTGGATTTTGACCGCAAGCTGTATATCGTCCGCAGGATTTTTGAACAAAGCAATGATAACAGCTATGTCGTATCCTTATCCAGCAGAACCATAGTTTATAAGGGAATGTTTCTGGTTAAGCAGCTTCGCCTTTTCTTCTATGATCTGCAGGACGAGGACTATGAATGTGCAATTGCACTGGTTCATTCCAGATATTCCACAAACACAAATCCCAGCTGGCAAAGGGCCCATCCTTACAGATTTATTGTTCACAATGGTGAGATTAACACCATCAAGGGTAACGTTGATAAGATGCTGGCAAGGGAAGAAAACCTGGAGTCCGAGTATCTTAAGGGAGAGCTCCATAAGGTACTGCCTGTAATCAATACAGAGGGCTCCGATTCAGCCATGTTTGACAATGTACTTGAATTCCTTGTAATGAGCGGAATGGATTTACCACTGGCAGTTATGATTACGATTCCTGAACCCTGGACCAATGATGCATGCATGAGCCAGGAAAAAAAGGATTTTTACCAGTACTATGCCACGATGATGGAGCCTTGGGATGGACCAGCTTCCATATTGTTTACCGACGGAGAGGTTATGGGAGCTGTTTTGGATAGGAACGGACTGAGGCCGTCACGCTATTACATTACTGATGATGATTATTTGATTTTGGCATCAGAAGTGGGAGTTTTAGAGATTCCGCCGGAAAAAATTATCATAAAGGAGCGCCTGCGCCCCGGCAGAATGCTTCTGGTGGACACAAATAAGGGCCGCCTGATTGATGACAGTGATCTAAAGAATTATTATGCAACAAGAAAACCCTATGGTGAATGGCTTGACACAAATTTGGTCCAGCTGAAGGAGCTGAGAATACCTAATGTCAAGGTGCCTGAGATTGCATCTGATGAGCTGGAAAGACTTCAAAAGGCATTTGGATATAGCTATGAGGATTATAGTACGGTTATTTTGCCAATGGCAGAAAGCGGTCAGGAGGCTGTGGCAGCCATGGGTGTCGACTCGCCTTTGGCGGTTCTGGACGACAACAATCCATCATTGTTTAACTATTTCAAGCAGTTGTTCGCGCAGGTTACCAATCCTCCGATTGATGCAATCCGTGAAGAAATTGTTACCTCAACTGTAGTTTATATTGGTGAGAACGGCAACCTTCTTGAGGAGAAGGCGGAAAACTGCAAGGTGTTAAGGATTAATAATCCGATCCTGACAAACACCGATCTTCTGAAGATTAAAGCCATGAAAAAACCAGGCTTTAAGGTTGAAGTTATATCTATGCTTTATTATAAAAATACTCCACTTGAAAAGGCTATTAATCATCTTTTCCTGGAAGCGGACAGGGCATATAAGGCAGGGGCAAATATCCTGATATTATCCGACAGGGGAGTGGATGAAAACCACCTGGCTATTCCGTCCCTGCTTGCTGTCAGCGCCCTGCAGCAGCATCTTGTTGCTAGCAAGAAAAGAACAGCGCTTTCTATAATTGTAGAAAGCGCCGAGCCAAGAGATGTTCATCATTTTGCCTGCCTGCTGGGTTATGGAGCATGTGCGATTAACCCTTATCTTGCACATGAAACTATAAGACAGCTGATTAATGACAACATGCTGAATAAGGATTATTATGCAGCGGTTGACGACTATAACAAGGCGGTGCTTAAGGGCATTATCAAAATTGCCTCCAAGATGGGTATCTCCACCATCCAGTCATATCAGGGGGCTAAGATATTTGAAGCGATTGGAATCAGTAAAGAGGTTATAGATAAATATTTCACCGGAACCGTAAGCCGTATTGAAGGTATTACTTTGGAGGATATACAGGAACAGGTGGAAAGACTGCATTCTAAAGCCTTTGATCCCCTGGGCTTAAGGGTTGATTTAAGCCTTGATTGCAGCGGCTCCCACAAGTTCAGGAGTGGCAAAAAGGAGCATCTGTATAATCCCAAGACTATATACCTTTTGCAACAGGCTACCAGGACCGGAAGCTATGAGCTGTATAAGGAGTATTCCAAGGAGATAACCAAAGAGCAGGGGCATATCACCCTGCGAGGTCTGCTGGATATTAATTTCCCTGAAAAGGGAATCAGTTTGGATGAGGTGGAAAGTGCCGACAGTATAGTAAAGCGCTTTAAAACAGGTGCCATGTCCTACGGCTCTATATCACAGGAAGCACATGAAGCCTTGGCAATTGCTATGAACAGTATCGGAGGAAAATCCAACAGCGGAGAGGGCGGTGAAAGCGTCGAAAGGCTAAAGCCTTCAGAGGATGGTTTAAACCGCTGTTCGGCAATCAAGCAGGTAGCAAGCGGACGATTTGGCGTAACAAGCGAGTATCTTGTCAGCGCGAGAGAGCTTCAGATAAAGATGGCTCAGGGGGCAAAGCCCGGTGAAGGTGGCCAGCTTCCGGGTGAGAAGGTTTATCCATGGATTGCAAAAACCAGGCATTCCACTCCTGGTGTTGGCCTTATTTCCCCTCCGCCACATCATGATATTTATTCTATCGAAGATCTGGCACAGCTCATTTACGACCTGAAGAATGCCAATAAGGATGCCAGAATATCTGTTAAGCTGGTGTCGGAAGCCGGAGTTGGAACTATTGCATCCGGTGTAGCCAAGGGCGGAGCAAGTGTTATCCTGATTTCAGGCTATGACGGCGGTACCGGCGCAGCACCCAGAACCTCAATATATAATGCGGGCCTGCCTTGGGAGCTGGGAATAGCCGAAACCCACCAGAGTCTGTTGATGAACGGATTGCGCAATAAGGTTATTCTGGAAACCGACGGCAAGTTGATGACAGGACGGGATGTGCTGATAGCCGCCCTTCTTGGAGCAGAGGAGTTTGGCTTTGCAACAGCCCCGTTGGTTGTATTGGGATGTGTTATGATGAGAGTCTGTAACCTGGATACCTGTCCGGTGGGTATTGCAACTCAGAATCCTGAGCTTAGGAAGAGATTTGCCGGTAAGCCGGAATATGTAATAAACTTCATGTATTTTGTAGCCCAGGAGCTGCGTGAATACATGGCCAGACTCGGTGTAAGGACAGTTGACGAGTTGGTAGGACAGACTCATTTCCTAAAAAAGAAGGAAAATCTGAAAGGAAATAAAAGATACGACAAGGTAAACCTTGATGCTATATTAGAGAATCCCTTCACCCTGCAGGGTATCAAACAGCACTATATTCCGGAATGTTCCTATGATTTTGAGCTGGAAAAGACTGCTGATGAAAGGGTACTTAAAAAGAAATTCAAGCTTGATGACCCTACTCCACAGAAAATTAAGCTAAAGGTATCCAACACCGACAGGACCTTCGGTACGATTTTCGGATCCGAGATAACTAAAAAATACGGTACCGATTTATCCGAGGATACCTTCGTAGTGGAATGCAAGGGCAGTGGAGGGCAGAGCTTTGGTGCCTTTATTCCTAAGGGCATGACTATTATCCTTGAAGGTGACAGCAATGACTACTTTGGCAAGGGGCTCTCAGGCGGAAAGCTGGTAGTATATCCGCCGGCAAAAAGCCGTTTTAAGGCAGATGAGAACATTATTATAGGCAATGTCGCCCTTTATGGAGCTACCGGCGGAAAAGCCTTCATAGCAGGTGTTGCAGGTGAACGCTTCTGTGTCCGCAACTCGGGAGCAATAGCTGTTGTAGAAGGCGTTGGCGATCATGGCTGCGAGTATATGACAGGAGGCAGGGTTGTTGTATTGGGTAGCACCGGTAAAAACTTCGCCGCCGGAATGAGTGGCGGAATCGCTTATGTACTTGATGAAAACAGCGACCTCTATAAGAGATTGAACAAGAGCATGGTATCCTTTGAGGCGGTAACTGACAAGTATGATGTTATGGAGCTTAAGGATTTGATAGCTGAGCATGTAAAGCATACTAATTCCGTAAAGGCGAAGATGATTCTGGAGCGTTTTGATGAATACCTGCCTAAATTCAAAAAGATAATGCCTCATGACTACAGACGCATGCTTAAGACCATAGCAGAGCTTGAGAAAAAGGGTATAAGCTACGAAAAGGCGCAGATAGAAGCCTTTTATGCCAATGCTGGCAAGGCATCATAATTAGATATAGAAGAAAGGCGTGGTTGTTTATGGGAAAGCCAACAGGATTTTTGGAATTTAAAAGAGTTGTCGGTCAGGCACAAAGGTGTGCAGAGCGTATAAAGCATTTTAACGAGTTTCATTCGCCTTTGAATATGGAGCAGCGCAGGTGCCAGGGAGCCAGATGCATGGAATGCGGTGTACCCTTTTGCCAGTCCGGTATGATCCTTGGCGGTATGGTATCCGGTTGTCCGCTGAATAATCTGATACCCGAATGGAATGATTTAATTTACAGAGGCAACATGCAGCAGGCACTCAAGCGTTTGCTTAAGACCAATAATTTTCCCGAATTTACCGGAAGGGTCTGTCCTGCTCCCTGTGAAGCGGCCTGTACCTGTGGGCTGAACGGGGACCCGGTTACAATAAAGGAGAACGAGCTGTCCATTATTGAATATGGCTATGATAAGGGCTATGTAAGGCAAAAGCCCCCGTCCTTAAGAACCGGGAAGAAGATAGCGGTAATCGGTTCCGGGCCTGCCGGGCTTGCCGCAGCGGATCAGCTTAATAAACGAGGTCATCTCGTTACCGTATTTGAACGCTCTGACCGGATCGGTGGCCTGTTGATGTATGGAATACCCAATATGAAGCTGGAGAAGCATATAATAGAGCGAAGGATCTCCATCATGAAGGAGGAGGGCATATCATTTGTTACCGGAGCCAATGTTGGAGGCAATTATGATGCAAAAGCTATACTGGAAGAGTATGATAGCGTAATTCTGGCATGCGGTGCCTCCAGGCCAAGGGACATTCAGGTTCCGGGAAGAGACAGTAAGGGAATATACTTTGCCGTGGATTTCCTTAAGAGTGCCACAAAGGATATATTGGAAGCGAGGAACAGCACAAATCTGCAGGATATAGATTTTACCATTTCAGCAAAGGGCAAAAGGGTACTGGTAATCGGTGGCGGCGATACCGGCAACGATTGCGTGGGAACCAGCATCAGACAGGGAGCAGCAAGCGTCATACAGCTGGAAATGATGCCAAAGCCCCCTCTTGCAAGAACAGAGGATAATCCATGGCCCCAATGGCCTAAGGTCTTTAAGATCGATTACGGACAGGAGGAGGCAATAGCTGTCTTTGGCCGGGATCCCAGGGTATATCAGTCTACAGTTAAGGAATTTATCCCGAATGAGAAGGGTGAAGTCTGCAAGGCAAAGATTGTCCGCCTCGAGAGCAAATATAATAAGGAAGCAAATCGTTACATTATGGAGGAGGTCTGCGGCAGTGAATATATAGAGGATGTGGATCTGGTTTTGATTGCGGCGGGCTTCCTTGGGGCAGAGTCTTATGTGGCGGAGGCCTTTGGGGTTGAGCTGGATGGCAGAAGCAATGTAAAAACAGAGGCAGGCAAATATCAGACCAATGTTGATAAGGTATTTACCGCAGGTGATATGCACAGAGGCCAGTCTCTTGTAGTTTGGGCAATCAGGGAAGGCAGAGAGGTTGCCAGGGCAGTTGACGAGTATCTGATGGGTTACAGTAATCTTCCATAATATGTTCACCTTTTGCATGTTATAGCATAAACTATAACGTGTAAACAAAGGCGTTCACTCACTATAGGCCAAAGTTTGGCTTATGGCGGGAGGACGCCTTTGCTGTTGCAGAGGGAAATGAGGTGTATAATATGTGTGGAATAGCAGGCTTTTGCAATTTCACCACGGATTATTTGCTGCAGAAAAGCTACTGGCATGATTGTCTTATACGTATGAGGGAAGCCATCGCTCATCGCGGCAAGGATAATATGGGTGAATATTTAAATAAGCATGTAGGCTTTGGTCATACCCGCTTGTCCATTAGGGATGTCAGTCACGGAAAGCAACCTATTATCAGAAGGATAGGGGAAGCAGAATATGTAATTATCTATAACGGGGAAATTTATAATACGGATGAGCTGACACCTGAGCTAAAAAGGGCTGGATATCATTTTGAAACAACAACCGATACCGAGGTTATCCTTTATGCCTATATCCATTATGGCATTGATTTTGTGAATAGACTTAACGGTATATTTGCATTTGCCATATGGGACGATAAGGAAAAAATGCTGCTTCTTTATCGTGACAGGCTTGGTGTGAAGCCCCTGTTCTATACAATAAAGGACAATACAATTATATTTGGCTCCGAAATCAAGGCGCTTTTTTGCCATCCGAAAGTTAGGCCAGAGATTGATATAGATAGCCTGAGGGAGATTTTTGGCATAGGTCCTGCAAGAACTCCCGGCAATGGGGTTTTTCGTGCAGTTAAGGAGGTTTTGCCGGGGCATTATATCAGATTTACCCAAAGCGGATTGACAGACACCCTTTACTGGGATTTGAAAAGCATGGAGCATACCGACAGCTATGCTGAAACAGTAGATAAGGTTTCTTATCTGGTGAGGGATTCCATAGAAAGGCAGATGGTTTCCGATGTGCCGGTCTGCAGCTTTTTATCGGGAGGAATCGACTCCAGTATTGTTACTGCTGTCGCCAGCAATTACCTGAGGGCAGATGGGAGCTTTCTTAATACCTTTTCCTTCGATTTTAAGGAAAATGATATCTACTACCAGGCAAATGCCTTCCAACCTGAGCGGGACAGACCCTTTGTGGATATAATGCGTAAAAAATATGATCTGAACCGGCATACTTATCTGGAATGCGACGAGCTAATGCTGGCAGAGCTTTTAGATGATGCGGTAAGAGCCAAGGATTTGCCCGGTATGACCGATATAGATGCATCCCTGATGTATTTTTGCTCCCTGGTAAAGCTTCATAACAAGGTTGCCCTGACAGGCGAGTGTGCAGATGAAATATTCGGAGGCTACCCCTGGTTCTACAGGGATGAGCTTACCTGGGCGGACACATTTCCATGGTCGAGGGATATTTCAGCTAGAACCATGCTGCTGGATGATGACTTTGCAGCCCAGCTGAGGCTGGAGGAGTACATTAAGCAAAGATACAACGAGACTCTGCAGCAGGTGCCATATCTGGAGGATGAGGAGACGGCCGAAAGGAGACGAAGGGAGATAACCTATTTGAACATAAAATGGTTTATGCAGACCTTGCTGGATCGTATGGACAGAGCCAGTATGTTTAATTCTCTTGAAGCAAGGGTTCCATTTGCTGATCACAGGATAATGGAATATGTATTTAATGTGCCCTGGGAAATGAAGTACAGAAACGGTGTGGCCAAATCCCTGCTCAGGGAGGCTTGCCGGGATTTGTTGCCGGCCGAGCTTTTAAACCGCAAAAAGAGTCCATATCCTAAAACATACCATCCGGGTTATGAGAAATTGCTGAAGGAAAGATTATCAGAGATAATCAGCAATAAAAATTCACCAATCCAGCCAATGATAGATGCTAAAAAGGTGCAGGCCTTTATAAAAGAGCCGGCTGTATACGGCAAGCCCTGGTTTGGGCAGCTGATGGCAGGGCCTCAGCTTATGGCATATTTAATCCAGATAAATTATTGGCTAAAGGAGTATTCGCCGGTTTTTGTAACATAATTAGCTCATATTTGAGCTAAATCGAATTTATCTGAAAAATGAAGCTGCCGCTTCGCGATTTAATCGCAGAAGCGACAGCTTCTTTATATAACATGGAAGCAGGAGATTGTAGTACGCAAATTTATGAATTATTATACTATGAACAATTCTGCATAGGAGGGGAATGGCCAGTATTTTGCTGCAACCACTGTTTCAAGCTCATCAACAATCAGCCTGAGCTCGTTCATTGAGCCAAGTACATTTTCGCGGTAATGCTTAGCCAAATCAAGCAGCTCGTTGATAGGCTTTGCATCCGCAATTGCCTGTTCAAGCCTGCCCAGTCTGTCTATTAACTGGCTTGACAGGCTGGATATCTTGCCAAGCAGCTGTTCCTCAAGCCCTGACTCGTATCCGCCAAGGCTCTTCTTTGCACCCAGAAGCTGTGTCAGCTCGTTCTGATAGCTTACACAAGCCGGAATAATATCTCTCTTAACCAGGCTAATCATTGTAAGAGCCTCAATTCGGAGGGTTTTGCAGTAATTCTCCAGCAAAATTTCATATCTAGAATGAATCTCCTTTTCGGTAAATACCTTATGCTTTGTAAAGAGCTCGATGCTCTTGGGCGAAATAAATGCCGGCAGGGCTTCAACCGTATTCTTAAGGTTGGACAGACCGCGCTTTGCAGCTTCCTCCACCCATTCCTCGGAGTAGTTGTTGCCGTTGAAGATAATTCTCTTGTGCTCCTTGATGGTTTTCTTAATCAGGGCTGACAGCTCAGCCTTAAAGTCCGTGGCATTCTCAAGTACATCTGCAAATTCACGGAGTGATTCGGCCACTATAGTGTTAAGTACTATATTGGGGCCTGCTATTGAGAAGGAGGAGCCCAGCATACGGAACTCGAACTTATTGCCGGTAAAGGCAAATGGTGATGTCCTGTTGCGGTCGGTAGTGTCCTTAGGGAAATGAGGCAGGACGGTAACACCGATCTCCATATTATGCTTTTCCTTTGACTGATAGCTGCTGCCGTTTTCAATAGCCTCAAGGATCTCGGTCAGCTCCTCACCCAGGAACATTGAAACAATTGCTGGAGGTGCTTCATTGGCTCCAAGTCTGTGATCATTGCCTGCGCTTGCTACAGATACACGCAGCAGATCCTGGTATTCATCAACTGCTTTAATTACAGCAGTAAGGAACAGCAGAAATTGTGCATTTTCGTAAGGGGTTTCACCCGGCTCCAAAAGGTTGATGCCGTTGTCGGTGGATATGGACCAGTTAACATGCTTGCCGCTGCCGTTAACTCCTGCAAATGGCTTCTCATGAAGAAGGCAGGCAAGGCCGTGCTTATCAGCAACGCTCTTTAGTAGCTCCATAGTCAACTGGTTATGATCAGTGGCGATATTGGTTGTTGAGAATATAGGAGCAAGCTCATGCTGAGCAGGGGCAACCTCGTTGTGCTTGGTTTTTGCATATACGCCAACCTCCCACAGCTTCTCCTCCAGATCCTTCATGAAGGCTGAAATCCGTGGCTTAATGCTTCCGAAGTAATGATCCTCAAGCTCCTGTCCCTTAGGAGGCTGTGCTCCAAACAAGGTCCTGCCTGTGATTACAAGGTCAGGCCGCTTTAAGTATTTTTCCTTATCGATAAGGAAATATTCCTGCTCAGGACCAACCGTTGTTATTACACGCTTTGCGGCAGTGTTGCCAAATAAGCGCAGAATACGAATTGCCTGCTTATCCAGGGCCTCCATTGATCTCAGCAAAGGAGTCTTCTTATCCAAAGCCTCACCGCTGTAGGAGCAGAAGGCTGTAGGAATGTAGAGGGTGCCATCCTTAATAAATGCGTATGAGGTGATATCCCATACTGTATAGCCGCGAGCCTCAAAGGTTGCACGAAGGCCGCCTGACGGGAAGCTGGAGGCATCAGGCTCGCCTCTTACCAGTTCCTTTCCCGAAAACTCCATAATAACCTTGCCGTTGCCGCAGGGTGATATAAAGCTGTCATGCTTTTCAGCGGTTACGCCGGTCATAGGCTGGAACCAGTGGGTAAAGTGGGTTGCCCCCTTTTCTACAGCCCATTCCTTCATGGCATTTGCTACAACATTTGCAACATCAAGCTCAAGATGAGTACCTTCCTTCATAGTTTTTTTAAGTGCCTTGTAAATATCCTTCGGTAATCTCTCCTGCATTACAGCATCATTGAATACCATACTTCCAAACAGAGCCGGAACATCTTTCATAACTATAACCTCCTTTATTTTAATGAACAAAAATATCAAAGATGTCATTCGCGCGAATGTATCATTTAAATAAGCAAAGCCGGAGGGCTTTTATTCCAATCCCATACAGCCAGGTGGACTTTTTATCGTTTAGGAAATTCGTATGATTTCATAAATGATAAAAAGGCGCTGAGGACAATTCGGTCCTAAGCGCCTTTGCTATTTTATTTCATATATATTAGCGTAGTTATTGCATTGTGTCAATAGAAAAATAAAAATTTTTTAGACTATTTTTTTGACTAAAATTAATTGACAATGAAATAGTTTTCTTGTATATTCTAATAGATATGAACAAAGGTGTTCATCATTGTATGAGATGCAAGCCTGTATTGGAGTCTTGTGGAGATTTCCAATATTGTAAAACAGTTCGCCATCTGTTTTTGGCTGCACCCCATAGAATGATGAGCACCTTTTTGCTATGTATCGATTATTCATACTCTATTTTGAAAGGAGCATGGAGAGGATGAGCAAACTATATCTGATATTGGAAAATGGTATGTACTTTGAAGGCCAAGGCTTCGGCTGCGTGGGTGACGTTACAGGAGAAATAGTCTTTACGACAGGCATGACAGGATATCTTGAAACCCTGACCGACCAAAGCTATCATGGACAGATTGTCCTTCACACCTTTCCTCTAATAGGAAACTATGGCATCATCCCCTCTGATTTTGAAAGCAGTTTTATCGGCCCACTGGCATATATTGTAAAAACACCGTGTCAAGCTCCCTCTAACTTCAGATCTGAGGGTACACTTGACACTTTTTTAAAAAGAAAAGGTATCGTAGGCTTGTGTGGAATTGATACCAGAGCGGTGACCAAGATCATCAGGGAACATGGTGTGATGAACGGCCGGATAACAAAGCAGCATCCAGACGAGGTTTCACTCGATGATATAAAATCCTACAAAATTAAAAATGCCGTAGAGAATGTTTCGTGCAAAAAACCAGTCCTTTATAAGGCTGAAAAGCCAAGATATACTGTAGCTCTTTTGGATTTCGGACTTAAGGAAAATATAAAGAGAGAGCTTCTTGCCCGCGGATGCAATGTGTGGGTATTGCCTCATAATACATCAGTAAAGGATTTGCTTAGCCTTGGTGTGGATGGAATAATGCTGTCCAACGGGCCGGGCGATCCGAAGGATAACCCTCAGGTAATAAGTAATATAAAGGAGCTGATGAAGACAGGGATTCCTATATTCGGCATTTGCCTGGGACACCAGCTTATGGCTTTGGCCAGCGGCTTTGATACCCACAAGCTAAAATATGGGCATCGGGGAGCAAATCAACCGGTTAAGGATTTAGTGACCGGCAGGGTATACATAAGCAGTCAAAATCATGGCTATGCAGTAACAAAGGAAAGTATTGATCCTAACATTGCATTCGAATGGTTTGCCAATGTAAATGACAAGACAAATGAAGGCTTGTGGTATAAGAGTGTACCGGCATTCTCCGTGCAGTTCCATCCGGAAGCCTGTGGTGGGCCAAAGGATACGGCATTTCTTTTTGACAGATTTGTTGAAAGAATGGAGGGAACAGTATATGCCGCTGGATAAAAGAATTAAAAAGGTCCTGGTCATTGGTTCGGGACCCATTGTAATAGGCCAGGCTGCTGAATTTGACTATGCCGGTACCCAGGCCTGCCGGGTGCTGAAAGAAGACGGTATTGAAATAGTACTGTTAAATTCCAATCCGGCCACTATAATGACAGATAAAAATATAGCAGACAGAATATATATTGAGCCTCTGACACTGGCAACGGTAAAACGGATAATTGAAAAGGAGCGGCCGGACAGCATCCTTTCGGGTCTGGGAGGGCAGACGGGCTTGACCTTATGTATGCAGTTGGCCAAGGACGGCTTCCTTGACCGTATGAATGTGCGTTTGCTAGGAAGCTCGCCTGAAACAATTGACATGGCAGAGGACAGACAGTTGTTTAAGGAAACCATGCAGAAGATTAACCAGCCGGTAATTCCCTCCGTAATTGCACATGATACGCAGGCTGCTCTTGAATTTGCCGAAGAAATAGGATATCCGGTAATTGTGCGGCCTGCCTTTACCTTGGGAGGCAGCGGGGGTGGTATTGCGAAAAACAAAGAGGAGCTGGTTGAAATTGCAGGGAGAGGCCTGTCAATGTCGCCAATACATCAAATTCTGGTGGAAAAATCAATTGCCGGCTGGAAGGAGATTGAGTTTGAGGTTATGAGAGACAGAGCCGGCAATGCTGTTGCCATCTGCTCGATGGAGAATTTTGATCCGGTGGGTGTGCATACAGGCGACAGCATAGTCATAGCGCCGGCAATCACCTTGGCCGATAAGGAATATCAGATGCTAAGAACAGCGGCACTTGATATTATCTGCGCCCTGGGAGTGGAGGGTGGCTGTAATTGCCAGTTTGCCCTGAATCCTGACAGCTTTGAATATGCGGTTATAGAGGTTAATCCCAGAGTGTCCCGTTCATCGGCTCTGGCCAGCAAGGCAACCGGTTATCCGATTGCTAAGGTTGCGACAAAGATTGCTATTGGCTATACCCTTGATGAGATTGTTAATGCCGTTACCGGCAATACATTTGCGGCTTTTGAGCCCACACTGGATTATGTGGCTGTAAAGCTGCCCAAATGGCCCTTTGATAAGTTTGTTTATGCAAAAAGGGAGCTGGGCTCACAGATGAAGGCAACCGGAGAGGTTATGGCAATTGCCGACAGTTTTGAGGAGGCACTTTTGAAGGCTATAAGGGGAGCAGAGCTTGGCCTGAACAGTCTTGATATGCCAAAGCTGTTGAAAAAATCTGATGATGAAATATATCAAATGCTGCATCAGGTAACCGATGAGAGGGTATTTGTTTTGTATGAGGCTATAAAAAGAGGTATCGCAATAGATGAAATATATCGGATAACCAAGGTAGACCGTTGGTTTTTGAATTGTCTTAAGAATATATATCTTAATTCTGATAAACCGGAGAGCCAGACAAAAGCACAAAAACAGCTGCTGTATAAAATGGTTGATACCTGCGGAGGTGAATTTGCCGCGGTAACTCCGTATTTTTATTCAGTGGAAAAGGCTGTTGAGAACGAAGCTTTGCCATTTATTGAAAAATCCAAAAAGCCTAGAGTGGTGGTATTGGGCAGCGGACCGATCCGAATCGGGCAGGGTATAGAATTCGACTATGCATGTGTGCATTGCGTATGGACTCTGAAGAAGCTGGGCTATGAGGTAATTGTTATAAATAATAATCCTGAAACGGTATCCACAGATTTTGATACGGGCGACAGGCTGTATTTTGAGCCGCTTTGCATAGATGATGTGATGAATGTAATCAACATTGAAAAGCCGATAGGGGTTGTGGTGGCCTTCGGTGGCGGTACGGCCATCAAGCTTACTAAAAAGCTCCATGAAAGAGGAGTCAATATTATTGGAACATCTGCCGACAGCATTGACATCTGTGAAGACAGGGAGAGGTTTGATGAATTGCTGGCAAGGCTTAATATACCCAGACCACAGGGCTGCTGTGTAATGACAGTTGAGGAAGCGGTTGACGCGGCGCGGCAGCTGGGATATCCGGTTCTTTTACGGCCCTCTTACGTTCTTGGCGGCCAGAATATGATTATAGCCTATGAGGAAGAGGATGTCCGGGAATACATGGAGATAATCCTGCGCCAGAAGCAGGAGAATCCGGTTCTGGTGGATAAATATCTGTCGGGCAGGGAGATTGAGGTGGATGCCATCTCAGACGGGGTGGATGTTCTTATACCAGGTATAATGGAGCATATTGAAAGGACCGGAATACATTCCGGTGACAGTATAGCTGTTTATCCCCCTGTTAATGTAGAGGATGAGCTGGCGGACAGGATATTTGATGTTACCAGAAGATTGTGTATGGAGCTGGATGTCAGGGGCCTTATTAATATCCAATATGTACTTTACCATAATCAGATATATGTTATTGAGGTCAATCCCAGGGCGTCCAGAACAGTGCCATACATAAGCAAGGTAACCGGTGTTCCAATGTGCGAGCTGGCCACCAGGGTAAGTATGGGACAAAAGCTTGCTGATCTGGGTTATGGCTCCGGCATAGCAAAGACTCCTCCCTATCAGGCGGTAAAGGTGCCGGTATTTTCATTTGAAAAGCTTACTGATGTGGATACTCAATTGGGCCCTGAGATGAAATCTACCGGTGAAGTGCTGGGAATAGGCAAAAATCTTCAGGAAGCCATATATAAGGGGCTTCTGGCGGCAGGCTACAAGCTGCATAAAAAGGGAGGGGTTTTGATAACCGTAAAGGACAGCGACAAGCCTGAGATAATCCAGGTGGCAGAAAAGCTGGCGGCTTGCGGATTTACCCTGTATGCAACTGGTGGTACGGCAAGCCTGCTTAAGGAAAAGGGCTTTAAGGTGCAGCAGGTGAAAAAAATTCATGAATGCAATAGCGAAAATACTGCCACACTATTAGAAAGTGGCAAAATAAGCTATGTAATATCCACCTCGTCAAAGGGAAGGAATCCTGCATCTGATGATGTTAAGCTGCGCAGAAAGGCATGTTCTTTGGGAATCCCTTGCCTGACAAGCGTGGATACCGCCAATGCCCTGGCTGATTGCTTGCTGTCCGGCTACAGTGAAATTAATACCGAATTAATTGATATCAACAATTTAAGAACTGAAAGAATTAAGCTGCCATTTACCAAGATGCAGGGATGCGGAAATGATTATATCTATATCAATTGCTTTGATATGGATATCAATTCGCCTGAATCCTTGTCGGTTCTGCTCAGTGATCGCCATTATGGAGTAGGCGGCGATGGCGTGGTATTGATTATGAGATCGGAGCTGGCCGACGCAAGAATGCGGATGTTCAATCTGGATGGCAGTGAAGGAAAAATGTGCGGCAATGCAATCCGTTGCGTTGCAAAATACTTATATGACAATAATATTGTTAGAAAGCTGAATATGACAATCGAGACTCTTTCAGGCATTAAGGAGCTGACCCTGTTTACAAAAAACGGACTTGTGTCATCTGTTCGCGTAAATATGGGGCGGGCTGAGCTTGAGCCAAAGCAGATTCCTGTTTTGCTTCCTGGTGATAGTGTAATCGACAGACCGGTTACTATAGGAGGAAATGAATACTACATTACCTGTGTATCCATGGGCAATCCTCACTGTGTAATCTTTTGCAGGTCTGTTGATGAGCTAAGTCCTGCTCAACTGGGGCCTGTTATTGAGCATTGCGAGCTTTTCCCCGACCGGGTGAATGTAGAATTTGTAGAAATTATGGGAAGAAACCATCTGAAAATGCGTGTATGGGAGCGGGGAAATGGTGAAACCCTGGCCTGTGGAACAGGAGCGTGCGCTTCTGCCGTGGCAGCCGTGCTGTGCGGATATGCCGACAAGGACAGCGATATTAAGGTAAGACTGCTGGGCGGAGAGCTGATTGTTCGTTATACCGATGAGGCAGTATATATGACCGGTGAATGCAAAAAGGTATTTGACGGTTTGGTGGAAATATAATTAACAACAGTAATAAATTAACCAAGGAAGAGTTTGTGTTAACGCTGTAGGCACAAGCCTTCGATAAAAAAATAGCAGCGTAGAAATGAGGATAATAATTATGACAAAGTATATATTCGTTACAGGTGGAGTTGTTTCAGGACTGGGAAAGGGTATTACGGCCGCCAGTCTGGGAAGGTTGCTAAAGCAAAGGGGACTTAAGGTTGCAGCGCTTAAGCTGGACCCGTATATGAATGTTGATCCCGGTACTATGAGCCCTTATCAGCACGGTGAGGTATTCGTCACTGATGACGGTGCCGAAACTGACCTGGATCTGGGTCACTATGAACGCTTTATAGATGAGGATTTGACCAAGTTTTCAAATCTGACATCCGGCAAGGTATACTGGAATGTTCTTAACCGAGAGCGACAGGGAGGATATCTGGGTCAGACGGTTCAGGTTATTCCCCATATCACAGGTGAAATTATGGACTTTATCTATAACGGTGCAAAAAACAGCGGTGCCGATATATTGATAACAGAAATCGGTGGTACAACCGGTGATATAGAAAGCCAGCCGTTTTTGGAGGCAATTCGCCAGATATCATTGCAGCAGGGACATAAAAACTGCCTTTTTATACATGTAACCCTGGTTCCGTATCTGAAAGGTTCGAATGAGCATAAATCCAAGCCTACGCAACACTCCGTCAAGGAGCTGAGGGCAATGGGTATATCTCCTGATATCATTGTTGCTCGTGCTGACGAACCCTTGAATAAGGAGATTAAAGACAAAATATCTCTTTTCTGTAATGTCAAGCCTGATTGCGTAATAGAAAACCTTACCCTGCCATGCCTTTATGAGGCTCCCATTATGCTGCACAAGCAGGGCTTTGATGAAGTAGTCTGCAGGGAGCTGGGGCTTCAAACACAAGAGCCGGATTTGACAGAGTGGAACAATATGCTTGAAAAAATATATGCAAGAAAAAAAGAGCTTGTTATCGCTATAGTTGGAAAGTATGTAAAACTGCATGATGCCTATCTGTCGATAATAGAAAGCCTTAATCATGCCGGATATGATGCAGGAACCAAGGTAAAAATCAGATGGGTGGAAAGTGAGAAAGTTACCGATGATAATGTTGCGGAGCTGTTAAAAGGCGTTCATGGCATAATTATTCCCGGTGGCTTTGGAGACAGGGGAATAGAGGGAAAGATTAGCACCTGCAGATATGCAAGGGAAAATAATATACCATTTTTGGGCATATGTCTTGGCATGCAGATAGCAGTTATTGAATTTGCCCGCAATGTATGCTGTATGACCGGTGCCCATTCTGCCGAATTCAATCCCGATGCCCCTTATCGGGTTATAGACCTGATGGAGGAACAGATTGGTATTGTAGATAAGGGTGGTACTATGAGGCTTGGAGCATATCCCTGCAAAATTAAGGAAGGCACCAGGCTGCATAAGCTCTATGGAGCTGATATGATATCGGAGCGCCACAGGCACAGATACGAATTTAATAACATATACAGGGAGGTTATGACGGCAAAAGGTCTGGTAATAAGCGGAACATCACCTGATAACAGCCTGGTTGAGGTTGTTGAATTGCCGGAAAAGAAATTTTTCATAGGAGTCCAGTATCATCCGGAATTCAAGAGTCGTCCCAATAAGCCTCATCCGCTCTTTACAGGACTTATAAATGCAGCTCTTGAGCTGGCTTATGAACCCGAGCTAAAATAACCAGCTTTGTCATTATGCATGCAAATCTGTGACCCAGGTTTTATATCGTTGATGCAGATAATGCGAATTGCTATAGCCGCTGCTCTGGAATATCTCATTCCAGAGCATTTTAACCGCTTTTATAAATGATTTCTTGCAAATTATTTTATATCCTCTTATCAAATTCTTCTGTACAAATATATAATTATACGGTAAAATTAGTACGTTAGCATATTAAAGCATTAAAAATGATAGGGGGGGATTAATTCTAATGGAAGGCAGTCTTCAGATGGCTATATCAATGACCCTGTATATTGCCGTTGTAATTGGTATCGGACTATATTATGCCAAGCGGGCGAATGAAAGCACGGGTAATTTCCTGATAGGAGGCAGATCACTTGGCCCCTGGGTTACAGCTATGGGAGCTGAAGCCTCCGATATGAGCTGATGGCTGCTTATGGGGCTTCCTGGTGTTGCATACTGGTCCGGTGTGTGTGAAGCGGCATGGACCGCCATAGGTCTAGCCATCGGTACATATCTGAACTGGCTTTTTGTGGCAAAAAGACTGAGGGTATATTCACATATTGCCGGTGATGCAATTACAATACCGGATTTTTTAAGCAACAGGTTTAAGGAAAAGAAAAAGGTAATACTAACTATTACGTCATTGTTTATATTGATATTCTTCAGTGTTTACACGGCAAGCTGCTTCAATGCGGTAGGCAAGCTTTTCAGCGAATTGTT
>ENA-OWPA01001018-OWPA01001018.1-bioreactor-metagenome-genome-assembly--contig:-NODE-1018-length-23529-cov-5.899454_pt1 | contig 23529 bp, 25 predicted proteins | sample MGYA00238139_ERZ651803 | MGnify/ENA primary metagenome ERZ651803 (study PRJEB26909, sample SAMN07631231) | bioreactor metagenome | isolation source: Switchgrass digestor | place: USA: Dartmouth... | reverse complement strand
TACTGCTACTACTGCTACCTAGACCAGTCGGCCTTTTATTCTGACAGAGGAATTTACACACTAATTTGGACTTGACTGTATAAGCTTGAAATGGTATTAGTCAAAAATAGCGAATACATAGGTGAGGTAGTCGAAATAATAAGTGCTGTTATGAAGTCCGACTATTTCCAAAAAGCATTATGTATATTTAATAATATCGGTGAAGATGCTTTAAGCTACACAAAACCGGATTTAAAATACGACCCAAGACTTTTATATGTAAAAGCAATAAGAGATAAGTTTACAAATATTCATTATTGTTTTACTAAAATATCTGAGAAAAATATTGAGTTTGCTCCTGTTTGTGATTATTCGGCAGACCTGAAGATACTTTCCTCAGTATTAAATGATCTTACTATTAAAAGTTATATAAAAAAAGAAAAGAACATATCAAAGCTGATTGATGTTATGTATTGTCTGATAGATAAAGAATATGAAATGATAAAATATATAAAAGACAGGTACTCATAATGAAAACAGATACAGTATTAAAGAAAAATTTATATATGATTAGAATTATATGGGAGGTATCCCGCTCATATTTCTTTTATGCTTTTCTACTAATTACTATTCAGGTTTTTAACAACATATTATTTATACTCGTTGGTAAGTTCGTAATTGATATTTTGACAAACGGTGATGAATTTTATAAGGTTCTTATTTATTGCGGTATACTTATCGTTACTAATTTATTACAACAGTTCTTTTCAAGCTGGTATTATATGAAAAGGACTAAGCTTGTAACCCTCAAAGTACAAGAAAAGTTCCAAATAAAAATGTTTGAGAAAGCGAAGCAACTTGATCTATATTGTTATGAATCCGGGATGTTTTATGATCAATATGTAAAAGCTATGCCGGAAGCTGACGGAAGAGCAATGGCGATTTTCAATACTTTTGTTGATTTTATAAAAAGCATATTGAACATTTTTTCTGTAATAGCAATATTAATATCATTAGATGTCTTTATGATTTCATTTACAATAATTAATATTTTTATATCATTATTATTATCTAATAAAAAGAATAAGTCTATATATATCTATGACCAAGAAGAGCAAAACATAAACAGACAGAGGAGCTATGTTAAAAGAATCTTCTATTTACCCGAGTATGCCAAGGAGTTAAAGCTTTATCCAGTCGCATATAAACTGATAAAAAAATATTCGGATGAAACAAATAAACTCAAAGCTTTAATAAATAAGTATTTTACAAAGATATTTCTCATTGACTCAAGTATAGGTGCATCTAATTCAGTTATTTCCGTTTTGATGATTTTATACTTAAGTTATAGTGTTTCAATTGGCAGAATATCCATTGGTGATTTTTTAGCATTAGAGAAATCAACCGGAACCTTATCATCAAGTATAAGGAATGTTTTTAATATTATAACTGAATTAAAAAGACATAGCTTATATATTGATAACTTTCTTACTTTTATTAATTATGATCCTATAATAAAAATCGACGATAGAAAAGAAGATATTAATACGGACGAAGAGTTTTCATATTCGCTCAAAAATGTCAATTTTACTTACCCGGGTTCCACAAACAGAGTACTTAGTAATATTAATCTTGAAATTAAAAAAGGTGAAAAAATTGCTATTGTTGGCTATAATGGTGCCGGTAAAACTACTTTGGTAAAATTGTTATTACGATTATATGATGCTGATGACGGAAGCATATGTATAAATGGAAAGTCTGTTAAGGAATACAATGTAAAAAGCATATGGAACAATACCGGAGTTGTTTTCCAGGATTCGAATTTTTACGCATTATCAATCAGGGATAATATAGTCTCTGAATATGCTGAACATAATGATGAAGAAATTTATAAAGCTCTGGAGAAGGTCAATTTATTTTCAAAAATAAAAGAGTTACCTTTAGGAATTGATACAATAGTATCTAAAGAATTATCACAGGATGGAATCGTACTTTCCGGTGGTGAACAACAATCCTTATTCCTGTCAAGAATTTTTCTTAATAATCAAAAAGCAATAATTCTTGACGAACCATCAAGTGCACTTGATCCTATTGCAGAGGATAAAATACTATCAGAGATGTTTGATGCTGCAGTAGGAAAAACTGTCATCATGATAGCTCATAGGCTTTCTAGTATAAAATTTGTAGATCGTATAATATTCATGGAAAAAGGTGAAATCAAAGAAATGGGTACGCATGATGAGCTTATGAAACTTGATAAAAAATACGCAGAAATGTATAAGATACAAGCAAAACGTTATTTCAGTATAGTATAAGACCAAGGAGTAAAAAAAATGGTAATTAATTATTATGATGATGTTTTGCGTTTTTTAGAAAAATATTTCAATATAGAATTTAAAGACAATATACTGAAGGATAAAACAATTCTTGATAATATTGGGTCATTTGATTTTATAAATATAATAATCAATTTAGAGAATCAGTATAACATCGAATATAATGATGAAATGCTGAACTCGGGTTGTTATGAAGATATAGATGATTTTATTAGATATACTGTCTCTTTAATAGATAAAAAAGAAGATAAGCAGGAAGTTAAACTGCACCCAAAAAGTTAGACATGTGGTATAATAAACACATGAACGACAGAAAGGGGTGCAGTTTTGTTATGTCCAAAGGAAGGGCGAATAAGAAGTACACAGGCGAGTTCAAGCAAAAGGTAGTCGAAACCATGCAGAAGGAGAAGTTGGGTTACAGCGAAGCAGCCAGACGGTTTGGGGTTGCCAATCATAGTATGGTTGCTAACTGGGAGCGTATCTACCTTGAGGAAGGACCGGAAGGGCTGTATGTCGAGCGACGAGGGAAAGCCAACTCTGCCACAGGCACAAGGAAAGGACGACCGCCAAAACTTGATAAAAAGGTAGAAGAAGACTTAATTGCTGAAGTCCAACGATTAAGAGCGGAGAATGATTACTTAAAAAAATTGAAAGCCTTGGTTATGGAAGAGGAACGCCAAAACAAAAGGCGGAAGTGATCTGGGAACTAAGGCATAAACATAAGATATCACTGTTAATTGAAGTATCCGGATTGCCCCGTAGTACCTACTATTACTATGTAAAACACAGAAACAAAGAAGATAAATACAGTGAAATCAAAAAACAGATCACTACGATTAATCATGAAAACAAAGGCAGATATGGTTATCGGCGTATAACAGCCGAATTACATAACCGCGGTTATGTAATTAACCATAAAACCGTTCAACGACTTATGAAACAACTGGGGATTAATTGTAAGGTACGAATGAAGAAGTATCGTTCTTACAAAGGTGAAGTTGGTAAGGTAGCGCCAAACTTGCTTGAACGGGATTTTTATGCAGCAAAGCCGAACACAAAATGGGTTACTGATGTTACAGAATTCAGCTTGTTTGGTAGGAAGCTTTATCTTTCACCAATACTGGACTTATATAGTGAAAGTTTGGTTTCCTATACTATTTCAGAACATCCTTCTTTGTATATGGTTACAGATATGCTGGAAAAGGCGTTTCAAGAAATACCGGATAATACAAATCTGATTCTTCATTCCGATCAGGGATGGCAATATCAACACAAGCAGTATCAAAGAAGGTTAAAAGAAAAAGGAATCCGTCAGAGCATGAGCCGGAAAGGAAACTGTCTTGATAATGCGGTGATTGAAAACTTTTTTGGAATACTTAAAAGTGAGTTGTTGTATTTACAGGAGTTTAAATCTCTTGAACATTTTCGTTCGGAGTTGGAGAATTATCTTGACTATTACAACAATTGCAGGATAAAGCTAAAACTTAATGGCTTGACACCTGCCAAATACAGATCTCAAGCCATTAATGCTATCTAATATTCACTTTGCACAAGTTTCTTAATAAATCTTTGTCTAACTTTTTGGGGTCAGTTCAGTACCGCCGGCGTTTTTTTGTCAAAGTTATATTCTTCTCGCTCTGTAAACCTTTACGGAATGCGGTTTGACCTCCGGGCAGATGCCGCCCTGGAATACGCCCAAATCCTCGTGCGCAATCACATCGCGGAGCATGATCTTGTCGTTGACCTCCCAGCCGCAGTAGTACCACGAAAGCGGAATCTTCTTCGGGTGATCGAACTGGTTCAGCAGCAGGAACGCGATGTCGCCGCCGTACAGCGGTTTTGCCAGTACGACGTCGTTGCAGGCGAGCTCGGGGATGCGGAAAGCGGCCAGACCCAAATCGTCCTGGTTTATGTCGATGAGCTCTTTGTTCAGAAGTATGTTCAGTATCTCAGGTCTCGTGTTTCTGACGTCGTGCCCCATCATCAGCGGCGCGGAAAGCATGCACCAGAGCGCGAAATGCGCTTCGTACTCGTTGACCGTGCAGCCGCCGCCGATTTTGCCGACGTAGCCCTCGCCGAACAGACCGACAACCATCATATCGGGGTCGTTCCAGGCGCCGTGACCCGCGTAGGCTTCGAGACCGATTGCGTTCATCGCGACGTTGACAATCGATTCCCAGCTGTCTTTAATATCGCCGCAAAGCCGCCACATGTTCGCGCCGCAGCTCTTCATCCATTCGCTGACGGTTCTTCTGCCGAGGCAGGCGGAGAAAATAATGTCTCTTCCGCTTTCGCGCAGCGCTTGCCCCATTTTGCGGTACAGCTGCTTTTCGTCATGGCCGGGGGCAGGGTAGCCGAAGTCGTATTTTAACAGGTCAACGCCCCATTCGGCAAATTTTTTTGCGTCCTGACGCTCATGTCCGAAAGTGCCGGCTCTTCCGCAGTAGGTGAGTACGCCGCCGCCGGCGTAAAGGCCGAACTTAAGACCGCGCTCGTGGATATAATCGCCCAAAGCCTTCATGCCGCTCGGGAACCTGACAGGGTCTGCCTGCAGATTTCCGTCGGCGTCTCTTTCGACGCACATCCAGGAATCGTCAACGGCTACGATGGTGTAGCCGGCGTCTCTGAATCCCAGTTCAACCATTGCGTCGGCCGTTTCCTTGATAACTTGTTCGTTGACATCTCTGTAACCAAAAAAGTTCCAGGCATTCCAGCCCATCGGTGGTTTTAGCGCAAGCATCGCCATAAAACATACCTCAGTATTCTTAAATTTTATATCAAAAGGATAGGGGAAAACCTATCCTTTCATTATCGTGTTTATTGGTATTATTAGTGAATAATAACCTTTTCAGTGTCCTTATCAAAGATATGGATTCTGGAAACATCGACCGCGAACTCCATATTGTCTCCGGCTCTTGCTTTGGAACGGGAAGAAACGCGGGCAATCATGTTTGTTTCCTGACCAACTTTGATGTAAACGTTGATTTCGGCGCCCATCAGCTCGATAAACTCAACATGCGCGGGAATCTTGGTGTCCTCGAACTTGCTTAAGAACATAGGCTCGTCGTGCAGCAGCTCGGGACGAATACCCATAATGACTTCCTTGCCGATATACGGCTGAAGCTCGGGCGCGTTCGCTTTTTCTGCGGGAAGCTTGAGCGAGCAGTTCTCGAAATCAAAGTAAACATCGTTCTCTCTCTTCTTCAAAACGCCGGTGATTAAGTTCATCTGCGGCGTTCCGATGAAGCTTGCGACGAACAGATTGCAGGGATAATCGTAAAGGTTCTGAGGCGTATCAACCTGCTGTATAATACCGTCCTTCATAACGACGATGCGGGTAGCCATCGTCATAGCCTCTACCTGGTCGTGGGTAACGTATATAAACGTTGTCTGCAGTCTCTGATGGAGCTGGATAAGCTCGCTTCTCATCGTAGCGCGGAGTTTAGCGTCCAAGTTAGAAAGAGGCTCGTCAAGCAAGAATACTTTCGGCTCACGGACTATTGCGCGTCCTAAAGCGACACGCTGCTTCTGACCTCCGGACAAAGCCTTCGGTTTTCTGTCAAGCAGGTGAGAGATATCAAGAATTCTTGCGGCTTCCTCAACACGTCTTTTAATCTCTTCTTTTCTAACTTTGCGGAGCTTCAGTCCGAAAGCCATGTTCTCAAAAACGGACATATGCGGATAAAGAGCGTAGTTCTGGAAAACCATCGCTATATCTCTGTCTTTCGGAGCAACATCATTGACTCTCTTATTGTCGATGAAGAGCTCGCCTTCGGTAATCTCTTCAAGTCCGGCAATCATTCTCAGGGTAGTCGTCTTACCGCAGCCTGAAGGGCCGACGAGAATAACGAATTCTTTATCCTTAATTTCAAGATTAAAATCCGAAACAGCGGTTACTCCGCCCGGATATCTCTTGTAAATGTGCTTAAAAAGTACACTTGCCATATAAACCTCCTGATGAGGGTCAATGTGTGCCCTCTTACTTTCTTGGCTAATATAATAACAAATCGGCAGTCAAAATGGAAGTGCTTATTTACCCAAAATTTCAAGGGATTGTTTATCTATTTTGCATAATAATTATACACTCGGAAAATAAGTTAGATTTTTTTAAGTATTTTTTATGAATATTTTTCTACGCTTTTTAACACTTTTATCTCATTTTCGTTAAGAGGCCTGTAGCCGCCCGGAGCGAGGCTGGGGTCCAGCTTGACGCCGCCGAACTCGGTTCGGGTCAGGAAAACCACCTTGTTGTACCTCGCCTCGAGCATGCGCTTAATCTGGTGAAACTTTCCCTCGGTGATGGTCAGGTAGGCGGAGTACCCGTCGCCGCATATTTCAAGAAGCGCGCTTTTCGTCGGTTTTTTCTCTCCGATGTCGACGCCGGCCAAAAACGCTTCCTTGTCCGCTTCGGTAAGCGGATATTTGGCTTTTAAAAAATACCGCTTTTTGACGTGATGTTTCGGGGAGAGAAGAAAATGCGCCAGCGGACCGTCGTCGGTAATCAGCAAAAGTCCGGTCGTGTTTTTGTCAAGCCTGCCAACCGTAAAAAGACCGTTCTTTTTATATTCGCTTCCGATGAGAGAAAAAACATTCGGGCTTTTCGGGTCGTCGTTGGAACAGACGTACCCCGCGGGCTTATTCATCATCAGATAGATATGTTCGCGGACGGTCAGCGCCCTGCCGTCCAGACAGACTTCGCTCGCAAGCGGTATCTTCTGTTCGGGCGAAGTCACGACAACGCCGTCAACCGTGACGCGACCGTCTAAAGCCGCCCTTTTTGCTTCTTTTCTCGAAAGGGCGGCCGCTTTTGCCAGTATTTTATCTAATCGTTCCAGCGTTTCTTTTTCCTTTTTCATAGACAATCCTATATTTTGCAGAACCGCGTTTTCGTTATTAGAGCGGTTTCTCAAATCCGTGCATAAATCCGATTCCATCCGCAGAGCAGATGTCGCCCGCGATGATTTTGTCCTTGTAAACCAGAATCGTCGCAAGCACGGTTCCGTCGTAGTCGTAGTTGGTTACCTCGTATGTATATTTGGTAACGGTCTTGCCTTTGTACTTGGAAAGATTCAGGCCCTGCGCCTTCTGAATGTCGTTGTACTTCTCATAAACGGCGTCGAAATGCTCGGGTACCGTAACCTCCCTTGTATCAACCGGCGTTTCCTTGACCTCGTAGCCGAACTGCTTTAAAAACTCAATCCGGTCCTCGTCGGTTTTGATGCCGGTGTACTTAATGGATACAACGGCAACCTCGCCGGCGACCTCGACGTCCGGAAGAATCGCGACAATCGTAACCAGAACGGCTACCGCAAGCAGAATGGCTGCGAAAAACTTAATGCTTGATGCTTTCAATGTATAGACAAACATCAAATCATTCCTTTCGATAATATTGTGTTACATTAATATTATCGAAAGCGCTGTTTTATTCTATTTTTGCGCGGATTCTTCTTCCAGCGCGAGCAATTCGTCGTACAAAGCGTCGAGCTTTTCGCGGATAGCCTTTTCTTCTTCATACAACTCGTTCAGCCGGACAAAATCGGTCGCCGCTTCGGTATTTTTAATTTCGTCTATTTCCTTGAGACGCCGTTCGTTTTTGGTAATCTCCGCTTCCAGAACGGGGATGCGGTTCGCGATATAACGCCTGCGGTTCTTTTCCTTTTTCGCGTTTTCGTATTCTTCTCTGGCGCTCGAGGCTTTCTCGACGCGTTCGGGTTTTTGCGCGGCGGTCTGCGTTTCCGCTTTTTCCGCAAGGTACGCCTTATAGCCGCCGTCGAACAGCGCGTAGCCTTTTTCGGACTCCGGGTCTATTTCCAAAATCCGCGTAGCGAGGGCGGAGATAAAGTACCGGTCGTGCGAAACGCAGAGAATGGTTCCGTCGTACTCTTTCAAAGCGAACTCCAGCGTCTCCTTTGAGGGGATGTCCAAGTGATTGGTCGGCTCGTCAAGGACGAGCAGGCTGACGCCGTTGAGAATCATTTTCGCAATCGAAAGCCGCGCGCGCTCGCCGCCGCTGAGCACCGAAACGCTTTTGTAAATGTCGTCGCCGAAGAAGCCGAATCGAGCGAGCAGACTGCGGATTTCGGTGACGGTTTTCTCGCCGTACGCAGACCAAAGCTCCTCGATTACCGTATTGCTGTAGTCGAGCATCTGCTGGTCCTGGTCGTAGTAGCCGATTTTCTGGTTATAGCCCAGCTCAAAAACGCCGCCGTCCTGCCTTTCTCTGCCGGTCAGGATTTTGATCAGCGTGCTCTTGCCGCTGCCGTTGCTGCCAAGGACAAACAGCCTGTCGGCATAGTGCAGCTCGAACGACAGGTTTTCAAACAGCTTTTTTTGCGGATAGCTCTTCGAAAGATTCCGCACCGACAAAACATTAAAACTCTTGCTCGCGGCTGAGGCTATGTTAAAGGAAATCGCTTTGGGCGCGTCTTTTGGTTTTTCAATCTTTTCCATGCGGTCCAGCATTTTCTGACGGCTTTCCGCGGCGATGATGTTGCGCTCGCGGTTCCATCTGCGCTGGTTCTCGATAAACGCTTCGATGCGCTTGATTTCCTTCTGCTGCAGTTCGTAATGTTTGAGCTGATCTGCGCGCAGCTTTTCCTTTTTCTCCTTAAAAACGCTGTAGCCGCCGCTGAACATCGTGGCTTTTTGATGCTCAATCTCGAGCGTGTCCGTGGTCACGTTGTCTAAGAAAAAGCGGTCGTGCGAAATTATCAAAAAGGTTTTCTTTGAGTTTTTAATAAAATTTTCCAGCCAGTTTATCGATTCTAAATCAAGGTGGTTGGTCGGCTCGTCGAGCAGAATGATATCCGGCTCGCGCAAAAGAATCGAAACCAGCTTCAGCTGGGTTTTCTGACCGCCGCTGAGGTTCTTCGCCGGCATGGAAAGCATTTCCTCGCTAAAGCCGAAATTCTTTAAAAACGAACGGGTTTTGGCTTTATACTCAAAACCGCCGCTGTCCTTGTACCGTTCGGACGCTGCCGTAAAAGCGGTAATGACGCTCTCGTCGCCGCCGTCCAGCCTTTCGCGCAGGTGCTCGATTTCCTTTTCAAGCTCCGTCAGGGGCGCGAAAGCCTCCAGCGCGGTGTCGTACACACTCTTGTCAAAAGTCAGGTTGTCCGAAATCTGCTCTAAAAAGCCGATGGAAACGCTTTTGCCGATATAGACTTTCCCGCCGGTCGGTTCTTCGTCGCCGTTGATGATTTTAAAAAGCGAGGTCTTTCCGGCTCCGTTGGCGCCGATGACGCCCACCTTCGCGCCTTCGTTGACCGAGAAGGTAATATCGGACAAAACTTCCTTTACGCCGTATGAAAGCGATATATGGTCGCAAACGATAATGCTCATAAGCAAATATGTTCTCCAAAAAAACTGATTGTCCGATATTTTAGCATATCATTTTATTTTTGTCAAAAAACATACCGCCAGACAACAAAAATAAAAAACAACACCATCCTTCCAATGCTTATCAAGCCGAAAAAAGGATGGTGTTTTTCGTTTTGCTAATCTTCTATCTCTGCAGCGGTTCTGCTCCTGAACAAAAGGCTGATGCACCAAAGACCGCAAAGACCTACAAGCGTATATATGATACGGCTTACAACCGCTCCCTGACCTCCGAAAATCCATGCGATGATATCGAATTGAAAAAGTCCGATCGAGCCCCAGTTGAGCGCGCCGATGATTACTAAAATCAAGGATATTCTGTCAAGCATTTTTTCATCTCCTCTCTTTTGTTATTATTTTGCGCCGATTCATTTTAAATATTCATTGACAAAAACAAGTAAAAATTGTAACATATAGCCTGCGGAAAGCCGCATATGATAAGCACGAAAACAAGAAAAAAAGGATTTTACGCCATGAGACTTCGCCATAAAAAGAACTTTGTTCCAAGAATGGAAAAAGTTTCCTATCTGCTTGCCAAAACCAACGAAGAAGGAGTCATTGACTTAGCCGCCACCTTTGGCGAAATAAAACAGCTTTATCTCGAAATCGGCTGCGGAAAAGGCGCTTTTGTTGCCGAGCTGTCCCGCCGTCATCCCGACGTGTCGATTCTTGCCGTCGAAAGGGTATCCGACGTGCTTTTGATGGCGATGGAAAAAGCCGACAGGGAAGGCTGCAAGAACGTTGCGTTCTCAAACGAAAACGCCGATAGAATCGATATTATTCTGCCCGAAAAATCGGTCGATAAACTGTTTTTAAATTTTTCCGACCCGTGGCCCCGCAAAAAGAACGCGAAACGCCGTCTTACCAGCCCCTTGTTCCTCGAAAGGTACAAAAAGATACTGAAAGACGGCGCTAAAATTCACTTTAAAACCGACAATATCGGGTTGTTTGAGTATTCGCTGGAAACATTAAAGGAAGCGGGGTTTACGCTGTATAACGTGTGCTATGACCTGCACGCTTCCGAACTGAACGAAGAAAACATCATGACCGAATACGAGCGGAATTTTTCCGCGCAAGGGTTTAAGATCAATTATCTTGAGGCGGTGCTCAATTCGTAGCCTGTTGTCTGTCCTTTTCCGCGACGTAATCCAAAACGATCTGCCGCTCGCTGAACGGACGCTTTACGCCCTCGATATCCTCGTAATCCTCGTGTCCTTTGCCGATCAGCAGGATGACGTCGCCCTTCTTGGCGATGTCGATCGCGTGGTGGATGGCTTCTTTTCGGTCGTAGATGACGACATACTCTTTGTTCGTTCTATGGACGCCGACCAAAATGTCCTGTACGATGTCCTCTATCCGCTCAAAACGCGAGTTGTCGGAGGTTACGATGGAAATATCCGAGTTCTTCGCGATGATTTCGCCCATCGGCGCTCTGCGCAGTTTCGAGCGGTTTCCGCCGCAGCCGAAGACCGAGATGATTCTTTTCGGATTATAGATTTTAATGGTCTCAAACAGGCTTTGAACGCTGACTTCGTTGTGCGCGTAGTCGATGATCACCGTGTAGTTTTTATAAATCGGAACAATCTCCATTCTGCCTTTGACAAAGGTTTTCTTTAACCCTTCCTGAATCGCGGGGTAGGGAACGCCGAACCTTCTTGCGACAGAAATGGCTCCGATTGCGTTGTATATCGTAAAATAGCCGGGAATGTTGAGGTCGATCAGGGTTTTTTCCACGCCGGAAGCCGTTTTTTCAAGGCAGGTAAACTCTGTCTGCAGGCAGTTTTCGCCGGTGGTAAACTTCGGGTCCGTCGCGCGGAAGTCCGCGTCGTTTATCATCGAAAAGGTGGTAATCGGGCAGGGAACGCCTTCGGTCATTCGGCTGAAATGCTCGTTGTCGATATTGGCGAAACCGTGTTTGCACTGGAAGAACAGCTTCTTTTTCGAGGTTAGATATTCGTCGAAATCCTTATGCTCGAACGCGCCGATATGGTCGGGCGAGAGGTTGGTAAACAAGCCTACGTCATATTGAATGCCGTAGGTTCGGTCCATCATCAGTCCCTGCGAGGACGCTTCCATAATCATCATGTCGCAGCCCGCGTCCACCATTCCGCGCAGGTGCTTATGGATCTCGAAGGATTCGGGCGTGTTGTTGTTCAGGTGAACGACCGTATCGCCGTAGAAGATGCCGATGTTGCCCATGATGCCGACCTTTTTGCCGCTGGCTTCGAAGATGGATTTCATCATATAGCAGGTGCTGGTTTTTCCTTTCGTGCCGGTAACCGCGATGGTGAACAGCTTTTCCGCGGGCCTGCCGAAAAAGTTCGCGGAAGCCAGCGCAAGGAATTTTCTGGTGGATTCTGTATGTAAAACAACCGCGTCTTCGGGCAGTTCTACCTTCTTTTCAACCGCAAACACGCGGACGCCTTTTTCATACGCGTCCATCGCATATTTATGTCCGTCCGTCTGGAAGCCGCTGATGCATACGAAAATCGTGTCCGGCTTTCCGTTTCTGGAATCGTAAATAATATCCGCAATCTCGATATTCCCGTCGTATGTGCCGGTGACGGGTATTTCTTTTAATATGTCTTTTAACAGCATGGCAATTCTCCTTATCGTTTATTGTTGCGAGTATGCCTTCGTAACTACTATTATATTCTCAAACAATCTTTTTTCAACACAAACCGGTGAATATTTTTATTTTTTCAAAAACCCTATTCACAATATATCGTTTTTATGTTAATATATGGGAAAGGGTTTTTTTAGAACGACTTTGAAAGGGTCCGTTATGCCGAATGCTTTTTTTGCGATGATGTTTCGAATGAAATATATCCGCCGCTGGGGCATCATGCGCGCCATCGTGCCGGAGAGCCTTTCGACGCACTCGATGGAGGTTGCCGTTACCGCGCACGCGCTCGCCATAATCGGCAACAAGTACTTCGGCAAAAACTACGACTGCGAGCGGATCGCGACAAAAGCGATTTATCACGACCTGCCGGAGATTCTGACCGGCGATATTCCGACCCCGGTAAAGTATTTCAACAATGAAACCAAAACCGCTTACGACAAGGTCGAGAAGGCGGCGCTGAAGAAGTTTCTCTGCTCTCTGCCCGAAGAACTGGCGGACGAGTACAAAGAGATGTTCTGCTATACGCCCGAAGAAAAAAAGATTATCAAAGCGGCGGATAAGATCTGCGCCTACCTAAAATGCCGCGAGGAAGAGCGCGGCGGAAACATGGAGTTCTCGGTCGCGAAGAAAGCGCTGTCGGAAAGCATCGCGAAGCTGAACTGCGAGGAAGCGGACTATTTCCTCAAGGAGTTTTCAGCCGGCTTCGATATGCCGATCGATACTTTGATTGAAGAATAGAGAGGAAGAAAGAGATAAAAGGTAAGAGGTAAGAGGTAAAAAGTAAGAGATATTGGGGAGTACCAAAGATAACAACAGTAAAAAAATAAAATATTATAAGTAAAGAAAGGGTTTTTCTATGAAAATCGGTTTAATTTCAGATTCATTGCGCCAAGGATTTGAGGAAAGCATTAAAACGGCCGCAAAACTGGGCGTCAGCGGTGTTCAGAAGTATCTGACTACCGGCGAGTTTTCTGCAGAAAACATGACTCCGTCCAAAATCAAGGAAATCAAAGACATTATGGATTCAAACGGCCTTGTCTTTTCGGCGATTTGCGGAGATTTCGGCGTAGATTTCGACGATCCGGGCTGCGTTGACCGCTCCAAAAAAGTGCTGGACGCGGCAAAAGAGCTCGGATGCAACATAGTTACCACGCACATCGGTCATCTATACGAAACCGAAGACAAGCGCATGGAGCTTATCAGAAAGCACGCAAGAGAGCTTGCCGAGTACGCCGACAGCATCGGTTCCTACTTCGCGGCAGAAACCGGAACCGAAAAGGCTTCGGTGCTCAAAGCCTTCCTTGATTCGCTCGGCGCGAAGGGTCTGCGCGTAAACTACGACCCGGCAAACCTCGTTATGGTTGCGGGCGACGACCCGGTTCAGGGCGTGTATATCTTAAAGGAATACATCGTGCACACCCACGCAAAGGACGGCATTAAGACGACGGCAACGCCGCACGGCTGGCAGGAAGTTCCGCTCGGACAGGGCGGTGTCGACTTCGACAAATACCTTGCCGCTTTGAACGACATCGGCTACACCGGATACCTGACGATCGAGCGCGAGGTGGGCGAAAATCCCGCAGCCGACATCGCAATGGCCGTGGATTTCCTGAAAGAAAAGCTCGCAAAGCTCAATATCAAGCTCGAAAAATAACGAATGCTAAGCAGGCGGGTTTGCGCCGTTCTGAAACGGCGCAGATTCCGCCGTCGGCCGTGAGATGCCAAAGAAAGGAATGCCATAGAATGTCTGTCCCGTTTTTTGTAAATTTAAAAGGAAAGACCGCGGTTGTCACGGGCGGGGGCGGCGTGCTCTGCTCCGCGTTCTGCGAAGCGCTCGCGGAGTGCGGCGCGAATGTCGCCGTGCTTGACTTAAAGAAGGAAAGCGCGGACGCTGTCGCCGAGAAAATCAACGCCGCCGGCGGAAAAGCGATCGGTGTTTCCGCCAACGTGCTCAGCAAGGAAAGCCTTGCGGAAGCGAAAAAGACCGTCCTGGACGCGTTCGGTTCGGTTGATATTTTGATAAACGGCGCGGGCGGGAACAACCCCAAAGCGCAGACCACAAAAGAATATCTGTATTATGAAGATTTGAAAAACAGCGTCGAAGAGGTCAAGACCTTTTTTGACCTCGACCCGGAAGGCGTGGAGTTCGTATTCAATCTCAACTTCTTAGGCACGCTTTTGCCGACGCAGGTTTTCGCCAGCGAAATGTGCGGCAGGGAGGGCGTCATCATCAACATCTCCTCGATGAACGCTTTCAGGCCGCTGACCAAAATTCCGGCGTATTCCGCGGCGAAAAGCGCCGTTTCCAACCTGACCATGTGGCTGGCGGTACACTTTTCAAAGGTGAACATCCGCGTCAACGCCATCGCGCCGGGATTTTTCGTCACGCATCAGAACAAATCCCTGCTTTTCAACGACGACGGAACCCCGACAGCCCGCACGCAGAAAATCCTCGCGGCAACGCCGATGAACCGCTTCGGACAGCCAGAGGATCTCATCGGCACGCTGCTGTATCTTTGCGACAGCAAAGCGTCCGGTTTCGTCAACGGCGTCGTCATACCTGTGGACGGCGGATTCTCCGCTTACTCGGGCGTATAAAGGTTTTTGTATCAGAAATTATTCTTTCGCTTATATCGTATTCGAAACAGCATTGGCCGGTCAACACTTTAGAAAGGAATGAGTTTATATGAATCTGAAAAGAGCATTGTGTCTTTTTGTTGTTCTGCTTCTTTCCGTTTCCATCGTCGGCTGTATCGAAAAACCGACCGACAGCACAAGTTCTGCAGCCGGCACAGAATCGGAAAGCTCGGCATATAAGGACGAAAACGGACTCTACATATCCAAGCTTCCGTATCAGGATTTCGAGAACAGAGAGTTTAAGATACTTGTAAGAGGCAAGGTTTTTGATACCTATCAGTCAGACGACTTTACCACGGACAGCGAACTGTACGGCGATCTGCTGAACGACGCGGTCGCAAGGAGAAACAACTATATCGAAGAAAAATACCATGTAAAGCTGACCGTTATCAAGAGCGACACCATTAACGAAGACATCCGGAACGAAGCGGCAGCCAATTCCGGCGCTTACGACGCGATTATGCCCGCTATCCCCGCGCTGGCATCCTTCGCGCAGAGCGGTTATCTGTATGATTTAAAATCTTTAAACAACTTCTTCGAAGACGCGCCCTGGTGGGACCCGAACGCAACCAAGATCTTTACGATCGACAATAAGCTGTATTTTACCACCGGCGACATCACCATTCTCAACAAGGTGTGCACCCCGTCCATTCTGTTTAACAAAGACATGGTGCAGGAGCACGGACTGGAGAACCCGTACCAGCTCGTACGCGACATGCAATGGACCTTCGACAAGTTTGTACAAATGGCGAAATCTGTTACGGTTATCAACTCGCTTGACCAAAGAACCGCCAAAGAAAACACGTTCGGTCTTTTAACGTCGAACGGCGACGCGCTCGCGTTCTATGGCGCGTCGGGCGAGACGCTGTGCGGCAAGGACGAAAACGACGAGCCGTATATTACCTTTAACAGAGAAAGATCCATCAACGTTGCGAAAAAAGTCCTCGAGACGCTGGCGAATGGCGATTTTGCCGTTTTCGCGGAAGAGTTCGAGAAGCCGATTTGGGTTACTTCTTTGAACGCGTTTATCGAGGGCAGAATCCTGTTCAGACCGTCCGGTTTCTCCGCGACGACGAAAATCAGAAAACAGTCGGATTTGAATTTCGGCATCGTGCCGTTCCCGCTCTGGGACGATACGCAGGACCGCTATTATTCCTACTGCACGAACGGTCAGGTTGCGGGCATCGCGATTCCGAAGTCCTGCGACGACCCTGAGTTCTCGGCTTACATGATCGACATTTACGCGGCCGCGGCAAAGAATTTCATAACCCCGGCTTATTACGAGGTCAACCTGAGAACCAGAGACGCGCGCGACGACGAGAGCCTTGAGATGCTGGACATCATCTTCAGCAACATTGTATACGACATCGGCGAGGCTTACAACTTCGGTTCCATCGGCACCATGCTCAACACCATGCTGACGAACCGAGAGACCGAAGTCATCTCGAGATTCGAAGCAATCGAGGGTCAGGTTCAGGCCGATATCGACAAAACCATCATCGCGTATCAAAGCGATATGGAGTAATTTTAAAAAAATGAAAGCGGAGGTTTAAAACCTCCGCTTGTTTTATTCGTGTTTTTCGTACGCTTCGGGCTTGAGCACGCCGATGTACGGCAGATTTCGATAGTCCTCGTCGAAATCAAGGCCATATCCCACCACAAACTCATCGGGGATTACAAATCCGGTATAGTCGGTTTGAAGCGGCACTTTTCTTCGCGAGGGCTTGTCCAATAACGTCGCAATCTTCAGGCTGGCAGGCTTTCTGGAAAGAATCAGCTCTTTAACTTTAGAAAGCGTAACGCCGCTGTCGAGGATGTCCTCTGCAATCAGGACATCGTATCCGGCGACGTCCTTGCGCAGGTCCATTAAAATGTTGACGTTTCCGGTAGATTTGGTGCCGGAGCCGTAGGAGGAAACCGCCATAAAATCTATCTTGCAGTTGATATCAAGCGCGCGCATCAAATCCGTCATGAATACGACCGAACCTTTGAGGACGCCGACCATCAATAGGTTCTTGTCCCTGTAATCATTGGAAATGATTTTCCCAAGCTCTGCGATTTTCGCTTTTATCTGTTCTTCGGTAATGAGTATTTTCCCAATATTCTGAAAAATATCCTGTGGCATAAAAGACCGTCCTTTTGTCGAAATTGTTTATATTCTATCATGGATTTGGAAAAATAGCAATATCATTACAAAAAATGATTTTTTTGCCTTTTAAATATTGATTTTACCCGGATAATATTGTATATTATAAACAATCGTGTTCTTTTTTTAAGAATTAGAAGTTGTGTGGAGGGAAAGAGATTTGGGCATTTTAGAAGGGATAGGAGAAGCCGTAACCGGATTCTTAATCGTTTTTTTTATTTTGATAATTTTAATGGTGGTGATTTACTTGTTTAAATTCCTGTTTGGCAAAAAAGAGAAAAAAGCCGAAAACATTGCCACAGCTGCAGAAGCACCGGTAAACCAGACCGCGCAGCTGAAAGGTCTTTCCGAGAAAAAGGTTGTCGCGATTGCGACTGCGGCGATCGCAGCTTCGCGCGGCAGCAGCGACTGCGCATTTAATGTTATTTCGATTCAAAAAATATCCTAACATAAAAAAGGAAGGTAAAGTGATTTATGAAGAAGTACATTGTTACAGTTGACGGAGAAAAATACGAAGTTGTCGTTGAGGACGCAGACCCGAACGCAACCTATACGCCTGCGCCGAAAGCTGCCGAACCCGCCAAACCGGAAGCTCCTGCAGCGCCCGCAGCGCAGCCTGCAGCACAGCCCGCGGCGCCTGCTTCCGCAAACGGACTGAAGATAACCGCTCCGCTGCCCGGCACCATTAACAAGATTGTCGCCAAACCCGGCGAAACGATCAAGAAAGGCGGCGTTCTCTGCATCCTCGAAGCGATGAAGATGGAGAACGAAATCGTCGCGCCGCAGGACGGCAAGGTCGTATCGGTTGCCGTCAGCGAAGGCGCGTCTGTGAACACGGGCGACCTGCTTTTCGTATTGGAGTAAGATAACACCCCTCATAGAATGATTCGGTTCTATGAAAGGAGCGAATAAATGGCTAAGTTCTTCGATATAATTTCCGGCATTTTTCGGGACTCCGGCCTGGCGGAGATATTCAGCTCCGGCGGCTGGAAGTATCCGGTGATGTATTTAATTATCATAGTTTTATTCTATCTTGCGATCGTGAAAAAGTTCGAGCCGCTGCTGCTTTTGCCGATCGCTTTCGGAATGCTGCTTGCGAACATTCCGAGCGCTGAGCTTTTCCACATGGATCTTTTTATCAGTGAAACCGGCGAGCCGCTGAACTTTCAGCAAATCGTCGAAAGGGGCGGACTGCTTGATTTCATTTATCTCGGCGTCAAGCTCGGCATTTATCCGCCGCTGATATTCCTCGGCATCGGCGCGATGACCGATTTCTCTCCGCTGATTGCGAATCCGAGCAGCCTTTTGCTCGGCGCTTCTGCGCAGTTTGGAATTTTCGTCGCTTTTGTCGGCGCGCTTGCGTTCGGTTTTACGCCGCAGGAAGCAGCCGCCATCGGCATCATCGGCGGCGCGGACGGACCGACGGCGATTCAGGTTACAAAGACCCTTGCGCCGAATCTTTTGGGACCGATCGCGATCGCGGCATACTCCTATATGGCTTTGGTGCCGTTCATACAGCCGCCGATTATGCGCGCGCTCACAACCAAAAAAGAAAGAGCGATCATGATGAAGCAGCTGCGCCCTGTTTCCAGAACAGAGCTGATTGTTTTCCCGATAGCGGTTACGCTGATCGTTTCGGTTGTGCTTCCGGACGCGACGCCGCTGATCGGAATGCTGATGCTCGGCAATCTCTTGAAAGTAACCGGCGTTGTGGACAGATTGTCCAAGACCGCGCAGAACGAGCTGATCAATATCGTCACGATTCTGCTCGGTATTTCGGTCGGGGCAACCGCCGGCGCGGAGAATTTCTTGAATACGCAAACAATATTTATTATAATCCTCGGATTGTTGGCTTTTGCTTTTGCGACCTTCGGCGGCGTGCTGTTCGGCAAACTGATGTGCTTTGTCACCAAAGGCAAGGTAAATCCGTTGATCGGTTCTGCCGGCGTTTCCGCAGTGCCGATGGCGGCGCGCGTTTCGCAAAGTGTCGGTCAGAAGGAAAATCCGGCGAACTTCCTGCTTATGCACGCAATGGGACCGAATGTTGCGGGCGTAATCGGTTCTGCCATAGCCGCCGGCGTATTCCTGAATTTATTTAAGTAAAAAACAGAAAGGAAAATATATATGGCAAGAGTAAAAATAACAGAAACGGTTCTGCGCGACTCGCATCAGTCTTTGATCGCGACGCGCATGACAACCGAGGAAATGCTGCCGATTCTGTCCAAGATGGACGAGGTAGGCTATCATGCGATTGAGGCATGGGGCGGCGCTACTTTCGATGCCTGCTTGCGGTTCTTAAACGAGGACCCGTGGCAGAGACTGCGCATCATCCGCGACCATGTCAAAAATACAAAGCTGCAGATGCTCTTTAGAGGTCAGAACATTCTCGGCTACCGTCATTATGCGGACGATGTTGTTGAGTATTTCGTTCAGAAGTCCGTTGCGAACGGTATCGATATCATCCGTATTTTCGACGCGTTGAACGACCCGCGCAACCTGCAGACCGCGATTAAAGCAGCAAAGAAGGAAAAAGCCCATGTTCAGGCTGCGATTTCCTATACCACAGGTCCGATTTTCTCGAACGAGTATTTCGCAAAATACGCAAAAACGCTCGAGGAAATGGGCGCCGATTCCATCTGCATCAAGGACATGGCGGGCCTTTTGAAGCCGTACGACGCATTCGACCTTGTCACGGCGATTAAGGCGATCTGCAATCTGCCGGTCGAGCTGCATACCCACTACACCTCCGGTCTTGCTTCGATGACGGTTCTCAAAGCGATCGAAGCGGGCTGCGACATCGTGGATACCGCAATTTCGCCGATGGCGATGGGTACTTCTCAGCCGCCTACGGAGCCGATCGTCGCGACGCTGCAGGGCACGCCGTTCGATACCGGCCTCGACCTTGCGAAACTGGACGAAATCTCCCAGTACTTCTCGAAACTGAGAGAAAAATACATCGCAAGCGGTCTTTTAGACACAAAAGTGATGAAGGTGGACGTAAACGCGCTGATGTATCAGGTTCCCGGCGGAATGCTCTCCAACCTCGTTTCGCAGCTGAAGCAGGCCGGCAAGAGCGAAAAACTGCAGGAGGTGCTCGAGGAGGTTCCGAGAGTAAGAGCCGACGCGGGTTATCCGCCGCTTGTTACGCCGACTTCGCAGATTGTCGGCACACAGGCCGCGCTGAACGTACTTATGGGCGAGCGGTATAAGACCGTTACCAAAGAGTTCAAAGGTCTTGTCAGAGGCGAGTACGGCAAGACGCCGGTTCCGGTTGATCCGGAGTTCGCGAAAAAGATTATCGGCGACGAGAAGATGATCACCGGCAGACCTGCCGACGAGCTCAAGCCCGAGCTGGATACTTTGCGCGCGAAAATCGCCGACTATATGGAGCAGGAAGAGGACGTGCTCACCTATGCGCTGTTCGAGAACGTCGCGCTCAAGTTCTTTGAGAAGAGAGCGGAGGACAAGAAGCTCAAAGCGGCGCTCGCAAACACCGAAGCGAAGTACCACGTAAACATCCGCGAAATCAAATAAGTAAATTGTATCATAAAGCCAGCGGCAAAAACCGCTGGCTTTTTATTTTAAAAAATGTTTGACAGATTCGACAAAATCTGCTATTATATCTTCAATAAATATTTAAGAGAGTTTTTTTATGAAACAAAGTAAAAAGATAATACTTTTCATCCTGATTCTTATCGCGCTCTCTTTTCTTTGCACGAGTGCTGTTTCGGCGGACGTCGGCTTAAAGCCGGAACTGTATATTTACGTAAAAAACCCTCCGAAGGAAACATATTATTTGGATTTGCTGATTCAAAACAGTTCGGAAAATAAATTTGAAAATCTAAACGACAAAAGCATATACAACCAAAATATGCTGTCGCTTTTGTATTCTAAAAAAGAGGAGGGCTGGCTGCCCGCATTGACGGACGGAACCGATTTGCCGCTGCATGGCGAGCTTATCGGCGAACCGAAAGACGGCGATATGTTGCATTTTTTCGGCTATATCGGGGTTCCGAAAACCTACCGCATCATCATTGTCACCGAAAGCGGAAAAGTGACCGTATCGGACGTTATTACGCGCAAATCAATGTTTTCAACTGCTTACTTTGATTACGGAACCGAAACATTAAGCGAGCCAAATCTCACAGACACTTATCTTTTGCAGTTTTTGCTCACCTGTCTGCCGACGCTCTTTATCGAAGGAATTATTCTATTGTTTTTCGGCTTTAAACTGAAAACGAACTGGAAGCCGTTTTTCATCGTCAATATCCTGACGCAGATAGCGCTGACAGCCGTCGTCAGTTTCGCCTTTATAAGAATCGGGCCGTCTGCCGCGATCCTGATTCAAATTCCAATAGAACTTATCATTATGTTTGCCGAAGCGTTTGCATATCGCAACTACCTTGTCGGACAAAGCAAAGACCGTGCTTTTATTTACGGTATAACAGCGAACGCAGTCAGTATGTTATACGGTACACTGGTTACGTTCGCGCTGTTGATGTAATATTAAAAAGTGTCTCTTTACGAGGCACTTTTTATAGTTTGAATGTCACGTTTTACCTTCTTTGCTTGTTATATATTATGAAAGCAGAAACGGAGGGGAGGGAAATGGAAAAGCTTTTTGTAAATGAAATCTGCGAACAGTCCATAAAAAGAATATCGGAGGGCGATCTTAGCGCCCTTACTGTCATTTACGACTGCGCCGGCAGATTGATTTTTACAGTGGCGTTTTCCATTTTGGGAGATTATCAGCTCGCGCAGGACGCTATGCAGGAAACCTTTTTAAGAATCGCAGAAAGCGCGCGTACATATCGAAAGGGCAGCAACGCCAAAGCCTGGATTGTGTCCATCGCAAGGAATCTGGCGCTGAATATGCTGAACGAAAGAAAAAAGTACGCTCCCTACTATGACAACATCCTATTTCGCTTCCCCGAAGAGAAACTGCTTGACAGATTTGCGCTTTCCGACGCGCTCTCAACCCTGACAACGCAGGAACGGGAAATTGTGGTCTACAAGACCGTATGCGGCATGCGCCATAAAGAAATCGCATTGATCTTAGGCATTTCCGCAGACAACAGCAGGCAGAAATGCAAAAGAGCGCTCGAAAAGCTGCGCGAATATCTTGAAGAAGGAGGAAAACAGCATGTTCCGCGAATGGAAAACCAGGAGAATGCTTAAAAAGGGTTTTCATTCAATTCGTATCCCGGAAAAAGAAAATGTTCTGCCTTCCGAAGCGTTGGAGCAAAACGCAGCATTTGGCAAAAAAGAGAACGATTTCGCGCCCGCTTATGTCGTATTGAAAAAGAAACCGAGCAAGTATAAAAAAGCGCTTGCCGTTCTGACAAGCGTATTATTGGTATTCGCATCCGCAGTCGTCGTATCCATGAGTTTTCATTATCAAGTTCAGAATACGAACAATACGGATTCCGGCGCAGCTGCGTTCACATCGGATACCGATTCAGAAGGCGGCGCGTCCGATACGTCCGACATCGTTTCGAATGTGCCCGCTGAGAAGCCGGTGATAACGGGCGATACTTTTGATTATAGTTTTTCCAGAGTAGACGCTTTACTGTCCAGCAGAGAAGTATATATATCAAAAAAATTGAAAGAGAAAATGGCAGAGTATGCAGGACAGGACGTTCTTTTCCGCGTAATCGTCGAGATTCAGATGACGAACGAAGAAATGAATGAATTTTTAAACAATATCCTATATCAGTCGCAGGATTACACCTTTGAAGCAAACGCCATCAATGCGTTAATGGAAGAAATCGAAGAATACAGAGCATACGCGGATCTGTATGAAATGTACTATAATTATCTGATAGACGTAAAGGAAAAGAAAATAGAAATAACGCCCGAATTTGATATCGCGAAACAGGAATGCGAAAGACTTGAACCTTATCATAAAAAAGTATGCGAGTTGTATACAAGGATTAGCAAGATAGAGAGCGCTGCTTTAAAGAGATATAACGAGTTCCTGATTTCGGACAAACTGGATTATGCGATTAGCTTAGGCGCTCAAAACGTACAGAAAACTGAGGAAATCTCAGGATATGTTCCGTATGCGGCAACTTATATTATGGAATTATCCGAATACGCGATTACAAAACTGTCCGAGCGCGGCGGATATGTGTTCTGGCTCGCGCAGTCTGAGGAGAATTAGGCTTATGACTGAAAAATATCCGATATTATTACGGCATCACTGGATGAAAGCATTGATAATCAAGAAATACAAGTCGCGGAAGTAATCAAAGATAACCGGCGGTTACCGCACGCGTATGCAATTGCGCACAAAAAAAGGCAGGGGAGTTAAATCCTCTGCCTTGTTTATTGCTTTTTTCTTTACTGATTGCTGGTCGCTACGGCAACCGCAACGGCAACGGTCATGCCGACCATCGGGTTGTTGCCGGCGCCAATAAGGCCCATCA
>ENA-OWPA01001016-OWPA01001016.1-bioreactor-metagenome-genome-assembly--contig:-NODE-1016-length-23555-cov-4.644859_pt1 | contig 23555 bp, 22 predicted proteins | sample MGYA00238139_ERZ651803 | MGnify/ENA primary metagenome ERZ651803 (study PRJEB26909, sample SAMN07631231) | bioreactor metagenome | isolation source: Switchgrass digestor | place: USA: Dartmouth... | reverse complement strand
CCACGAAATCCCAGGTACCTTCAATTATACTATGGGCCTGCAATCCCCAGGATATTTGATGCCGGCCGCTGTATTCCTGGTAAACACCTTTCCCCACAAAACAGACTGTCTGAGGCCGGTAATAATTGATTTTTTCCTTTAACTCCTGCCTGCCCTTTTGATACTCGTCCCTGGTTATTTCCGCCGCAGTCCGGGTGGGGCGCTGTACTATATTGGTAAAGCCATAACCCAACTCCAGTAATAGATAATCTTCATAGGGACTATACTTGCGGGGTGTCAATCCCGCCTTATGGAGAATCGTCCAAAACCTGTTGCTGGGATTGGCATAGTGATGTCCTACTTCAGCAGAACGCAGGCTGGGATTGAATCCTACAAAAACTATTTTTAATCCGCTTCGCAGATGATCCAGCACCACGGTATGCATAATCTCTCCATTTCTCTGTTCGCTCACTAATTCAAAGGCACTAAGGTGATAACCACAGTATAAATCAGCATTGCTTATTTAAGTTTATCACTAATTGGGAGCAAAAATTTACATATTCTCTGGCACCCTTTACCACAAAAGGGGAAGGACTAATCTCCTGCCTGTTTAATATATAAATGTTATTAGCTGTAATTATAACAAGGTATTAGGAGGGAATGCTTTTGCAGAAGCTTTACAGGGAGTACCAGCAGAAATTGGTTTCAGCAGAGTTTGCTGCCAGCCTGGTTAAATCGCATTACTGGATAGACTACGGCGATCTGACTGGCCAAACTGTAGACTTTGACCAGGCCTTGGCTCGCCGGGCGCAGGAGTTGGAGAATGTCAATATCAGTGCCCTTCTGCCTCCGTATAAGCCCCAGGTCATGGAGGCCGATCCTTTAGGAAAGTCTTTTATATGGAACTCCTGGCACTTTTCCAAGTGGGAGCGTACGGCTGCCCAGCAGCAGCGGGCAGTATATTACGCGCCTATTCGTTATTCGGAACTTCCCCGTTATGTCCGGGAGAATGTGGAACCCATAGATATCTCGGTTCGCCAGGTGTCTCCCATGGATGAGCACGGCTTCTTCAACTTTGGACCGCAGAATTCCCATAGTAAAGCTGTATGCGAGCGGGCCCGCATAGTTATTGTGGAAGTTAATCAAAACCAGCCCCGCTGCCTGGGAGGATACCATGAAGCTGTTCATATCTCGGAAGTGGATTATATTATAGAAGGCAGCAACCCTAAACTGCCTGAACTGCCTCCCGGTCAGGTCACTCCCGTTGATGAAAAAGTAGCCGGGTATATTGTCAATGAACTCAGGGATGGCTGCTGCCTGCAGTTAGGCATTGGCCCGATGCCTTTATCAGTGGGAAAACTTATAGCCCAGTCTGACCTAAAAGATATGGGCTGCCATACGGAAATGCTGGTGGATTCTTATGTAGACATGGTGGAAGCCGGCAAGATAAACGGCCGGTACAAGACTACTGATCCGGGTAAGCTGACTTATACTTTTGCCCTGGGTACCAAGCGGCTGTATGAGTTCCTGCACAACAACCCCATGTGCTCCAGCTATCCGGTTGATTATACCAACAATGTACGCATAGCATCAGCCAATGATAATTTGATAAGTATAAACAATGCCCTGGAGGTGGATATTTACGGTCAGGTATGCTCTGAATCAGTAGGCACCCGCCACATAAGCGGAACTGGAGGTCAGCTGGACTTTGTGCTGGCTGCATATGAATCCCGGGGAGGCAAATCCTTTCTCTGCCTGCCTTCTACCTATACAGATGGTGACGGCAAGGTAAAATCCCGTATCGTGCCCACCTTAACCCCGGGAGCTATCGTTACCGATCCCCGTACCGTAGCCCAGTATATCGTTACCGAGTATGGTTTGTTCAATCTGAAAGGCAAAACCACCTGGCAGCGGGCCGAAGGTTTAATCAACCTGGCTCATCCAGATTTTCGCGATGACTTGATAAAAGCGGCCCAAAAACAAAACATATGGCGCCGCTCCAACAAAATATAACCGGTACCAGCGGGGCGATGAGTAACATGACTCCTTAATAAAAAGGGGCGACAGAACCGTCGCCCCTGCCTGTTTATGGTGATTAGCTAATTGCCTGCAAAACACTTCGCAACGTGGCTATAACTGATTCATTGGTGAAAGTATCCACCAGGAGCTGGAAGTCATAGGCTTCGATTCCATCCCGGATAGCCCGGGCAGCATGCCTTTTTTGCATATCCTTTAACAGGATAAAGGGGCGGCCGGGTGTATCAATCAGGGAAGATACCTTGGCTTTAGCCCTGGCCATCAGCTCATCCACATTATCAACTAATTCATCGACAATCCGGCGTTCCAAGGCCCAACCCGGGTCAAACAGTTCGCCTGCAAATATCACATCCCGGTAATTGACATCATTATGCAAACCAAACCTCATTATTTCCGCCTCGGCGGGAGTCAGGGACAGACCGATTTTAATTTCCGTCATGCCCAGCTTAATCTTGGGGTGGTTTATACAAATGCGGTGATCACAGGCCATGGAAACAATCAGACCGGCAGCGGTGGCATGACCGTTGATGGCGGCTACTACCGGTTTGGAACAGGTAAACAGCTTGTACAAAACCTCTTCCTCGAATTCGAACCATTCAATTATAGCCTGGGGACTTTCAAAAGTGGTAAAGGTTTGGAGATCGAATCCACTGGAAAGATAACGGCCTTCACCGGTAATAATGATACCTTTAAGCTGTTCGTCCTGGTTGACCCGGTCCACGACTTCGTTCAATCCTTGCAAGGTCTCGGTGGAAATCGGGTTGGTTCTGCCACTTTTCAACCTAAAAACAATAATATCGTCTTCCACTATGTACTCGTAGGACATCCTCACCCTTCCCTTCCTTTTACTAATATAAGTATAGTACTATTTGGGATATTCTGTTAGAGCTGGAGAAGCAAAATGGGCAGCGGGCAGCAAAAAGGAATATCAGACCTTTTCCGCCGGAGAAATTGTTCCTATATTCATTAACCCGCAGCTATGAAAGAATCACCCAGGAACTGCGGGGCCAATATCCGCCTTAACAAAATGCCTCCACTCACTCCAATTACTAATGAAACCCAGGTACAGATGACCTGGGTTTATAAACTGGTGATTTAACTATTTAACTGGTTTGCCGTCTTTCCATTCCCCTTCGTAGGCTAAAGTACCGTCTTCATAATATGATTTACCATAGCCTTCTCTTTTTCCCTTAACCCACTGTCCTTCATACCACACATTCATATTGTCGTAATAGAGTTTACCTTCACCGTGTGGCCGTCCTTTGTACCATTCACCTTCATACACGCGCCCATCCCGGTAGTAAGCTATACCGAAACCTTGTGGCCGTCCATCCACCATCTCTCCATCATACGCTACTTTCAAGCCGTGCTTTTCCAATACTTCCTTGCTTACACGTCCCCTATGTTTACGCAGTTCTTCCGTCATTACACCCACCCCTTTTTTTGAATAAATCCCTCTCTTTACTAGCTGTACAAAAATTATAACATAATTGCTAAAAGACGGGTAGTTACCATTATTTTTGGTAAAATATGTTCTTCCCTGGAATAGCCAAAAAATTTTTTGATATTTAGGGGTTGACATCCAATTGGTTTGTATTTATTATTTAATTGTAATCATTACAAATTTGTAATGATTACAAAAAGGAGGATTAACCATGGATATCGCACAGATAAGAAAACACCTGGAAATGCATGATGTGAAACCTTCACATCACCGCATCAAGGTTTTTCAATACCTGGTGGAAAACCGGAACCATCCCAATGTGGATATCATTTACCGGGAACTCTCCGCCGAGATTCCTACCCTGTCCAAAACTACCATTTACAATACCTTGAACCTGTTTGTAGAAAAGGGTCTGGTGAGTTTGATTACCATCGCGGAAAACGAAATGCGCTACGATGCCGATACTTCCCTGCACGGGCATTTTCGCTGCCATCAGTGCGGGACTATCTATGACCTGCGCTTAAAGGATTCTGCCTGGGAGTTTGAAAATATGGAAAATTTCCGGGTGGATGAAAGCCATCTGTATTTTAAGGGTTTATGCGCCAACTGCCTGACAGATGCAGGTAATAAATAAATTTAGAGGAGGAAGATAATTATGAAGAAATGGGTTTGTTCAATCTGCGGTTATACTTATGAGGGAGAAAACGCTCCGGATGCTTGCCCCCAGTGCGGCGCTGCCAAAGATAAATTTGAAGAAGTAACAGCCGGAGCATCTAATCTGACTTGGGCTGATGAACACCGGGTGGGTGTAGCCAAGGGCCTGGATCCCGAAGTAGTAGAGGGTTTGAAAGCCAACTTTATGGGTGAGTGCACTGAGGTTGGCATGTACCTGGCTATGAGCCGCCAGGCTGACCGGGAAGGGTACCCGGAAATAGCTGAGGCTTACAAGCGGATTGCCTTTGAGGAAGCTGAACATGCGGCCAAATTTGCGGAACTCCTGGGAGAAGTGCTGGCAGCAGATACCCGTACCAATTTACAAATGAGAGTTGATGCTGAACACGGTGCCTGCAAAGGCAAAAAAGACCTGGCCACCCGGGCCAAAGAATTGGGCTACGATGCCATCCATGACACAGTCCATGAAATGTGCAAGGATGAAGCCCGCCATGGCGCAGCCTTTGCCGGCCTTCTCAAACGCTATTTCAGCAAGTAGCCCAACAACATACCCCTCCCCAGATTCCCCTGCCGTTTAGGCAGGGGTTTTTCCTTTTAATCTGACCATTTCTGCCAGAACACCATATCTTCCAGAGGACGACGGGGCGGCATTTCCGGATCTATGGCCGCTTTACCGATGGGAATCAGGGATACTACCCGGAAATTTTCAGGCAGTTCCAGAACGTTTTTTACTTTTCTTTCGCTGAATCCACCCACCCAACAGGAGCCATAACCAAGAGCGGTAGCCGCCAGCAGCATGTTCTGGGTAGCATTGGCTGCATCCATCAGGCACAGGTGATTGCGGCCCATATCACCATAGAAGGATGAGCGCTCCGGGTCTACAGCGACTACTATAATGCAGGGTGCCTGCCCCACATGGGTTTGCCCGAAAGCAGCTTCCTGCAGGCGCTGGATCTGTTCAGGTTCATTCACCACAATAAAATAACAGGGCTGAAGATTGCCTGCCGAAGGGGCCAGGCGTCCCGCCTCGATTATCTGCAGCACATCTTCCTTAGGCACCGGTTCACTGGTAAAGCTGCGAATACTGCGCCTAGTTTTGATGGTTTCCAAGCAATCCATGGCAATACCTCCTTTAAATCAAGCTGTTATATTATTCAGTATATCCCAGCCTTCCTGGTATTTACATATCATTAGCTCTGGGCTGTTTTTCCGCCGGTGAGGGTGCCTGGGCCTGATTATTCAAATCAGCTTTTGGGGACAGGTTGGCCAAATAAGTGCCTAACAGCACTGCCATGCCTCCCAGGACCGTATACATCCCCAGTTGTTCATGAAGAAAAAAGGCAGCCATTATAGAAGCAAACAGGGGTATCAAATAGAGGAAAGCCCCGGCAGTAGCGGCCGGCACCTGGCTTAAAGCTTTATTCCACAGCAGATAAGCCAAGCCTGAAGCAAAAATTCCCAGGTAAATAAGGTGCAGCCATTCACTTCCGGCAATATTGGCCCAATCCGGTGCCGGTTCCAGCATTGCCAAAGGCAGCAGCAGCAAAGTCCCTATCCAGGTAGTATACATCAACAAAACCGTAGAATCATAGCGCTGCAGCAAACCCTTCAATACGGTGCTGTATACCGCCCAGCACACTCCGGTAATCAATATCAGAGTATCCCCTATTAGGCGGGCAGTATCCATGTTCCCAAAATCCGTGGAGCCATTGGTGACCACCACGGCCGAACCAAACAAGGCCAGGACAATTCCGGCAATTTGGACTTTGGAAATTTTCTCCCCTAGGACAGTTACTGCCAGTAAGGCAATGAATACCGGTGCCATGGAAGCTATGATGGAGCCGTCGATAGCTCCTGCTGTTTTCAAACCTTGATTCTGAAGAAAATTATAGAGGGTTACTCCCGTTGCCCCGCATACTATAACTCTGGGATAGTCGCTTCTCCTTAACCGGGGCTTTCCCCTGGCGATGAACCAGGGTACAAATACCAGACTGGCTATAAAAAACCGGGCAAAGGCCAGGGTATTGGCCGGTATGTGCGGCAGCAGTACCTTTATGTTAATAAAAGTGCTCGACCAAATTGCTATGGTAAGGAGCAAATACAGGTTAGGTAAAACTGGCGAAGCTGGTGCGGTCTTGAATAGGCTGGATTTTGGCAAATTACACATCTCCTAGTTAGAATATAACAACACTATACTATTCTAGCTGATTTCTCTGGCAGTAGAGAGGTATTTGTTAAAAATATTAGGGGAGACAACCCTTCTATAATGGCGTTTCATTCATCATGGTCCGGCTCCAGGTGATAATTGCGGTAGGATTATTTCTTAAAAAGGAGTAAAATGGATTAAAAATCTGGTGGTGACTGGGAATGAAGGAAACGATTACCGACCGGGAGGAAATTCTGAAAAGAACCTTTGACAAGGTGGATAAAAGGCCCGGATGTTCCTTTTTACTGCAGCAAAAGACGGTGGAATACGTTCCTGATTATAGTCTTACGGTCATATATCCTGTCAAAGAAGAGTTTTTAAATCTGGCTGGTTCCATGCAGGGCGGGTTGATATGTGCTGCCCTGGACAACACTTTTGGCCACCTGTGCTACCTGTTGACCGACAAGGTGCCCATCGTGACTATTGATATCAGCACTACCTTTCACCGGCCCATCTTTTTGGGGGACACCTTAAAAACAGTTGCCCGGGTTCAGTCCCGCGGGAAAACTACTATCCACTTGATCGGCGAAGCATACAACAATGATGACAAACTGATAGCTACTGCTGTGACCAACTACATGATATTGCCGGCATCCAAGTAATTCCCTGTATAACAAAAACTCCCCGGAAGTTTATCCGGGGAGTCGGTTTTTTTATGACTTACCAAGCATTGCGGCGGGGCTGCGGTTTGTAGCAATCCCGGCAATAAACGGGACGATCACCACTGGGCTGGAAAGGTACCATAGTTTCCTGGCCACAGGCGGCACATACTGCCGGATACATCTGGCGCTCCGAGCGGCCATATCCACCGGCATCACGGTTGCGAGCTTTGCGGGCTGCGCGGCATTCCGGGCAACGGCCAGGCTCGTTGGTAAATCCCTTCTCAGCGTAGAATTCCTGTTCAGCAGCTGTAAAATCAAATTCACGTCCACATTCTTTGCAGGTCAAGGTTTTGTCAGTAAACATTAAAAACCCTCCTCATTATTAATCCCATGCCAGGGGAAGCGCCTTGAATTCCCTTACTTCCCAAGACTGGGCTAATCGAGAAGGGGCAAACATTCCATCACAAGCATGAATTGGGCAAGTCTTATTTTAACTGATATTGCCTAAAAAAGCAAACCGATCACAACTTGAAGCTTGTTTTCAGTAAATTTTCACAATATTATATTCCCTTTTTCAGCTTAACTTTTTCTCTTAAAAAATACCCAGGCGGGCGGTATCACTAATACCATCCCTGGCAGTAATCTTCCCCCACCAGTTGGGCATAGTTCATAACCGCATCATAGTCGGGCAGCTCAATCCTTGAAAAGTCTATTCCATAATTACAGCGGGGACAAATCATACGGTAACCTTCAAACATGTCGCCCTGACCTTCCAGAGCTGCCAGTATCACCTGCAGGACAGAGGGACAGGTTTCCTCTCCTATGGAAAAGTGAGCTGCCGTTTTGAGAGTCCAGTTGTATTCATTGGACTGTTTTTTGCATTCCGGACAGCGGATCATTAATTCGGCCGCTTGCTGTCTCAGACCCATGCCAACCTCTCCCGTATTCCTAAAATAAAGGTTTCTTTTACTAAATTCCTCATTTTATTATATTATAATCAATGTGCGGCATTATTTTGGAGAAGAAGTGAAACTACTATGCGCCTGAAGGAATCAGCTCAACTGATGATATACTGTCCTCGCTGCGGGAACCATGTTAATGAATACAACTGGACTCTGGAGACCGCCTCCAAGTTTTCGGTTGATGGCAAGACCACTCCAACCGTTATCTATGTATTGCTGCAGCTGGCTGATCACAACCAGGAATGGGAGAACTTCCGGGTGGTTTGCCCCCGCTGCCACGAGACTATACCCATAAAGCAGCTCCCTCCTCTGGAGCGCCAACAACTGGAGGATTATGCCCGGGAGGTCGGCGAAGCCTACGTTAACTTCAACTATTAATTGGATATTGCCTGGTGGATAATTTTGTCATTAAATAAAAGAGGATTGACAATTAATTTTCCCACTGGTTATCATGGTGTTACACTGATGATGAGGGAGTAAAACCACCACCAACCCTACAGAGAGTCGGGGCAAGCTGGAATCCCGGCGGGAGATGGAGTGGATAAATGGGCCTCGGAGGGTGGAGTGAACCAGTCCTTTGGACTGCAGTAGCTTGCAACGCTTGGCCTGCGTTAAAGGGCTATGGGTGTGTCAGCACTCTGTGAGCGGGTACTGAGGTACCAAATAAGGTGGCACCGCAGATTTAACATCTGTCCTTATAACTATAAGGATAGGTGTTTTTTATTTGGCGGCCCTTCCAATCCTCATCGCAGATGAGTGGAGCGGAGTTGAGATGAGCGGAGCAGAGGTGAGCACACCAGTATAGTAAAAAAGGAGGAATTGGAATGAAAAGGGTTGTGTCGATTACGGTGTCTTTGCTGCTAACGGTGATGCTGCTGGTAACAGCAGCGGGGTGTTCGTCAACTGGAAACAATGCCGGTCAATCTCCAGCCGATGATAAAATTAAGATCGGTATTGTTCAGATTGTGGAGCATCCATCGCTTAATACCATTCGTGAATCCTTCATCGCTCAGATGGCGGAAAAGGGATACCGGGATGGTGAAAATATCATCATCGACTATCAAAATGCCCAAAATGATCAAACCAACTTAAAAACCATCTGCCAGAAGTTTTCCAACAACCGCTATGACATGATTGTGGCCATTGCCACCCCCTCCGCCCAGGCTGCGGTGGGCGAAACCAAGGAAATACCTGTAGTGTTTTCCGCCTGCACCGATCCGGTAGGTTCAGGGCTGGTTAGCAGCCTGGAAAAACCCGGTGGTAATGTTACCGGCACCTCTGACGCAGTCTCAGCGGAAAAAATTATGGAATTGGCCCTGCGCATCACTCCGGATATAAAAACCATAGGAGCGCTCTACAACTCCGGGGAGACTAATTCCATAGCGGTTATTGATAATCTGAAAGAATATGCTGCCAAGAACGGCATGACTGTGATTGAGGCCACTGTAACCAACTCTTCGGAAGTCCAACAGGCTGCCGCTTCACTGGCGGATAAAGCTGATGCTATTTTCTCTCCCATTGACAATACTATAGCCTCAGCTATGCCGGTGGTATCCCAGGTAGCCAAACAGGCCAAAATACCAGTGTATGTAGGTGCTGATTCCATGGTCAAGGATGGTGGCCTGGCCACCTACGGAATTAATTATGTGGAACTGGGTCAGGAGACGGCCAACATAGCCATCCAGATCCTCGAAGGCCAAAAACCTGGTGATATTCCGGTCAAGACCATGGATGACATGGAGATATACATTAATAAGACTACCGCTGAGGCGATCGGTATTACCATACCGGAAGACATAATCAATGAGGCTGCACAAATATTCGAATAGAGAAAAGCTTTAACGTTCATTGTCACAGCAATTTTTATACTAAAGGGGCACTGCACCAATGAGTCTACTAGTTTTGCAGGGTTCAGCAGAGCTGGGTATTATATATGCCATTATGGCTCTGGGAGTCTTCATATCTTTTCGCACTCTTAATATGCCTGATTTGACTGTAGACAGCAGCTTTACCTTGGGAGCTGCTGTCTCAGCTACGCTTTGCACCATGGGGCATCCTTTCCTGGCCATACCGGCAGCTATCGCCGCTGGATGGCTGGCCGGCAATGTAACTGCCCTGTTGTACACCAAGCTGAAAATCCAGCCCCTGCTGGCGGGCATATTAGTCATGCTGGGTCTTTATTCTGTAAATCTGCGGGTCATGGCTGGCAGAGCTAACATACCCCTGATTAACCAGCCTACCGTTTTTAATTTCCTGCAGGGAAGCTCCCTGGAAGCCCAGAGCACCTGGCTGCTTCCTTTAGTTATCCTGCTGGCAGTCATTATTCTACTGTTTTTATTCCTGCAGACTCGTTTCGGATTGGTCTTAAGAGCAACCGGTGACAATGATCAAATGGTGCGGGCAGTAGGGGTAAATACCGATACCACCATATTGTTCGGGCTGGGCCTGGCTAACGCCCTGGTGGCACTGTCGGGAGCTATGATTGCCCAGTACCAGTCTTTTGCTGATATCAGCATGGGTGTCGGTATGGTTATAATCGGTTTGGCTTCGGTAATAATCGGAGAAGTAATTTTCGGCACCAGTTCCCTGCTGCGTCGCCTGATTGCGGTGGTACTGGGAGCCATGCTTTATCGATTGGTAATTGCGATTGCCCTGCACTTAGGCATGCCGCCCACTGACCTCAAGCTGGTGTCGGCCTTTATAGTTACCCTGGCTCTGGCCAGCCCGGTTATCAAGGAAAGTGTCATATCCCGGCATAAACGTTCTCGTCAGCCGGCTCATAAGGAGGTTAAAGATAATGCTTGAGATTCGCGGTTTAAGTAAAACCTTCGCTATGGGCAGTATTAATGAGAAGCTGGCTGTGGATGAGGTAGACCTGACCCTGGAAGCCGGGGAATTTGTGACCGTTATCGGCGGCAATGGTGCGGGCAAGTCTACCCTGCTGAACTGTATTGCCGGAGTATATGAGCCTGATAAAGGCAGCATTTTGCTGGATTCCATGGATATAACCTACTGGCCGGAATATAAAAGATCCCAGTATATTGGCCGGGTATTTCAGGATCCCCTTAAGGGAACGGCCTTTGATATGACCATTGAAGAAAACCTGGCCATGGCTTATGCCAAGGGCCAGCCTCACGGCCTGCAGTGGGGTATACGCAAAGCAGATGCCGCATTATTCCGGGAACACCTGGCCCGCTTGGGACTGGGCCTGGAAAACCGCATGAAGCAAAAAGTAGGCTTGCTCTCGGGAGGACAGCGGCAGGCTATTACCTTGCTGATGGCCACCATTGTGAAACCCAAACTGCTTTTGCTGGATGAACATACCGCTGCTTTGGACCCATCGGCAGCCCGGCAGGTACTGCATTTAACCCGGGAACTGGTGGAGCAGTACGGGCTGTGTACCCTTATGGTTACCCATAATATGAAAGCGGCCCTGGAATACGGGACCCGTACTATTATGATGCACGATGGCCGCATTATTCTGGATATATCCGGAGAAGAACGCCAGAAGATGACGGTGGATAAGCTGATTGAGCTGTTCGGCCGCCGCAGCGGTGAGGAACTGGATAACGATCGCTTATTATTGGGTTAATTGGTAATAAATAGGATGCCACAGGGATTTCCTGTGGCATTATTGTTATTATGGCTATTCCAGGTCGAAGATTTTCCCGGGGTTAAGGATGTTGTTGGGGTCCAGAGCTTTCTTGATAGCTCTCATGGTCTGCAAGGCGACTGGATCAGCATAGCGGGCCAAGGCATTTTTGCGCTTGGCACCTATACCGTGCTCACCTGATATTTTGCCTCCACGGGCATAAACTTCGGCATAAAGCTCGTCCAAGAGTTTCTCTTTTCCCTCTTCCCAGGCCTGGTCAGTTAAATTATCCTTGAGCAAAGTAGCATGTATGTTACCATCTCCGGCATGACCGAAATTGGCTATTCTGATACCGTACTTTTCAGACAGCCCGTTGATGGCCATGACTGTACCGGGTATCTGGCTGATAGGAACTACAATGTCTTCCATGGAATAAACCGGGCTGACCACCCTCAGGGCTTCGGCCAGAACCCGGCGCGGCTTCCAGATTCTATCCTGGGTAGCGGCATTATCCCCCACCAAAACATCCAGAGCGCTGTTCTGGTAGCACTGCTCGGCCAGCATCTCCATTTCGGTCATCAATTGAACTTCGCTGTTGCCGTCCACTTCAATGATTACGAAGGCTGCCGCATCATTGAACATAAGCTGGCGGTCCAGGAATCGTTCCGCCGCTTTTATACACAGGTTATCCATGAACTCTATGGAGGTGGGCACTATCCCGCTTTCGGTGATCATCTTGGGTACCAGCTGAATGGCAGCAGGAATGCTGTCAAAGGGTGCCATTATAACCCCATTGAACTTGGGGCGCGGCAGCAGTTTCAAGTATATCCTGGTGATTATACCCAGAGTGCCCTCCGAGCCAATCACCAGCTGGATTAAGTTGTACCCGGAAACCTCCTTGATCACCTTGCCTCCCAGGTTCACTATTTCCCCATTGGCTAAAACTACTTCCAGTCCGAAAACATGCTGGCCGGTAACTCCGTAGCGGATAGCTTTATTACCGCCGGCATTGGTGGCAATATTCCCGCCGATAAAAGAACTATCGGCACTGCAGGGATCACCGGCATAGAACAATCCAGCCTCCTGGGCGCAGCGCTGTACCTCAGCGGTAGTTACACCTGGTTCCACCACCATGAACATATTGGCTTGGTCAAGCTCGATTATTTTGTTCATTCTTTCCAAAGACAGGACAATCCCGCCATAAAAAGGAACTGCCCCGGCAGCCAAACCGGTTCCGGCCCCCCGGGGAGTAACGGGTATCCTTTCCCGGTTAGCCAACTGCATAACGCGGGAAACCTGCTGGGTATTTTCCGGTTTTACTGCAACCTCGGGAAGATGCTGCCATTTGGACTCGGTTGCTTCGTCATATGAATAGCAATACAGCTGGTCCGGATCAACTACAACATTCCTAGGGCCCACAATACTGGTCAGCTCAGCTACAATTTCCGCACTTACCCTGTTGTAACTCATCTGCATCGCCTGCCTTTTACTGTTGTAGGTCTTGTTCCGTTATTATTACTATTGCCCAAACCCTTGCAATAGGGCCTAGAAATATTTGCAGAAACCTCCCAAACAAAAGCACCTGTTGCTTTCACAGCTAGACCTTTTTATGAGGCATGAAAACCGTTAGGGAGTATCAGTACAGGCACTGGCCAGGTCATCCTCATCCTCCCATTCCCGGCCCCTCTTCTCCAGCCGGCTTATTTTTCTCATTTCAAAAAAGATAAAGGTTCCTGTGAGGAGCACGGACAGAAAATCTGATATAGGAGGGGTTCTCCAGACTCCTTCAATACCCCACAAGCGGGGCAGTATGAGCAGCATGGGAATGAATATCAGTACCTGCCGGGACAGACTGAGAATAGTTGCCTGCAGCGCCTTGCCCACTGCCTGGAAGTAGTTGGAACCTATAATCTGAAAGCCTATTACCGGGAACATGAGAAAATAGATTTTTATAGCATGGGTGGTCAGATTAATAAGCTCCTGGTCATCCCGGGTAAACAGCCCGATTATCTGGGATGGCCATATATGGACTGCCAGCCAGCCGGTTCCAGCAATGGCCGTTCCTGCCATGACAGCAATTTTAAATGTTTCTTTTACCCTGCCATACTGGCGGGCTCCATAATTGAAGCCGATGATAGGCTGAGCACCCTGAGCAAGACCTAAGATAGGCATGAACATAATAGTAGCTATGCTCATCATTATTCCTACCGCAGAGAGAGCAATGTCACCGCTGTAATGTATAATAGTCTTATTTAAAATCAGCTGCTGCACACTGTTGGCCACCTGCATAGCAAAGGGGGCAAATCCTATAGCCATGATGCCGGCCAGCACAGACCGTTTGGGAAGCAAATTCTTCCAGCGAATCTTCACCAAACTGCGCCCGCCCAGAAAGTAACTCATTACCCACAGGCAAGTGGCTAATTGAGCCAGAACCGTGGCAAAAGCCGAACCTTTCATTCCCCAGCCAAACTGGAAAATGAAAATATAATTTAAAACCACATTGATGCTCCCGCCCAGCAGCTGGGTGTACATGGCCATACGGGGGTTGCCTTCGGCGCGAATAAAATTGTTGGCGCCCAGGCCTAAAGAGCTGAAAGCAGCACCCAGCATAATAATTTTCATAAAATCTTTGGCATAAGGCATTACTTCCTGGCTGGCTCCGAACAGGGTCAAAATAGGCTCAGTATATAAAAAGAAAATCAAAGCAAATACCGCCGGCAATAATACCAGCATGGTCATGGCATTGCCTGCAACTACTTCCGCTTCCTCCTGCTTTCCTTCTCCCAGGCGAATAGATATCAATGCGGTGGCCCCCACACCGATCAAAACCGATACCGCCATGAGTATGATCATCATGGGGAAGGCTACGGTAGTAGCGGCAATAGCCAGTGTGCCAATACCCCGGCCTAAAAATATCCTGTCCACAATATTGTAGAGGGCATTTACCACCATGCCCACAATGGCGGGCAGGGAAAAACTCCAGAGCAAACTGGTAACTTTTTGGTATCTCAATGCGTCAGTTCTGTCCATAGTGGGTCTCCTTGTCAAATTTTCTCCATAAAATCAACTACACAGCGCAAGCTGTTTATGAATTGATCCAGTTCCTGCTGATCTACCAGCTTAAACTGCTCCTGAATGCTTTCGGTATAACGCTCCATTACCTGCTCCATTAATCTCCGTCCCTGCTCGCTTAAACTAAGCAGTTGCTTACGACGGTCATGGGCATCAGGGCGGCGAACAACCAGGTTCATCTGTTCCAGTTGATCAATAATACTGGTCAGCCCGCCCTTTTCAATATCCAGCATTCTGGCCAGTTCGGTTGAGGTAAGGCCATTACGATGATAAAGCACGCTGATGATCTTAGTCTGGTTCTTCTTCAGGGGAAAGACCGTATCCAAATGTTGGCGGTAGTTCATAAAAAACTTGTCATGAAACCGCCCCATAAACGAAAAAAGCAGGACATGCAGCTCCAGGGCCTGTTCCTTATCCATAATTACACCTCAAAAGAAAGTTAGATTTATTATTATTAGAATTCTAACTTACTTTATAAAAAACCCGTTTACTCGTCAAGATCTTATTTCTCTGATTTTTTTCTTCCAGAACAAAAAATGCCCGTTAACGATCCTCACCGTTAACGGGGTTCCCTGGCATTCAATATCAGCTTTATATGCATCCCGGCATTTTATCCGTATTTCCACCTGAGCCGGAGTTGGATCTAACCATAGTTAAACCAAACCATTGATGGTCAAAGTATCCCATACTTTAAGAGCAATGAACAAATTCACCCGGCTATCCATATTGTTGAAATCGATTCCCAGCAGTTCTTCTATTTTATTGACCCGGTAGTAGAGGGTATTTACATGAATAAACAAGCTGTCGGCGGTGCTTTTCATATTAAAACTGGAATCCAGGAGTTTTCGCAAGGTTAATAGGAGCTCTCCATCGGTTTTTTCGTCATATTCAATAATTTTGCCCAGAGATTGCCGGCAAAAGTCTATAATGTCCTGGGGATCCTGAGCAAAGATGGGGTAATAAAGGCCCAGCTCAGGAAATTTTTGTACGAAATTTTTCTTCCCCAGCAGCCGGGGCAGGGTCAAAGCTACCCGGGCTTCATAAAAACTTTTGCGCACATCCGCCAGAGGATAAACCCGGCCGATACCCTGGGACAGCTTAAGGTTAAACTGTTTTTCCAAAAACTCTTTAAACTTCAGCATAGACGGCCAGTCAAAGGCTTCATCCAACTGTTCCCGGTTTACACAGGTGGGAATTATCATGGTCAGGGAATTTTCCCAGGAAACCGGCACGACTTTAAACTTATGCTGATGGAAATATTCACAGAAATAAGAACGGATCACCTGGAGATTCGTCCAGTCAGACAATCCCTCAGCTTCAACCAAAGTCACGAAATAGGACCGGTCCATTTCCAGCCGGTTATCGCTCAGTCTGGCAATATCTCGGATACTGGCATTGCTGTTACTGAAAAGGTATTCAGCCAATTCCCGCTCCAAGCAATCACTATTCTTATGCAGCTTGGAAAAATAGCATTTGATGGCTAACTTGCTGTCAATCATTACTGACAGGGCTTGGGATATCTGTTCTGCAGGCAGGTAGCAGGCAATTATATAAGCACTGCTGTCGTTATAACGTACCCGGTAATACAGGCAGTTTTTCTCCGGTTGGTAGTAAAAATCTTTGCCGCGGAGATGGGAAGGGAGTGAGACAAACAAATCGTCAATGTCAGCGGGACCACCGGTGACTTCAGGATAATGCAGACGCCCGTCATGGTCGGCAATAAGTACGGGACGTTGGATACGGTCCTCAACATACCTGGCTACAAAAGCCAGTCCTTCATCCAGCACTCCGTCTACCAAATGGTAGACCTGATTAGGGGCTGCCATAGACATTATGCCTCACCTCTCTCAAAATAGTGCTGCTTTTTCTCATAGCAAAAAACATACCAACTGCCGGCCAGTTTTATCAATCAAGAACAGAAGCCCAACAGCCCTGTTGCTTAACCAAGTACTGTCTCAAAATGAAACATTAGTATAACTGTGAAAGATCACTATATGTGTTAAAATGAGATATGGGTTGTCCTGTGTAGTGAGCAGGTGGACCATCTCTTAAGGAGGGGTATTTGTGAAGAATCCTATGGATGAGTTAATTAGTCCCATGACTAAAAACCGTCTGGATGTGCAGCCCCTTAACAAAAATGATCTTATACTTATGGAAAAAATCCGCCAGCAAAAGGCTGCCCTGCTTAGCCAACGTCTCGATATCCCTGAGGATAGCTTAATCAGACCCAAGGTGCTCAACTCGTGGCTGAGGTCTTACCAGTATGGAATGGACCATAACCTGTACAATTACGGTCCGGTTTTGGACAAACTGGCTTTTCGGGAACTGGTACATCAAAAAGAATTGCTCCTCAAAGCTGCCGATCCCTATATATGTCAACTGGAAGCCATGCTCTCCGATGCCATCATTCTGCTATCCGATGAAGAAGGTACCATGTTACGGGTAATTGAAGGGAATGACGCCCTGCGCCAGCAGAACGAACGTTTCAATCTGGTTCATGGTTCAATTTGGAATGAATCCACCGTAGGCACCTGTGCCCACTGCATAAGCCTGGTTGAAGGCACGCCCATGCAAATATGCGGACCGGAGCATTATTTCGAGAAATATGAAGAAATATCATGCTCATCGGCCCCCATTTTCGATTTTAACTACAACCTGGCAGGTTCGTTAAGTATAGTAACGTCCAGCTTCTCCAAGCAAAGCACCCAGTCCCTGGGGTTGGTAGTCTCGGTAGCCTGGGCTATCCAAAATCAATTTCAGCTAGCTTTATATCATGAACTGGTTAACCATACCCTGCAAGTAACTGACGAAGCTCTCCTTACTCTAAATAAAAACGGTATCATTACCAATGCTAATCGGGTTGCCCAGCAAATACTCCTCCCGGAAGCCCATATAATTGGTACCCCGATCGAACATGTGTTAGGCGAACAACCCCTGATCAAATCGTTATTGAGCTCCGGCCGGCCGATCCGGGATGCAGAAATGAGAATTGAGCGTCTTAACCAGCGCCTGCTGATTAGCTCAGCCCTTCCCCTCAATGACCATTCGGGCAATAACTTTGGCTATGTAATCAAGCTGAAAAAAATTACCCGGAAAAAGACCACACAAGCTCACCGGTCCGAGCAGGAGACAAGGTTTAGCTTTCAGGCCATCAAAGGAAGATCTCCAAAATTGTTAAAAGCTGTGGAAATGGCCCGTAAATTTGCTACTTTGGAGGCTAATATTTTGCTGCAAGGAGAAAGCGGCACCGGCAAGGAAATGTTCGCCCAGGCTATACATGACCTTAGCCGGCCGGAGGGACCTTTTGTAGCTGTGAACTGTGCAGCAATACCCAGCACCTTGATTGAGAGCGAGTTATTTGGTTATGAAGGCGGCACATTTACCGGAGCTAACCGGCAGGGACGGGCGGGGAAACTGGAACTGGCCAACGGAGGTACCCTGTTTTTGGATGAGATCGGAGATATGCCCCTGGAACTCCAACCCGTTTTGCTCCGGGTACTGGAGGAAAGAAAAATAATGCGCCTGGGCGGCAGTCGCTATATACCTGTAAACTTCCGCCTTATAACGGCCACCAATAAAGATCTGAGGGAGCTGGTAGAAAAGGGCCAATTTCGCCAGGATTTGTACTACCGTCTGAAAGTACTGCAGATTGATATTCCCCCCTTAAGAGAACGAGGCAACGACATCATTGAATTAGCCCGTTACTTTATAAGCAAAATAGCCCGCCAGCAGCAAATTTCCGAACCAGTTCTCAGTGATCCGGCTGTTCTGTGTTTATTGCACTACCATTGGCCAGGAAATGTCCGTCAGTTAGAGAATGCCATGCTTTATGCAGTGAATATATGCGAAGATGGAGTAATTCGCCCTCGCGACCTGCCTGAAGAGATAACCGCCGGGATTAACCTGAGCTTGCCTGCCGGTGAAAAAACACCGCTTCTGGGCCGAGCAGACAGCAATCTGTCTATGAAAGAAATCGAGCGTATTATGATAGAGCAAACTCTCGAGCAGACTAATCAAAATATATCTGAAGCAGCGGCTCTGTTGGGCATGAGTCGCTCCACCCTATACCGCAAGATCAAGGAATACCAACTGGTCAAGAGCTAAAACAGCTGTAATTCGCCCAAAAACTGAAGCGAGCCTGGTCAGTTCAGGCTCGCTCAGTGGAGGGAGAGCATTTGCCTACTGATGTTGATCAACCATTTTGAACTACACTCTTACCAGCCAGATAACCAAAGGTGAAAGCACGACCATGGCTGTTGCCAGGCAGATTTACGCAGTAGTCGTTGCCATAATAGCTTCCCGAAGCATTACCAGCAGCATATAGTCCAGGGATAACATTGTGCTCGGTATCCAAAACTTGCAGCTTATCGTTTATCTTCAGTCCGCCCAGAGTAACCAACAAGGCAATTCCCAGAGGAGCTGCATAGAAGGTCGGCTTTTCTATGGTGGTCAAACAGGCTGCCCGTTTACCGAAATCCTCATCCACGCCCTTCCGGGCCAGTTCGTTATAGCGGGCTACTGTAGCCAGGAAATTATCCTTGGGCACTTGCATCTTTTCTGCCAGTTCTTCCAGGGTTTCAGCACTTCTAATATAGCCTTTTTCTATATACTGTTTCACATTCTCGGGATTATGGAAATTGGTTCTCATGTCCTTACAGGCAACCACCTTAAAGGAAGGTGCCTCCTCCGGCCACTTGGAATCCCATACCGACCAGCGCACATTGCCGGGTTGCTGGCGCTGAGCATTACACAGGTAGGCATAAGGCAGTTCTTCATTGCAGTAGCGCAAGCCGCGTTCATTAACACTCAGCCAGGGCTGGCGCATCAGCGCATCGGCCAGAATAGGGGCGCCCGGAACAGCAAAGTCGAAATACATGGGAGCATGGGGGAATTCATCTATAGCCGCCCCTATCCACATAGCCATCTTGTGGCCGTCACCGGTACAGATAGGTCCATTTACCATTTCATACATGTTCATATGGATGTATTTAGTGGAGGGTATAAAATATTCCCGCATTTCCTTATCAGCATTGTAGTCACCGGTACATAAGATGATACCTTTGGTTCCCACATATTTTTTGTAAGCGCCTTGTTCACCGGCTATAACTGCTGTAACTCTTCCCTTGTTATCATTTTCCCGTATCAACCGGACTGCAGGAGAATTGTAGCGAATATCAACGCCAGCATCTATACAGCCTTGTTTCAAGGTATACCGCATGGATGCTGTCCAGGGATCAGTTCCCTTGGGGGCATCATTCAAAGCTACTTCGCTGGGATCCATTCTGAAGCTTAAAGTAGGAAAGCCTCGTACCGTAGTTCCCGGGGTCACAGTCTCATCCAGGGGTACTGGTTTGGGCTTGCAGCCATAGCGTTCGGCTTTTTCCATTATCCAGTCGGCTACCATGCCGCTGTAATTTGCCCATAAAGATATCACCCTCTGGTCGGCTTTATAGGCACTGTAGCGCAGGATTTCCTGGACAGCTTCCATCTTATTGATTTCATTGCCAATCTGCTTCTGCATCTTGGAACCGATAGCGCCATAATCGTTGCCGCGGAAGTTAACTTGGCCGGTTTTTTCCAAGAGAATAACCTTGGCACCTTCCTCAGCAGCAGACATGGCCGCACAAAGCCCGGACATTCCGCCTCCCACTACGATAACATCGGCAGTAATAGTTTCGGTAATTTCTGAATCAGGTATGGGCGGAGGGGGTTTTAAGAAGCTGGGGATGTTTTCCGCTTCACCGGTTGGTGTTTCCGCCGGGGGAGCCTCTTCCGATGCACCACAGCCTGCCAGCAAACCAGCAGAGGCAAGACCTACTGTACCCAGAGCGGCCCCTTTTATGAAGGTTCGCCTCGTAAAGCCTTTTTCCTGATTGTCCTCAAAACTCATCAGATCTCTACTCCTTTCCCAAATAATTACTTTCCTTATTTGAATTAGAGTAGCCACCGGGCTAAATCGTTTGATGTTAGTACAGTCTCTAGTGTCAGTCTATCATTACCGTTATTAACACACATCGTTAGGAATTACGAACCTTTCTGACATAGCCCTGTAGAAAAATCCAAATAAAACTTCTGTATACGATCAAGTCCAATATTATGTGTAAAATTCCTCTGGTCATGGCAGTGACTCTTTGAGCTAGAGATAAAAGATATTAGAACCTGGTTTTGGCCGGCATGAACGGTATTCATGGTATTCAGCCATATCTAAATACCTTCGGCCGCCAGCCCACTTGTTATCTATCTCAAGGAGCAAAGCTCCAATTAACCTGTTTGCTGAGTCTCGACTCGGGAATATACGTATAACTCTTTCCCTGCGGCGAATCTCTTCGTTCAATCTCTCCAGGCTGTTGGTCGTACGCAGACGTTTCCGGTATTTCTCTGGTAACTCGAGTATTGCCGTGGCATCATCAAATCCTTTCTCAAGGATTTCCATAGCTCGAGGTGCGAATGTCAACCAAAAAGTGGACCACTGTGCTAATTAAAAACTGAGCCACTAATGCTAGTTTAAAAGTGAGCCACTTTGCTCACTTTTGGCTTTGATAGAACTCCACATTGATTAGCCTTGACTCTCACCACCTCTTTGTTGTTTCAGCCGCTGTTCTAACCGGTAAGATGGTACGTTCATATCCAGAATATGAGCTCGGTGGGTTAAGCGGTCTACTAGAGCAGCAGTTAACATAGTATCCGGAAAGATTTCCGTCCAACGCGAGAACTCCAGGTTGGTAGTAATGATGACGCTTCCCCGTTCATTGCGCTCTGATAGTACATGAAACAGGAGTTCTGCTTGGTTACGGGTAAAACTCAGATACGAGAGCTCATCAAGAATTAGTAAATCCAGTTTGGCAATACTCTTCTGCAGTTTTAACAGGTTTTGGTCATACTGAGCTTCGATTAGTTCAGCTACCAGGTTAGCCGCGGTGTAGAACCTCACCTTAAATCCATAGCTGCACATGCGTCTGCCTAAGCCAATGGCCAGATGAGTCTTGCCAGTACCTGGATTACCAATCATAATTACGTTTTCGCGGCGTTTTACAAATTCACCGGTGGCTAATTGCCATATCAGGGCATCTTCCACCTGGGTTAGACGACTTAAATCAAAGGTATCCAGGCTCTTTTCTAAAGGGAATTTGGCCTTACGGATTTTTAACCGCTGCTGGTTTTCCTCTCTTTGATTGATTTCTCTTTGCAGTACTTGGCCTAAGAAATCTGCATAACTAAGGCCTTGTTCTTCAGCCTGGCGTATTAAATCATCTATCTGAGCCAGGGTAGGCAACCTAAGCTGTTTAGCATAAAGTCTGATCATCTCCTGTCCAGGGTTCATATCTGTGCACCCCCCGACAGCAGTTGGTCATAGGCCTTGATATCAACTGGGTTAACTACTGGGCCTTTGGCTGCCAGAGGTATTACCTGGCTTTTCCGGGTCAGGTTAAATTCAATAATATCAAGGGAGTACTGCTGTTTTTCCTGGGCTGTTTCCAGGGCTTTTAATACCGATTCTAATCCCTGATCGACTATCAGGCGCAGCAGCTTAACCATAGCTTTGTCGGGATTTTTAAGTTTTTTAGCATATTCAAAGATCTGTTCTGGCAACTTCGCCTCCTTGACTGGTTTAGCATGAAATACTGACCGGGGCCGTTGCTCTATTAGGGGTATATAGTGCTCTAGTTGATAAATGGTCTGGTATTTTCGGTAGCAGCGGGGGTGACTGGCAATCTTTTCTCCCCGGTAGTAAATATTAAGCTCCAGTCCACTGGCTTTAACGGTTACCTGCTTGCCTGACCATTTTACTGGTACGGAGTAGCTGTTGGTTTCGAAACGGACCGTAGAAAAGTAATCTACTCGTACTTCAGCACTTTTACAGCTTTCATAGCGTTTGAGTGGCAGGGGCAACAGAGCTCTTTGTTCCATGGTAAAAGCATCTTTTACACTCATATCCCTGCCCTGAACTTGATGATGTTCTATGTATTTTAAGCAGCGTTGCTGCAATAATTGATTAAGTTCTTCAAAGCTTGACACCTTGGGCACTGGAACTAAAAAGTTGCGGCGTGCGTAGCCGACTAGGTTTTCTACCAGTCCTTTTTCATGACCCTCACCTGGATTGCAAAACACTGGTCGATAAGCATAGTGAGCTCGAAAAGCGGCGAATTTATCCTGTTCCCGGGCTGTTTTGCCCCAGCCTTCTTTTACGGCGGTTTTTAAGTTGTCATAGATCAAGTCCCGGCTCACTCCACCGAAGAATTCAAATCCTTTGACATGGGCTTCTAAAAAGGTTTCTTCGCGTTCGGTGGGATAAGCTATTACGAATGGGGCTAAGCTGTGGCAGAGTCTCATACAAAACAGGTGGGCTTCGGTTTTTACTCCGTTAAGTATAATGGTGGCCTGGCCCCAGTCTACTTGGATGGCTTCGCCGGGCTCAAAGGCCAGCGGCACATAAACCTTGGGCATTTTGTCTCTTAGTTCTTTAACTGCTTTACGAACAGTAGAGCATCCACCGGTGAATCCTTTTTCCTCACATAAGCGGTCATAGATTCGCTGGGCAGTATGCTTTTGTCGTTTATTTGGACTTTGGGCATCCTCCTCCAAACATGATTTAATAAAGTCAATAACATCGGGAGTTATGACGCTAGGTGCCCTCTTTACGGGCTTACGCTCCCAGGGAACCTGCTCTCCCTTACAGTAGCGTCGGACTGTATTTCGTGATATTCCTAATTGTTTGGCGATGGTTCTTTGAGACATCCCTTCCACTAAATACATGTGTCTGATATCCTGATATTGGTCCACTCTGATCACTCCTGCTTCCCCCATACATTGTTTATTTGCACTTTCAATGATAGGGGATTGGTCTGGCAGAGTGGTCCACTTTTTCGCTAGCGTTTTTATCTTTTTTGGATCACTTTTATGTTAGCGTATACATTCTGAGATTAAAACATGTTTCTAAAATATACGGGACTAAGGTACAGTATACTGCCCTTAATGATATCAGCCTGAG
>ENA-OWPA01001015-OWPA01001015.1-bioreactor-metagenome-genome-assembly--contig:-NODE-1015-length-23585-cov-29.831547_pt1 | contig 23585 bp, 22 predicted proteins | sample MGYA00238139_ERZ651803 | MGnify/ENA primary metagenome ERZ651803 (study PRJEB26909, sample SAMN07631231) | bioreactor metagenome | isolation source: Switchgrass digestor | place: USA: Dartmouth... | reverse complement strand
TGCTTATACCCTTTTAGCCAACTGTAGAAGATATTTCGGTCAGCCTCAATCAGCTGTGATCTCTGATCGCTATTATGCCTATCAGCAGCCAGCCTCTCTCTTCTTCCCTAACGCAAAACATATTCGTGTCGAAGACTTTGATGACTTAATCAACAACAATGTCCTGGAGGCTTTTAACGGCCAATTCAAAGCATGGTACAAACCTAAAAGAGGTTTTAATTCTTTTGAATCTGCCAATCGCCTCATTGCTACATACATCTTCTTTTACAACTTCATCCGCCCACATTCAAGCCTCAATGGCCTTACACCAGCTCAAGTTGCGGGTGTGGAATACTCGGATAAGGAACGGCTATTCTGGCTTTTGGTAGTCTGAGTAATATTCAGATTTCAAGGTCCATTTCGTCCTGGGCTATCTCAGGACTGTTTGTGCTGCATTGTTTATTCTTTCATGGCTTGCGCATTACTTCTTTTCGTGTTATTTTACATTTAGTCGATTCCATTTGTAGGCTTTTTTCTTTTTGAGCCTACTAGAGTCCTTTTAGGTCTCATTCTTTTCATACTAAGTTAACAGAGCCGACAGTGGAGGAAAACCTGAAGATGGGAGCATATCTGAGGAAAGACACAAAGAACATCAAGGAAGACCTCAAGGATGTTTACAAACGTTTCCCACGACTGTTGGAGCGGCGCAATCAGCTTGGAGGTACGCTTTCAGGAGGAGAGCAGCAAATGCTTGCTATAGGACGCGCACTGCTCAGCAGGCCTAAGCTGCTTTTGCTTGACGAACCTTCCCTTGGTCTTGCCCCCCTTATCGTCAAGGAGATTTTTGTAGCTATCAAGGAGATTAATGAAGAAGGCACTACCATTCTATTCGTGGAGCAAAACTCGAGAATCGCATTGTCCACAGCTAACCGCGGCTATGTCATGCAGACTGGTGAAATTGTTATGTCTGATACCTGTAAAAATCTTATGGAGAATGAAGAAGTGAAAAAAGCTTACCTGGGGTGTTGATAATATAATAAACACCGGACTTTTAAATAAAAAAAAGAGCTATTTGATTGCATGGTAAATAATATATCATGATCAAGCAGAGTTATTTGATATAAGCTTAAATGCGACAGACTGTGCGAAAATTATTCGCCCAGTCTGTCGCAATAAGATCACCAGACTGGGCGAAACTAATCTATGATAATTTGTCCGCTTTAAATCACAGGCAAGTACACCGCTGCCTGATCTTCCTGGCTTCGAGATAAAACCGCTTTTCCGAAGCTTCGCCCATGGAGAAGGTTTTCCTTGGCAGAGCGCCGTCAAGAATTACGGTTTTGAAAAGGTCGTTTTTATCCATCTTAGAGAGGAAGAAGCCGATATTGCCGGGCTGTTTCCCCAGTTTATCGGTCACGTCTTCGCCATGGATGTAATCAATATTTGCCTGACTGTTGTCTTTCAGGTAATCGTCAAGAAAGGCCTGCAGGGTCCCCACGTCAAGATTGTAAGTCGGATTGTCAACAATTAAATGACCATAGCCTTCAGAGGTGACATATTTTATAACATGACCCGATGAATCGGGCTTTTCTGTTCCTTTTACTATCCTCGCGCCGCAGCCCATGTTTTTATAATATGCCTCGAACGAATCAAGCAAATGCTTGTAATCCACATTGAAAACTACACGGTGGATAGGTTCGAACACAAGGCCGCTGTCATGGACGTTCACGATTTCAACAAGGGCATAACGGGCAGGATGGTCCATAAGCTCTTCTGCCGGCAACGTTTTTTTAAGGTTTTCCCAGCAAACCTTTGCTGTAGCAAGGGAATGATTCCCGTCGCCAACGGCATACAGAAGGACATCCGTGTCATTTTTCAATTCATAGCGGGCCCTGAAGTATTCCCTGTCGGCAAGTTTCGATAAAGCGGCCGCCAGTGCTTCTATATCGCTTTCCCTGTCAACTTTCCATCCTTTTATGTATCCGCTTTGCTTCATCAGTTCGAATGAATAGAGAAGTGAATATGAGGACGACCTGGATACCAGGGGTTCAATGACGGTTTCGTCCGGGTCGTCAATGAGAAGCATGATATGGGGAAGTTCAAGGGGCGCGTTTTCGCGGATCCTGATCCTTGGAGGAAGTCTTTCGATGATGGTACCCTCGGTGGCGCGGATAAGGCTTTGCGAACCCTTGCTGAAATCATACCTTTCAAGATCGACAGATACTATTATTCCATGGCGTTTAAGCCCGCTTCTGAAAGTGCGTTCCACTAAAATTACAGCATCGTTACATTCGTACAATATGTTGTCATTAAGATATGACGTCATGCTGTCATTTATCGACTTTATCCGTTTTGCTTTTTGGTCTTCGGTTTCTGTCTCAAGAAAAACTTCCGGGAAAATCAGCCGAAGGGTGGACGGGCTGTTTCCAACGAACCTGTCGACATCTTCCCAGTATTCCGGTTCGGACGTATACTGGTCGCACGCAACAACCGACCAGCGCTGCATATCGATATCCCGTCGCGGCAATAATACGGATGATATGTTCAGTCCTAACTTGTGCAATGCGTCCCTGAGGGCCGGTTTAAGCATAAAAGCCTCCAAGAGCAAAAAATCTTAAATAATTTTATTTCAACATATTATAACTGTCAAACACTTCATGAATTCATTTATTGATTTTTTGAAATACTAGGATAAAAACAATATAAGCAATAGGACAACAGGAGGTAATCATATGAGAGCAGGATTTGGCGGAGGTCTGATAATAGGTGCCGTAATTGGTGCGGCATTTTCATTGATGGCTGAAGAAAACTTCAGATGGGACAGGTCCGTAAGAGCCATGAAAAGGACCGGGAGAAACATAGGACGCTGCTGCGAAAAAGCATATATGGCTGTAAAACACATGATGTAAAAAGGGGAGAAAACTCCCCTTTATTAAAGAGGTGCTTCGGGGAAACGAAGGACCTCTTTTTTTGCTGTTCTGCGGTTTAAATAACTTATGACTTGCTTGACGCGTGTAACTTGATTTGGGTATACTTATCAATATTGAAGGCTGGAAATAAAAAGTTCAAATGAGATTTTGAAAGGTCGGAAAACAATATGCGAAAGTACGGACTGAACGAATTGAGAGAAATGTATCTGTCATTCTTTGAAAGCAAGGGACATCTTCGACTGCCAAGCTTTTCGCTGGTGCCGGAGAACGATCCAAGCATTCTTCTTATAAACGCCGGCATGACACCACTAAAGCCATATTTTACTGGTAAGAAGATCCCGCCAAGAAAACGGGTCACCACATGCCAGAAGTGTATCCGCACACCCGACATCGAAAACGTGGGTAAAACCTCACGCCATGCCACTTTCTTTGAGATGCTCGGGAATTTCTCCTTTGGCGATTATTTCAAGAAAGAAGCGATACCGTGGGCATGGGAATTCTGCACGAAGGTGCTTGAGATCCCGGAAGAAAGGCTTTATGTATCGGTCTATGAAGAAGACGACGAAGCCTATGATATATGGAACAAGGATGTAGGGCTGCCCCCCGAGAAAATATTCCGTATGGGCAAGAAGGACAACTTCTGGGAGCATGGGACTGGACCCTGCGGTCCGTGTTCCGAAATATACTTCGACAGGGGCGCTGACAAGGGCTGCGGCAAACCGGACTGCAAGGTAGGATGCGACTGTGACCGCTTTATAGAAATATGGAACAACGTGTTTACCCAGTTTGACAAGCAGGAAGACGGCACGTACGTCGAGCTTGCCAGCAAGAACATTGATACCGGCATGGGCCTTGAGCGCCTGGCCTGCGTCATGCAGGGAGTGGACAGCATTTTCGAGGTTGACGCGATCCGCGCAATCCTTGACCACGTATGCAGGATTGCCGGTACGGAGTATGGCAAAGAGTACAAGAAGGATGTTTCCATACGCGTTATAACCGACCATGCAAGAAGCGTCACCATGATGGTTTCCGACGGTATCCTTCCTTCCAACGAAGGCAGGGGCTATGTACTGAGAAGGCTGCTTCGCAGGGCCGCCCGTCACGGAAGGCTCCTTGGAATAAACCGTGTGTTCCTGTCGGAAATCGTGGATACCGTTATCGAGTGCTTCGGAGGGGCTTATCCCAATCTCGCGGAGAAACAAGATTATATCAAAAAGGTGGTAAGCCTTGAGGAAGAGCGCTTCTATGCGACAGTGGACCAGGGCATGGTTATTCTTGAAGACTACATGAAACAGGTGAAGAGCAGCGGGTCTGAACAGCTGACCGGGGAAATGGTGTTCAAGCTTCATGACACCTATGGCTTCCCGCTTGACCTTACCCGCGAAATCGCCGCTGAAAACAATCTTACGATAGACGAAGAAGGTTTCCGCAGGGAAATGAGGATCCAGAAGGAAAAAGCCAGGGAAGCCCACAAGAGCAGGGAAGGCTCGGCCTGGGAAAGGGATCTGTTCGCCAATACCGACAAGACCGCAAAGACAGTTTTCACCGGGTATACGAATTATACCGATGAAGGTACAGTGCAGTATATCGTCATTAACGACGAGCTTGCCGAAAGCGCCCAGCAGGATGACGAAGTAATGATAGTCCTCGACAGAACGCCTTTTTATGCGGAAAGCGGCGGCCAGGCCGGAGACACTGGAATCATATACAACTCCAACTTCAGGATGGAAGTCAGGGACTGCCAGAAGACTGCAGACGGCAAGTATCTCCATATAGGAAAAGTGGTTAATGGCGGAGTACAGGTCGGTGACAAGGTAACTGCTTCGATCGACGCGGCAAAGCGTAAAGCTACCGCCAGGAACCATACGGCAACCCATCTGCTCCATAAAGCACTGAAGAATGTGCTTGGCGACCATGTAAACCAGGCCGGATCGTTTGTCAACTATGAAAGGCTGCGTTTTGACTTCACCCATTTCTCAGCCATGACCAGGGAGCAGATAGAGGCTGTTGAAAACGAAGTCAATGAGAAAATTCTCGAAAACCTTAAAGTCAGTACAGAGGAAATGACAGTAGACGAGGCCAAAAAATCCGGCGCTACCGCCCTGTTCGATGAGAAGTACGGCGAACTGGTTCGTATGGTTTCAGCTGGGGATTACAGCAAGGAATTATGCGGAGGAACTCATTTGAGCCATACCGGTGAAGCCGGTCTTATAAAAATAGTGTCCGAAAGCGGCATATCGGCCGGAGTAAGAAGAATAGAAGCCCTGACCGGGTTCAATGCCATAAATTATTACAAGGATAAGGAGAACATACTCAAAGAGGCGTCAGAGGCAGCTAAATCTTCCGTGGAAGATATAGTGAACAAGATAGAAAACCTCTATGACGAGATCAGGATCACCAGGAAGGAACTTGAGGAAATCAGCGCGAAAATGGTGAACAGCTCGATGAACGGTATCATTGAGAACGCAGCAGAAGTGAAAGGCATGAAAATCGTTGCCGCAAAACTCGAGAACCTTGACATGAACGCGCTCAGGAACGCTTCGGATACTGTCAGGAACAAGATCGGTTCCGGCGTCGTGATACTTGCGTCGGCGAAGGACGGAAAGGTCAACCTAATAGTTTCTGCCACGAAAGATGCTGTTAACGCCGGCATACACAGCGGCAACATCATAAAGGAAGCCGCGTCGGCCTGCGGAGGCGGCGGAGGCGGACGGCCAGATATGGCCCAGGCGGGCGGAAAGGATCCTTCGGGCATTGACAAGGCCATCGGGATCGCCAAAGAAAAAGCCATCCAGATGCTTGGACAGTAATGAAACTTGCAGCTGCGCTTAAATCGCATGCAGGCACGCTGCCTTACAATAATCCATAGGGAGCTGATACAATGGAAAACTGCATTTTCTGCCGTATTATCAAGGGAGAGATCCCTTCGACCAAGGTTTACGAGGATGAATACGTCGTAGCCTTTAAGGACATTAAGCCGGTAACTCCCGTTCATGTCCTTGTCGTTCCCAAGACACATATCGGCAGTCTCGAAGGCCTTAACGACGGGAATATTGAAAATGTGGTCCACATCCACCGCGCTATAAAGAAGGTCGCAGAGATCACCGGAATCAGCAAGGACGGATACAGGGTGATAGTAAACTGCGGTGAAGGCGCCGGACAGACAGTTTTTCACCTTCACTACCATATCCTTGGCGGGACAAAACTGAACGAGAGGCTAATATAGGCCAGTGCGGGATGGCGTCCAAAAATATGTTGACGCTTATTAAAGCACTATTATATAATAGATTAAGTGCTGTAATACGGTTTACCATTCACACTGACTGGATAAATCCCCTGGCACGGTTTTACGTACGTTAAAGAGGGGAGGGATGGATGTGTCTGAAGTAAGAGTTAAGGAGAACGAATCCCTTGACAGCGCGCTGAAAAGGTTTAAGAGACAATGTGCTAAGGCAGGAGTTCTCGCGGAAGTAAGGAAAAGAGAGCACTATGTTAAACCCAGCGTAAAGCGCAAGAAGAAATCCGAGGCTGCGAGGAAGAGGAAAGCAAAATAAGGGTTATTTTTGTCGACCCTAAGAAAAGGTGTTAATAAATTGATTTAAGGTAAGTAACAAGGCCCGGAGCAAGTCTTCGGGCTTCGTTATTATAGCCTGAGAACCCGGTATTTATATCGATGCCGATCCATTCCTGATCAGGATAATAAAATTCCAGTACGGAGCTGCAAATGGAAAACTACTATCTTGGCAATGGCAGAAGATGGACTGTCGAACCATTAACCGAATATAATCCGGACGATGATCCGTGCAATCCTGAGATACCCCCGGTTATCAGGAGACTGCTGGCCCAGAGAGGCATGAAGAGCCAGAAGGAAATGCAGGCGTTTTTAAATCCATCCCTTGAAGATCTTCATGATCCGTTTTTGCTTGACGGCATGGACAGGGCTGTCGACAGGATTATTTCCGCAATGGAAAAGAAAGAAAAGATCCTTATTTACGGGGACTACGACGCCGACGGTGTTTCGGCGACTTCGATATTGCTGAGGTTCTTTGACAGGTTCGGCATACACCCTGAATTCTATATCCCTGACAGGATAGACGAAGGTTACGGGATATCCGACATAGCGGTCAATTATATCAGCAGCAGTGGTTTCGACCTGGTAATCACGGTAGACTGCGGGATATCGGGAAGGGCGCAGATAGAAGCTATCTATGAAAAATACGCTAACAGCGGAAAGTCAATTGACATAATAATCACTGACCACCATCAGTGCAATGACGACCTTATGCCGGATGCCCTGGCCATTCTTAATCCCCATCTTCCGGGCAGTCAATATCCGTTTAAATATCTCTGCGGCGCAGGCGTGGCCTTTAAGCTGGTGCAGGCGCTGGGGATAAGGATGGATAAGCCGGATATTTACAGGGATTGCCTTGATATCGCCGCCATCGCGACCATCGCGGATATAGTGCCGCTGACGGGAGAAAACAGGATCATAACAAGTTTCGGCATGGACAAGATGACCAGGGATCCCTGCACAGGACTTAAAGCGCTGATGAAAGTGTCGCTTGCGGACGGCGGGGTAGATTCCTACAGGCTGTCGTATATAATTGCGCCAAGGATAAATGCCGCGGGCCGCATGGGAGACGCCAGGACGGCAGTAAGGCTTTTCACGACAGAAGATGAAGCCGAGGCCGAAAGGATAGCTGTCCAACTGAGCAGGTCCAACACCGAAAGGCAGCAGGTCCAGGAAGAGATATACAGGGAAGCTGTCGGGATCATTGAAAAGAACGCCGGATATAAAAATGAAAAAGTATTGGTGGTATATAATAAGGGCTGGCATCACGGCGTCATAGGAATCGTTGCTTCAAAACTCGTGGACCGTTATCATAAGCCTGCCTTTGTCCTGTCAGCTGACGGGGATGCGGATGATGATATAGCTGTTGGCTCGGGAAGGAGCATTGAAGGTTTCAATATGTTCAATGCAATGGAAGCCCAGGCCGACCTCCTGGTCAGGTTCGGCGGCCACGAACAGGCCGGCGGACTTAAAATCAGGGTAAGGGACATTGAAGAGTTCCGGAGCAGGATAAATACATACGCCGATCCTGTCATAACCGAAGATATGCTTATACCGGAAATCAGGATCGACATGGATGCCGGAAAAGATGACATCAGCATCGAAACAGCGAAACAAATCGGGAATTTGAAGCCTTTCGGCACAGGCAACCCGGTACCGGTCTTATGTTACAGGGGCGCCGTTCTCCTTGGCAAAAGGGTCATTGGGGATGGCAAACACCTGAGGCTGTTGTTCGATATAGGCGGACGTACCGTTGAAGGCGTATTCTTCGGAAAGGGATACATTGAAAAGGGCTTGTTTGCAGGAGATAAGACAGACATAGTATTTACCCAGGAGATCAACGGGTTCAGGGGAACACAGTCCCTGCAGATAAAACTGCTTGATATAAGGCTGGCGGAGCCGGCTCTGACCAGGAACAGGATCCTGTACCAGGCAGCGCTGCGAGTCGAGTGCCTGGACTGGGATGAAAAATGGTTTGATCAAAGATCCCGAACGGGTCCCGAATCGTTGAAACTTGAGATGCTGGACGGGGATCGTATCTCAAGTTATAATGGGATTATTGATAAAATAATAAAATCTGACGATATTTTAGTAAACAGGGACATACTGGCGGTCATATACAAATATGTACGGCGGATGGCAACAGGTCCGTTATCTGTTCCCGATATATTTGTACATGCCCGAATACTTGAGAATGAAGCAAAAAAGAACATTAACTTTTTTAAATTCTTTGTTTCGCTTCTTGTGTTCGACGAACTGGGACTGATGGAATTCAGCCTCGGGGCAGATGGTTTATACAGGATAGGTATTATTGAGGGAGCAGGTAAAGTTGACCTCGGAGATTCGGAAATACTGGATTGGGTCAGTGAGATCGCAGCTTCCATGGAGTGATTGTTGAGAGAATGATTGACGGATTCATGAGACTTAAGTCATTAATTGAAAAGTACAACCCGGATGCGAATTTCGGCCTGATTGAGAAGGCATACAGGTTTTCCACGAAAGCCCATGAAGGCCAGGAACGCGTATCAGGGGATCCGTATATCGTTCATCCTGTGGAGGTAGGGTGTATCCTTGCCGAGCTCGAAATGGACGAGAGCTCTATTGCTGCCGGAATACTCCATGACACCATTGAAGATACTCCATATACCTATGATTTCATAAAAAAGGAATTTGGGACCGAGATTGCCGAGCTTGTCCAGGGCGTTACAAAACTTACCAGGATACCATATACGACGAAGCAGGAGATCCAGGCCGAAAACTTCCGAAAAATGTTCCTGGCCATGGCAAAAGACATCAGGGTAATCATCATCAAGCTTGCAGACCGTCTCCACAACATGAGGACATTGAAATTCATGTCGAAGGAAAAACAGCTGCAGAAAGCGCGCGAGACCATGGAGATATACGCTCCTCTCGCTCACAGGCTTGGTATCCATAAGATCAAGGGCGAACTGGAAGATTTAAGTTTCAGGTATCTGGATGACAGAAGCTATTACGATCTTGCAGAAAAGATCGCCAAAAAGCGCAGGGAGCGCGAGGAGTATATCAACAATATTATCGAGGAAGTCAGGAAAAAAACCGAGGAAGTTGGTATAAAAGCGACCATCGAGGGAAGGGCAAAGCACCTTTACAGCATATACAAGAAAATGACTACCCAGAACAAAACCATAGACCAGATTTACGACCTCTTTGCGATACGCCTGATCGTTGACACCGTTAAGGACTGCTACGCCGCCCTTGGACTCATGCACGAGATGTTCAAGCCCATGCCGGGCCGTTTCAAGGATTATATTTCGATGCCCAAGCCCAATATGTACCAGTCTCTCCATTCTACAGTCATAGGTCCCGAGGGGATCCCCTTTGAAATCCAGATCAGGACATGGGAAATGCACAGAGTCGCCGAAGTCGGTATTGCCGCCCACTGGAAGTACAAGGAAGGCGGATACAGTGAAAAATCATATGCCGAGAAGCTTTCATGGCTCAGGCAGATGATCGAATGGCAGAAAGAAGCCAGGGATCCCGATGAGTTCATGGAAAACCTGAAAATCGACCTGTTCACCGACGAGGTTTTCGTGTTTACGCCGAAGGGCGATGTTAAGAACCTCAAGGCGGGTTCTACTCCCATAGATTTTGCCTATTCAATCCACAGCGACATCGGCAACAGGATGATTGGCGCCAAGGTAAACGGCAGGATAGAGAAACTGGATTACGAACTGAAGAACGGCGATATCGTAGAGATAATAACCTCAGGCGCAAGCAACGGACCAAGCAGGGACTGGCTCAAGATAGTCAAGACTTCCCAGGCCAGGAACAAGATCAACCAGTGGTTCAAGAAGGAAAAAAGGGAAGAGAATATCGAGCAGGGCAGGGATCTGTTTGAAAAGGAACTGAAAAAGAACAGCCTTACGCCGAGCCAGGTGCTGAAAAGCGATGTTATTGACACGATCCTCAGGAAGTACAATTATCACAGCATCGAGGACATGTATGCAGCAATGGCCCTTGGCGCGATAACTCCCAAGAAGGTCGTGTCAAGGTTCAAGGAGGAGTACAGGAAGAGCCTGCCGCCTGAAGAGCAGACCAAGGTTCTTCTTGACCAGATTGAGAAGGAAAAGAAAAAGAAGAGCAGGAGCATTCCTGAAAGCGGCGTCGTAGTCAAGGGGATAGACAACTGCCTGGTCAGGCTGTCCCGCTGCTGCAACCCGGTTCCCGGCGACGAAATCATAGGATATATTACAAGGGGCAGGGGAGTCTCGGTACACAGGAAGGATTGCCCCAACGTGCGCAATACGATAATCGACAACGACGCAAGGCTCATCGAGGTGTACTGGTATAATAACGTACTGCCCAACGTTTCATACCTCGCGGATATAACCCTTAAAGCCCATGACAGGACGGGGCTCCTTGTGGAGATCACGAATGCCATAGGCGAATCAAGGATCCCCCTGAGGGCAATAAATGCAAGAACCAGCAAGGAAATGTACGTGCTCATGCATATGACCCTTGAGATTAACAATACCGAGCAATTGGACAAGATAATCGCTAAGATCAGCCGGATCAAGGACGTATTCGAAATATCAAGGAACAAGTAAATGTTATATCATTGAGTGTCATCCCGAGCGTAACGAAGCGAAGGATCTCCGGGTTCCCTGCTGTGACGGGATGACATGCCGTAATACGGAGGAAAATATGCGTGCTGTGGTACAGCGTGTAAATCGCGCGGAAGTAAGGGTAAACGGAAGCGTGACCGGTAAAATAGAAAAAGGGATTCTTGTATTCCTGGGAGTAGGGGAAGAGGACGAAACCAGGGATCTTGATTACATGGCAGAAAAAGTGGCAAATTTACGGATATTCGAGGATGAAGAAGGGAAAATGAACCTTTCGGTGATAGATGTGGGCGGACAGGCCCTTGTGGTTTCCCAGTTCACCCTATACGGCGATTGCAGGAAAGGCAGGCGCCCGAGCTATTCAAGCGCTGCCAGGCCGGAAAAAGCCCGCAGCATGTACGAGAAATTCATGGATATATTAAGAAGGGATTATGGCCTTCACGTGGAAGCGGGAATCTTCCAGGCCGAAATGGAAGTGGACCTTGTAAACGACGGTCCTGTAACCTTGCTCATAGACAGCAGAAAGACTTTTTGAGGAATGATCATATGGAACTTGTGATCCTTTCCAACGGAGTATTTGCTTCCAACACATATATAGTTGAAAACCGGAAGGAATGCGCCATCATCGACTGCGGCAACAGGCCTCGGGACGTCATGGCGGTATTGGAGAAAAAGGGGCTTAAAGCCAAATATATCATCCTGACTCACGGGCACGTGGACCATATTCTCTACGCAGGGGAACTGAAGAAGGAGACCGGCGCACAGATCTGCATCCACAGTGACGAAGAAGACCTGTACATGGATCCCATGAAGAACGGATATGATATGTTCGGCTTCGATATAGACCTTGCCCATTACCCGCCTGACAGGCTTTTAAAGGATGGCGACAGGCTCCCGCTGGGCGAAACGGAGCTTGTAATAATCCATACACCGGGGCATTCCCCGGGCGGCATATCGGTATTGTGCGGAAATATGCTTTTTACCGGCGATACCCTGTTCCAGCTCAGCGTTGGAAGGACTGATCTGTACGGCGGCAGCGTGAAGTCTCTCGCCGAATCAATAAAGAACAGGTTGTTTACACTGGATGGAGAAATAACGGTCTATCCCGGACACGGGCCGTTAACGACCATCGCGTTTGAGAGGGAGAACAATCCTTATGTCTGAGCCGGTGACGCTCTGGGTAATAATAAACGGAATAGATATGGAACATGAGGCGTGGCTTTTGATACGCCTTTTTTTTAAGGACGATTCATTCAGGTTTTACCCCGGAAACGGCTATATATCGGGTCAGGTCCTGTACCTTGAAGTAAAAGACGAAGACGTGCGGCGGTACAGGGCGGAATATTATTCGTGCCTTGAAGGGAGCAATGTGCCGGAGATCATTGCTTCCGGCAAGGCGAAGCCTGATTTTTCCGTGTCCAGAACCATATCGTCCGATGAACCGGAAAGGCCGGGAGGAACTATCCTTAAAAGCCATAAAATACTTGCCGGCGCTCTTATTTACGAGATCCTGTCCGGTGTAACGGGGAAACGCCTTCCATATGGCTCCCTGACAGGAGTAAGGCCTGTAAAGCTTGCAACAAGCTGTATCAGGGATGGCCTTGACAAAAACGGCGTAATAAACGCCCTGGCATACGCAACGGGGATGAGCCGGGAAAAAGCGGAACTTCTCTATGACGTGGCTGAAGCCGAACTGCCTTATATAGAGCATGATCCCGACAGCGTCCATATCTATGTGGGAATACCTTTCTGCACCAGCAGGTGCCTGTACTGTTCCTTTGCCTCATATCCCGCGGACCGGTACAGGACCTTAATTCCTGAATATATCGAAGCCCTCGGCAAAGAAATACGTTTTACAGGAGAAATGGTTGAATCGGGAAATCTATCCGTACGGTCGGTATATATCGGCGGCGGGACTCCTACTGCCCTTGACAGCCATAGCCTTGACCATGTCCTTTGCCTTCTGAATAGGAACATTGACATCAGTAACGCCGAGTTCACCGTCGAAGCGGGAAGGCCCGATACCATCGACGAAGAAAAACTCAGGGTGCTAAAAAGCAATAACGTGACAAGGATAAGCATAAATCCCCAGACCATGAACGAAGAAACGCTGAAAATAATAGGCAGGAACCATACTCCCGATGATATAAGGCAGAAATTTTTCCTGGCCCGGGAAATGGGATTCGGGAACATCAACATGGACATCATAGCAGGACTTCCCTATGAGAACGGGGAGATGTTTATGAATACCCTTGAAAAAATAGAGGAGATGGCCCCGGAAAGCCTGACTGTCCATACCATGGCGGTAAAAAGGGCTTCAAGGCTTCATGGCGATATAGATGGCTACCGGCTTACGGAAGACAGCATCGTGGAGGCCATGACAGGAGCGGCAAGGCGTTCCGCCGAAAGGATGGGAATGAGGCCGTACTATCTTTACAGGCAGAAAAACATACTTGCAAACCTTGAGAACATCGGCTACTCCAAGCCGGGTTTTGAATGCATATACAATATTAATACCATGGAAGAATCCCAAACCATAATCGCGCTTGGGGCGGGAGCCATATCCAAGTTCGTTTCCCGGGACGGCAAAAAAATTGAGCGGGCCTGCAACGTAAGAGAGGTCGCTCAATATATCGAACGCATCGACGAAATGATCGAAAGGAAAAAAGCCTTTATTTCACTTTGATGTCCAGTATTTCGCCCACGTACATCCTGTGGTAATCCGAACCGTTATAGTTCTTTTCAATGGATGGGTCCAGGAACTGCGCAGGGGTTATGTCCTGGAAATATATTTTCCTGCATTCGATTATGATCCTGGCCTGCTCGAAACCGGTGGTCCCGTTGCCTGCCGGGAAAGGCTTTAGTCCTGTCTCTCTGGCCTTGTCTACATCCCTTCCGGACCTGGTGCCGCAAAATGCGAGCGCATTACGCCATTCTTTGGTAAAGAAGCTCAAAGAGAAAGTTTCATTTTTTTCCATGAACTCATACGTGTACCTGCTGGGTCTAATAAAAACAAAACATACGTTTTTGCCCCATAAAACTCCCATGCCGCCCCAGCTTGCAGTCATGGTATTGTAATTGTCAGGCGTACCTGCCGTGATCAGCATCCAGTCATTGCCTATGAGATCGAATACGTTATCGCGGATCTCGACTGGCTTTATCGATTTGAATCCCTTTGACACTGTACATCTCTCCTCTGGAATATATTTCATTATGATTCTACCATAATAGAAGTATCTTTGTTGACTCATAATCATAACATATGTTAACTTGAAGAATGTAATTCAAGGCATCCGGCAACGGAATGCTGTGCGAAGATTATTATGTGCTGCGCTTAAATCGCATGCAGGCATGCCGCTTTAAAGTAAATTGAATAATCCGGTATTATCAATTGCATTGTTATAGATTTTTCGCACAGTCAGACGTTCCGGTGAACGAGGTTTTTATGGCAGCAAGACTGGGAAAGATCAGGAAAACTCTTTATATAATATTCGCGATCACAATATCCGTCCTGCTTTTTCTGTACTGGCAGAACGATACGCTGCAGGTCACCAGGTATTCGCTGAAGTTCAGCGACCTGCCTGCCGATTTCGACGGGTTCAGAATAGCGCAAATAAGCGATATGCACGGGAAGACCTTTGGAAAGCGGAACTCAAGGTTAGCCGGAAGAATCAGGTCTTTGGATCCGGATATGCTTATCATTACCGGAGATATGATGAGTTCCACAAAAGATGACAGCGAAGCGTTTCTTGACTTCCTTGAACTTTTTGATAATGCGTGTCCGGTGTTTATGTGCCTGGGAAATCATGAACAGATTGCCGAACTGATAAATGAGCCCGTTTATAACGCTTATATCAAAAGGCTCGAGGACAGGGGGGTAATCCTCCTTGATAATAAGAAGGCGACCATAACCAGGGGAAAGGGCAAAATAAATCTATATGGCCTGACCCTTGAACTTTACCATTATTCCGGGAGAGATAGCGGGTATTACGATGAAAACCTGTTCCCGACTGAAGAATTTATCGAAGGGGTGCTAAAAAAGCCGGAGAGCGGATTTAACATCATGCTTGCCCATCACCCGGCATATTTTCTGCAATATGCTTCCTGGGGGGCAGATCTTGTTTTTTCCGGGCATATTCACGGAGGAATAGTCAGGATACCTTTTATGGGCGGGCTCCTGTCGCCCGACAGGGTTTTCTTTCCCGAATATGATGCCGGACTGTTTGAAGCAGGAGATTCTAAAATGATCGTAAACCGCGGCCTGGGATATTCGGTAATAAATATAAGGCTGTTCAACAGGCCGGAAATTTCCTTTGCAATACTCAGCAGGATGTAAATTTCTCCCATGCAGAATAAAAATGTAGATATTGATAATTACAATAAAAATGATAGTATATATATGTGACAAAATTTAATAAAAAAAATAAAAGAAAAAGAGGGGAATCATATGAAAAGAATTTTGTCAGTAGTTCTTCTAGTCATTTTTGCGCTCACACTGTTCTCAGGCTGCGGCGGCAGCAAAGGTTATGAAATAGCGCTCATAACCGACAAAGGCAACATCGACGACAAGTCATTCAACCAGGGGTCCTGGGAAGGCGTGGTAGAATTCGCAGAGGCCAATAAGAAAACCCATAAATATTATAAACCCGAAGATGTAAGTGACGAAGCTTACCTGAAGACAATCGACCTGGCTGTACAGGGCGGAGCAAAGGTTGTCGTTACACCTGGCTACCTTTTCGAGGTAGCAATTTATGAAGCCCAGTACAAGTATCCCGATGTGAAATTCATCCTGCTGGACGGCGCACCTCACACGGCTGACTACGGAACCTACAAGACAGAGAGCAACGTGGCCAGCATCATGTATGCCGAGGAAGAATCGGGATACCTTGCCGGATATGCCGCTGTGAAGGATGGCATGACCATGCTCGGTTTCATGGGCGGTATGGCTGTTCCTGCAGTTCAGGCTTTCGGTTACGGCTACCTCCAGGGTGCTGAAGATGCAGCCAAGGAACTCGGCCTTGCCGATGGATCTGTAAAAGTTATTTACCATTACACCGGCGACTTTGCTGAGACCGACGTAAACAAAGCTACGGCTAAGACAATGTACCAGGAAGGCGTAGAAGTTATTTTCGCATGCGGCGGTTCTGTCGGCAAGAGCGTTATGGCTGCTGCCCAGGAAGCTGGCAGGAAGGTTATAGGTGTTGACGTTGACCAGAGATATGACAGCGAGACTGTTATAACCTCTGCTACAAAAGGTCTCCGTGAATCCGTCAAACAGGTTCTTGAGGCAATTTACAAGACCAACAGCTGGGACAAGTACGGCGGAAAGACCACTTACTTCGAAGCAAAGAACAACGGCGTAGGCCTTCCCACAACCATTATCGGAGATCCTAAGGGCAATGCATTCGACAGGTTCACCAAGTTCACAAAGGCTGATTATGATGCTGTATTTGCAAGACTTGTTAACGGAGAAGTAGATCCCATCCGTTCAATCCAGGTTGCTGACCCCAATGGTTATGCTACCGCAGAGGAACTTACCAATGGGCTTAACCTGAAGAAAGTTTCCGTTACAACAAGATAAAGGATAAGATTATTACGCCATACCTTAGCGGGTATCTGAATTAAAAAGGGGAAGGCAGAGAGCTTTCCCCTTTATTAAAATAAGCCGGATCAACAGGTTTGCCGCACGCCTGCTTGCGGCTCCAGGGAATACTTGGGCAAATCAAACTGGATGAGGTAAGTATGAGTGAATATATTATTGAAATGCTCAATATAACAAAAGAGTTTCCAGGCATACTGGCAAATGACAATATTACTTTGCGCCTTAAGAAAGGTGAAATACATGCTCTGCTTGGAGAAAACGGTGCAGGCAAATCGACGTTGATGAGCATATTGTTCGGTTTGTACCAGGCAGACAGTGGAGAAATAAGGAAAAACGGGGTTCCTGTCCAGATAAGGAATCCAAATGACGCCAACGCACTGGGGATAGGAATGGTCCATCAGCATTTCAAGCTGGTTGAGATCTTTACCGTCCTTGAAAACATTATCCTTGGTGTCGAGCCCAATAAGCTGGGTTTCCTTAAGATGAAGGAAGCCAGGGAAAAAGTTATGGAACTGAGCGAGAAATACGGCCTCAGGGTGAACCCGGACGCGGTTATAGAAAAAATATCTGTTGGGATGCAGCAGCGTGTCGAGATCCTGAAAATGCTGTTCCGCGAAAATGAGATCCTTATTTTCGACGAACCGACCGCAGTGCTCACTCCGCAGGAAATCGATGAACTGATGGAGATAATGAGAGGATTCAAGAAAGAGGGCAAATCCATCCTGTTCATTACCCATAAGCTGAACGAAATCATGGCCGTTGCTGATCGCTGTACCGTATTGTGGAAAGGCAAGTGCGTGGGAACGGTGGAAGTGAAAAATACTTCCAAGGAAGAACTTTCACGCATGATGGTAGGCCGTGATGTCAGTTTCGAAGTTGAGAAAAAAGACATGGAACCAGGAGATGTGGTCCTTTCTGTAAGGAATCTCAGTGTGCCTTCGAAGTTTCATAAAAAAAATGCGGTCAGGAATGTTTCCTTTGACGTAAGGGCCGGGGAAATTGTATGTATCGCCGGCATCGACGGGAATGGGCAGACAGAGCTGGTGTCAGCCATCACAGGGCTTGAGAGACCGAGCGGTGGAACAATAACCCTGTGCGGAAAGGATATCACCAGGGCAAATATCAGGACCCGTTCGAAAACAGGGATGAGCCATATCCCGGAAGACCGTCACAAGCATGGACTGGTTCTTGATTATACCCTTGAGCAGAACATGGTTCTGCAGCGCTACTGGGAGCCGGAATTCCAGAACAAGGGATTCATAAAAAAACGCAATGTAAGGAATTATGCTGAAATGCTGATCGAGAAATATGACGTGCGGTCCGGTCAGGGGCCGTTGACCATTGCTCGCAGCATGTCGGGCGGCAACCAGCAGAAAGCCATAATCGCTCGTGAGATCGACAAAAAGCACGAACTCCTGGTAGCCGTGCAGCCAACACGAGGGCTTGACATCGGAGCTATAGAGTACATCCATAAACAGCTCGTGGCCAGTCGTGACGCAGGCAAGGCTGTTTTGCTTGTTTCACTGGAACTGGATGAAGTCATGGCTGTCAGTGACCGTATCCTTGTCATATACGAGGGAGAGATTGTCGGCGAACTTGATCCGAAGAAAACTACGGTCCAGGAGCTTGGGCTTTACATGTCGGGCGCAAAACGCGACATCGCATAAGCTTAGCGTTGCAAAGGAGAATCAAGATGCAGCTGGATATAAAAAAGATAACGAAAAGCAATGGGTTTTCAGCTTTCACGTCAGCATTGCTGGCCATTGGCCTGGGCCTGGTATGCGGCTTTCTTGTCATGCTGGGGGCAAGTCCTGAAAACTCGCTGTACGGTTTTCAAACATTGCTTTTTGGCGGTATGACCAGGCTGGGTGACGTGGTTTATTACGCCACTCCTATTATCATGACAGGTCTTGCCGTTGGTTTTGCTTTTAAAATGGGCCTGTTTAACATAGGAGCATCGGGCCAGTATACGATGGGAATGTTCTTTGCCATGTACGTGGGCTTTATGTTCAAACCTCCCGAGTCAATTCATTGGCTGCTCTGCATGTTGGCAGGGCTGGTCGGCGGAATACTGTGGGGCTTTATACCCGGATTTTTCAAGGCCCTGTTGAATGTCAACGAAGTTATCACGTCGATCATGTTCAACTATATCGGGATGTACCTGGTGGACATGCTCATTACCAAAAACTCCACCATGTATATTTCCATCAAGGCAAGGACAGCTTACCTTCCTGCGAGCGCCCAGATGCCTTCCCTTGGTATCAGAAATTCCGGCGCCAATATTTCTTTCATCATCGCGCTGTTAATAGCGGTTATACTGTTCATAGTGCTGGAGATGACGATATTCGGGTACGAACTGAAAGCAACCGGCTATAACAAACATGCGAGCATATATGCCGGCATGAACGGAAAACGGAACATAATACTGACGATGATGATAGCCGGCGGACTTGCAGGACTCGGCGGCGCGTTCTATATCCTGTCGCCTTCGACTATACCGGGCGCGAGCATGACTTATGAACCTATAAACGTAATTGCATCAAATGGTTTTACGGGAATAGCCGTAGCGCTCCTGGGAAGTTCGAATCCGCTTGGTATCATTTTCTCCGGGCTGTTCATTTCTTATATTCAGCGCAGCGGCAGTCTCGTGGAGCTTTACGGATATAAACCTGAAATCATAGATATCGTTATCGCAGTCATCATTTACTTCTCAGCATTTGCGAGACTGATGGGAATGGCTATACCAAGGCTGTTTAAAGGCAAAAAGTCCCGTCATTCAGAATCACATGATGATGCTTCCGAACCGGACAACCCTCCGGAGGGACCGGGAGAGGAGATTCCCGCATCGGACAATCCTGCGGTGGAAGCATCGGGAGAGGGGGCGTGATTTATGGATACATTGTATTTCCTTGTTCAAAATACGCTTCCTGTTGCCATACCGCTGCTATTGGTAGCGTTGGGCGGTATGTTCAGTGAGCGCAGCGGCGTTATAAACATAGCTCTTGAAGGTATCATGCTGTTTGGAGCATATTTTGGCTGCCTGTTCGTATATTCGCTCCAGGGTTCCGCTCTCAGTGCACAGTTAATCCTGGTGCTTGCAATGCTCGTGGCAGCCATATCGGGATTCCTGTACTCGCTGCTCCTGTCTTTCGCCGCGATCAACATGAAATCAGACCAGACAATTACCGGCACAGCGCTCAACATGCTGATTCCGGCCGTAATTCTGCTGTTTTCCAAGATGAAATTCAACAGCGACGGCGTTACCACCAACGTACCCTTCTATGTACGTAAGATACCGGTCCTGGGCGATATACCCGTCATCGGGCAGTTGTTCTTCCAGAATACGTATATAACGATCTATATAGGTTTCGTACTGTTTTTAATATCAACCATCGTGCTTTACAAGACCCGCTTCGGACTGCGGCTGAGGGCATGCGGCGAGCATCCCCATGCGGCCGATTCGGTTGGCGTAAACGTTAAAAAGATGAGGTACGCAGGCGTGAGCATATCAGGCATACTGGGCGGTATCGGCGGATTCTTTTACGCGGTAGGCGTCATGGACGGAAACACCAACGGCCATACAGGAGTCGCAGGTTTCGGTTTCCTCGCCCTCGCTGTAATGATATTCGGTCAGTGGAAACCGGGAAGGATATTCCTGGCAGCGCTTTTCTTCGCGTTCCTCAGGATGCTTTCCAGGTCAATAGCGCTTATACCGTTCCTGTACAACCTCGGGATTGACAATACCTTCTACAAGATACTGCCATACCTTGTCACCATGATTGTTCTTGCCTTTACGTCCAAGCATTCAAGGGCGCCCAAGGCCGAAGGCATACCTTTTGATCCCGGTGCGAGGTAAACAGGGCAGAAAAAGGGAAATACTGGTTGAAACACGGACATGTTAAATGGTACAATTCAAATAAGTATTGAATTACTGGCCAGGAGGTTATATTATGAGTGATTTCAAATTTTGTGATTCCTGTGGCTACAAAATCCCAGCAACTGCTATGTTTTGTCCTATGTGCGGACAGAAGCAGGAACCTGTACAGGCGCCTGAACCGACTCCTCAGCCGGATGTGACCCAGCAGGAACCTGCCAGCGTTACACAAACACCTGAAGAAGTTCAGACCGCTGAAACCAAACCGGCCGGCCAGGAAGAGCAGATAAACAGCGAAGTAAAACCTGAACCTGCAGAAACTGTACCGGAAACGTCACCAGCTGCAGCTCCCGCTGAGCCGGAAAAACCTGATACACAGCAACCACAGGTTACATACGCTCCTCCACCGCAGCCTCAACCTGCGCCTCAGCCGGTTTCTCAGCAACCTCAGCCTCAATATCAACAGCCGGCACAACAGCCTCAGGGCGCTCCGGTTACTGCAGCCGCGCAGCAGGAAGCTCCGGTTAAAAAGAAGAAGAAATTCCCCTGGGTGTTTACGATACTGTGGTTGGCTATGTTAGCCGCAGTCGGCGTTTGGGCATATTTCATCTTCGTTGCTCCAAACTATGATTACCCTGAACTTACCGAGGACGCCCAGAGATTTATTCTCTTTACGGCCTGTGTAGCCGCACTGATTTACACACTGAGCCTGAAGCTTGCCATGAAGAAGCTCAGGGCGATTCCTACAATTATACTGGTTGTTTTGACTATAGTAGGATTCTTTTTCTTCTGCCTTATAGAGCTGACTGATGGATTCCTGCATGAAACTGTTGTCAACATAGTCGAAAGCATAAGTCCGTGATATTGAAACTGTCTATTAATGAGCGCTCCGCGCTTATGTGAACAGTGGGGACATTCCGCGGCATGCCGGACTCGCGAAGCAGCGGTGTGTCCCCATTTTTGCACCGAATAATATTTGCCGTATAAGAATTAAATTGAATCTCAGGAGGAAATCAATGAGTCTGCAAAAGTACATCAGTATGGCGCTCGAACTGGGCGCTGACCACGCGGTAGAGTTCACGACCGACCAAATAGCCTTTGACTCAAGAACAATTCTTAAATGCATGTTCGGATGTTCCGACTGGGGCTTCGGCCATACCTGCCCCTCAAGGAAAGGATCATTGTTGCCATGGGAATACGAAAAGGTGCTGCGGAATTATAAACGCGGCATAATAATACATTCAACTGACAAGAAAAAATCCCAGGACATTTCTTTTGAAATAGAAAGGCAGGCTTTTCTTGACGGGTATTACTTTGCCTTTTCAATGAGCGACTGTGCCTGCTGTGAAAAATGCGCCGGTTTTGCAGGGGCCAGGTGCGCAAATCCCAAAAAAGCCAGGCCGGCTTTCCACAGTGTCGGTATCGATGTATTCAAAACAGTAAGGCAATTCGGACTTCCCATAGACACCCTTAAAGACAGGTCTGAAACCACGAACTGGTATTCTGCTGTGTTCATCGATTAATACGGTGGCTGATCCTGTATGGTGTGATGCTAAGCGCAGGATGGCGGATCAGTATGGAAGATACGTCCTGTTGATCTCCCTTACTATTGGCCATGCTCCATTAGTGGTATTTGAAATTACGGTAAAAGCTATTTCATCATTCCTGATAACTGCTGATAGAAATGATACGCCGGCATCACACCCAACAATATATTCTTGCATGTTATTCTCTTCTTTGCGCAGCCATATCCCAAGACCATGATATATGTTTTCTCCTTCAGATTCGGCTTTTACATGAGGTTTAACATATAGATCTGTCAGATCCCTGGATAAGATCTTATACTTGAAAAAGGCATCCCATAATATGTATAGATCCCCGACAGTAGTAAATGCACCGCCATTGCCGCCTCCAACTATCGGTAAGTTATATATATTCGTACGCCAGCCGTTTTCATCCTCAATATAGCCAAGGGCAGTGTTTTCAGGCAGCCTGTTCATCTCAAAAAAGCCTGAATCATTCAATCCAACAGCTTTGAAAACATACTCCTCAACATACTTTTTATATGGGATTCCCGATACTTCATGAACTAAAGCTGCCAATAATACAAATCCGCCATTGCAATATGAAAACTTTTCGCCGGGAATGAATTTCATTTCTTCCTGAGGGAATACAGGAAAATAATCTTCAGGCTCTCTTAACTTATACCATGGTATATCTAAGAAGAAATTATCAAAATCATCAAATTTCTCCTCATCATAATAATCAGGCATTCCAGAGGTATGGGTCAGCAAATGTTCAACTGTAATATCTTTTGAATAGAGGGGGAAATCATATTTGATAATGTCAAATACTTTTGATTTCAGTGATATCTTTCCTTCGTCTATCAATTTACCTATTGCCAATGCTGTAAAAAACTTCGTTCCGGATGCGATTCCAAATTTTGTTTTTATATTATTACGGATTTTATTACTTTTATCCGCAAATCCGGCTGCATTTTCATAGATTATCTTATCTTTTTCCTTAATCGAGACAACACCGGAAAAGTTGGTGTTTAAAATCAAAGAATTGATTTTATCCTGCAGTGCCAAGTATTTCATGGGCTTTCTCCTGAAAATATATAATTTAATTAATTCTATCACTTTTTTATGTACACAACCAGCATTAATCAATCAGCAAAGTATTGCTTTTTTAATTGGTGATATATTTAGTTCAAAAGAATCAAGTGCGACCTGAGCAGGATGTCATTTTTGGGAAGATAACAGCTATTGTTCTGAAAGGCGAGCAACCAACTAATGTTTTTATAGCTGTCACTGTATTTATTATGAAATGGAGCCAGTTGGATAAAGATGTCATCTCAAAAACTGCTGCTGCAGTAAAACAAATGAACGAGAAATATCCCGACGCAAAGAGGAAAAAAATTTAAGGCTTCCGGTGGTTCACCGGAAGCCTCAGATTGTAGACAAAAACGGTTGTGGTTTTAGGCCATAACCGTTTTTTCTAAATACATCAATGATTTTTCTCTAAA
>ENA-OWPA01001014-OWPA01001014.1-bioreactor-metagenome-genome-assembly--contig:-NODE-1014-length-23590-cov-9.685323_pt1 | contig 23590 bp, 26 predicted proteins | sample MGYA00238139_ERZ651803 | MGnify/ENA primary metagenome ERZ651803 (study PRJEB26909, sample SAMN07631231) | bioreactor metagenome | isolation source: Switchgrass digestor | place: USA: Dartmouth... | reverse complement strand
GGTTCATTTCCTACAAAACTCTTTGCACAGTATATAGCATGGCCTAATCCTTTAGGCTCTTTTTGTCTAACATAGTGAATATTTACCATATTTGAAATATTTCTAACTAATTCTAATAATTCCTTTTTGTTCTTCTTCTCAAGAGATAGTTCAAGTTCTATTGACCTATCAAAATGATCCTCTATAGCTCTTTTGTTCCTACCTGTAATAATAAGTATTTCTTCTATTCCTGATTCAATTGCTTCTTCTATAATATACTGTATAGTAGGCTTATCTACTATAGGAAGCATTTCCTTAGGTTGTGCTTTTGTAGCAGGTAAAAATCTAGTTCCAAGACCTGCCGCTGGTATTATAGCTTTTCGTACTTTCATATGTAGTTACCCCCTTATAATGATTTATAGTTTGCTATTTATAAATTACAATAATTTATTAATTTGGTTTTTAATCATAAGGTATGAGTTATTCTTCGTATCCATTAGGATTATTTTTATGCCAGTTCCAAGCATCAGTAATTATTTTTTCTAAAGAATAAAATTCAGGCTTCCATCCTAATACACTTTTCGCTTTATCTGATGATGCAATAAGTATTGCTGGATCTCCTGCTCTTCTCTCTTTTACTTCTGCAGGAATTGGATGGCCAGTTACATTTCTTGCTGTTTCTATTACTTCTTTTACTGAATAGCCATTACCATTGCCTAGATTAAAAATATCACTTTCATTTCCTTTTCTTAAATATTCTAAAGCTAAATAATGAGCAGATGCTAAATCCATAACGTGTATATAATCTCTAATACAAGTACCATCCTTCGTAGGATAATCATCTCCAAATATGTATATTTTTTCTCTCTTTCCTAATGGTACTTGAAGAATAAGTGGTATTAAATGTGTTTCTGGATTATGAGATTCACCTATTTCTCCACTTTCATGAGCTCCTGCTGCATTAAAATATCTTAATGATACATATTTAATACCATAAGCTCTATCAAACCACTTCATCATTTTTTCCATAGCTAGTTTTGTTTCACCATAAGTGTTTGTTGGATTTGTTACATCTACTTCTCTTATAGGAATACTTTTAGGTTCTCCATATGTAGCAGCAGTTGATGAAAAAACAATTTTATCAACATTGTTTTTCTTCATAACATCTAATAAGCACATCATTCCATAAACGTTATTATGATAATATTCATAAGGCTTTTCCATACTTTCTCCAACTAAAGAGTTAGCTGCAAAATGAATAACCGCTTCAATTTTATGAGTTTTAAATACTTTATCTAATCCTTCCTTATCTCTAATATCAATTTCATAAAAGTAATCTACATCAATAGCTTGTCTATGTCCACTTTGCAAATTATCCACTACTATTACATCTTCATTTTGTTGTAAAAAATATTTTACTGTATGGCAACCTATATAGCCAGCTCCACCTGTTATTAATATAGACATATTTCTCCTCCATAAACATTAAATAAATTAAAATAACATAGTCGTCATATTTAAATCATTTATTTATCATCTTTAATCTCTATTATATAAGTCTCTCGTATATACTTTATCTTTAACATCATCTAATTCATCACACATCCTATTTGCTAATATTACATCCGAAATTTTCTTAAATTCATCTAAATCTCTTATTACTTTAGAATTAAAGAATAATTCTTGTTTTAATACAGGTTCATAAACTACTACTTCTATTCCTTTCCCTTTTATTCTTTTCATGACTCCTTGAATTGCAGATTGTCTAAAATTATCTGAATTAGTTTTCATTGTAAGTCTATATACCCCAACAATTTTAGGATTCTTTTTAATTATCATATCAGCTATATGATCTTTTCTTGTTCTATTGGCATCAACTATTGCTCTTATTATATTATTAGGAACATCTTGATAATTTGCTAATAATTGTTTTGTATCCTTTGGCAAACAATATCCACCATAACCAAATGACGGATTATTATAGTGATTTCCTATTCTTGGATCTAAACATACTCCTTCAATTATTTGCTTAGTATCTAATCCCCTAACTTCAGCATATGTATCTAATTCATTAAAAAATGCAACTCTCATTGCAAGGTATGTATTTGCAAACAATTTTATAGCTTCTGCTTCTGTTGGATTAGTAAATAGTACAGGCACATCTTTTTTATTTGCTCCTTCTATTAAAAGATTAGCAAATTTCTTTGCTCTTTCAGATTGTTCTCCTACAATAATTCTTGAAGGATAAAGATTGTCATATAATGCTTTTCCTTCCCTTAAAAATTCTGGAGAAAAAACAATGTTTTTTGTATCAAACATTTTTTTTACCTTTTCTGTATATCCTACTGGTACGGTAGATTTTATGACCATAACTGCATCGGGATTTATAGCAAGTACAGTTGCTATGACACTTTCTACTGTTCTTGTATTGAAATAATTCTTCTCTGGATCATAATCAGTTGGTGTAGCTATAATAACAAATTCTGCTTCTTTATAAGCTTTATAATTATCTGTAGTAGCTATTAAATTTAATTCTTTTGTGGACAAAAATTTTTGAATTTCTTTATCTATTATTGGAGATTCTTTTCTATTCACCATATCTACTTTCTCTTGAATTATATCTACAGCTGTTACTTCATTATGCTGACCTAGCAAAACAGCCATAGATAATCCCACATAGCCCATTCCTGCAACTGCAATTTTCATTTTGTCACCTTCCTAGTATCTTTTTAACTAAATTTTTTATATTTATTAAAATATATTTCACTAACGACATATAATAATTTCGAAAATTCTTTAAAATTCTTTTGTCTAATTCTGGATTAGTAAATACACATTTTTTATTTTCTTTATTTATAACTGTATCATATCTTGAATTTATTCCACTATGTGTTCCTGTACCATCTAATCCAATATTCTTTATTCTAGATACAACAGGGTAAACTGTAAGCATATCTAGTTTGGATTGTGTATAACACCATCTGATAGCCCAAGAATCTATTTTTCCTTTCATTTGTAAATCCAACATATTTGCCATATCTCTTCCACCACGATTTAATTTTTTTCGTAGTTGTTTATTCTTTTTAAATTCATCATAATCTAATACATCCCAATCGACTTTTTCCCATCTATTTTTCCAAGTAGCCCATCCCCAGCTACAACCTCTATATGAAAAGTAAATTTCACTTCTATAATCATTAGGTATTTTTATAGGTAAATTATATCCACTAATTGACCAGATTTTATTATTATTCTCATAATAATCTAATGCATCATTCATATATTGTAAAAAATCTCTAGAAGATATCAGATCATCTTCCAAAACTATTACCTTACCATACTGTTTAATTACCTCGCTTACCCCTGAAATTATAGAATTTGCAAGACCCTTATTTGTTTTTGATTTAGTAATTTTAACAGACTTAAACCATTTGTTTTGTGATATTGATTCTATATATTTTCTAACAAGCTCTACTTTTTGTCTTGCTTGTTCATTTTTAGGCCCATCAGAAAATATAAATAATTCACTTTCCTTAGCTAAATAATTATTAGCAAGAGATTCTATTGTTTTTTTTGTGTGCTCTGGTCTATTATAAACAAATATAATCACAGGAGCTATCATAATTCATCACCTTTCATTATTAAATATTATTTATTTAGTAATAACAATAATGCTTTCGGAGAAAAAGACTTTAATATCATAATAGTTGAAATTCTAGTTTCTTTATAAAATGCAAGTGCTAAGACATTTGCAGAAAACTGTGCTAATAAAGTAGCAATTGCAGCACCATATCCTCCTGTTAAAGGTATTAAAAAATAATTTAAACTTACATTTACTAAAAATCCTATTGTTGTATAAACTAATGTATATTTTTGCAATCCTTCGGTAATAAGCCATATTGAACGGGCTGACCCTAGCATAGCAAATGTACCAGCCCATACACTAATTGATAGAATACTTGATGCTTTTTCATAATCAGTTCCATAAAGTATGCCAATTATTGTATCCGAAAATAATAGTATAACTATACCAAATCCAATACTCATCCAAGCTACAATATTATACATTAATTGAACAGATTTAAGGTAACTTTTTTCATTTGTCTTTTTTTTGCTCATTATAATAGGCTTAAATGACGTTATTACAGCCATTGGTACAAAATACCACATCTGTGCTACTTGAACAGCAGCTGAATATACTCCAAGTTCAGTTTTGGTTGACATCATTACACCCAGCATGATTTGATCAATTCTCATATATAAAGTTATCATTAATCCTGACAATATTAAATACCAACTTTGAGATAATATGTATTTTGCATAGTTTAAGTTTATATTCCATTTTGTTCAATTCTTCCTTTTTTTTAAATATGCTATAACAAGTCCAATTCCAATAATAATCGCATCTAACATATAGATTAGAGCATATTGGATTAAACTACCTTTTAACATAACCAAAAATATTTTGAAAACCGATGTTATAACATAAGCAATCATTCTAATAATAGAAGATATTTTTGCTCTTTGATATGCTTGAATCCAATATTCAATTACTTCTAATGCTTTAAATACCATTGTTAACGACATAATTAAAACTAAAATATGTAAATTACTATCATTAGGTTCTAAAAATCTTATTATAATAGAAGCTAAAATTGTTAAAATTATTCCACCAAAAACTCTTAAAATTAAACTTGTACATAAAACAGTCCCTTCATCATATTCCTCATCTATAATAGCTTTGACCGTTAAAGTTTCAAGTCCCAATGTAGATAAGACAGTAAATAAAGCTGTAAATGATAGTGCATAATTAAATTGTCCATAATTTTCTGGACCAAAATACCGAGCTATTATTGCAGTAACAAATACCCCAATTATCATCTTAAACACTTTTTCGCTAACTAACCAGCTAGAATTTTTAATTATCTTAACTGCAATTTTACTATTAATAATATTATTTTTAATTAACTTTGATTGTTCTCTAATAGTCATTATAAATTCCTTCCCTTTAAAATGGTCTTATAGATTTCTATTAAACGTTTTGTATTTATCTCCATATTATGAGTTCTTGACGCATGCTTTCTAGCATTTCGGGAAAATTTCATTGCTAGACTATCGTTGGCAAAAATTTCACATATATAATGTGCCAACATATATGGTGCATCTGTCTGATAGATAAAACCTTCTTCTCCATGATTAAGCATATCTGGTATTCCGCCTACATAAGATGCAACACATGGAACTCCCAATATCATTGCTTCTCCTAAAGAATTAGGACTATTTTCAATTGATGAAGGGCAAACAAACACATGAGATCTTAGGTATCTTTCACACATACTTTTCTCATTTAAAAACCCTGTAAATATAACGTTGTTTTCTAACCTTAATTCATTAATAATATTTTTTATATATTTTCCATAATAAGTCATAACTAATTTATCTTTTAATGTATTCGACTTTATTATATCTTTTCCACCAACATATAACTTTGTATCAGGAAACCTACTTAAAATAAGTGGCATAGCCTCAAGCATATAATGAAGTCCTTTTACAGGATATTGCCCTTGACTTAAAAATATTGAATGTTTTTCACACTTGCTTATATCCCATTGATGATAATAAAATTCTTCTCTCAAAGTTTCATTACAAAAATGATATTGCGCATTAGGATTAATTTGTAATATACAAGCTCTATCCCAAGTTGTTCTTCCAATTACATGGCTTGTCTTTTTTATAGCTTCAATTTCGTTTTTTCCTCGTATGACAAATGTTCTTTTTAATCCAAATATATTGTCTCTTCTTAGTATATTTCTCAATGTTGTTCCATAAATTGCTTTAAAAGGCAAACTTGCAAACATATGCTTTGCAATAACTGACACTAACCCTTGAATCGATATAACCTTATTCTATGTTTCTTTGATTACAGATATTAACCATAGAATGTGAATGGGCAAATTCAGTACCATATATATGAACTATATCAGGTTTTACTTGATTAATAATATCATTCAAAATTGCATTAAATTCAATTAGTTTCTTATCTTTATCCTTTATCGGTTTAAATGCATAATAATTTATTTTATTACCTTTTAATCTTATAAAATTCTTAACTCCATGTTTAGGAAATGCTATTGATAATTCTATCCCTTCCTGTTTAGCTAAATCTCTGGATGCATTTATAAGCCAACCTCCATATGGAGATGGAGCCTCCTTTAATAACGAACTAGCTTCTGGTAAAGGAACATTTACAAGCCATAATATTTTCATAATTATTCTCCTTTTTATTGATCATATCTAATTTTTTTAATACTTTTTAAATATTAATTTGATTCCCATATAAAATAATATGGGTCATATCCTGTTCCGTGTAAAGCTACAAAATTATATGAAATAAGTAAAAAAATAGCTAAAGTTAAATAAATAATTCTTTCGTTTTTATTATGAATCGATATTATAATTCGGGGTACAATTAATAATACATATGGAGAAAAAAACTCTGCAATTCTCTGTATCATCTGAATCTTTAATCCTAAAACAGAAAATAAAGCATAATAAACTACAGCATTAACCCATACTCTTGTTTTAATATCATTTAAATCTAATTTTGACATATGACATAATACAAATATTAAAATAGCTACTGGTATAACTATATTTTTATAACTATAACCAGTCATACCATAACTATTTTGCGTATAATGTGAATAAACAAATTTTTGAACAAATATTAATATATTATTTATATTAATGAATATTACTGTAAAAATAATTGTTATTAAAAATATATTTTTTTTGTTTTGTTTAAAAGTTAATAGAAAGTAAAAAATAATCATAATTAAAGCTGTTTTATGAAATAGCATGGCAAAAATAATAGAAATAAAATATTTAAACATTTTTCTTTCATAAATGTAATCTGATGCTGAAAATATTATAGAAGCTGCTATAATTTGTCTAATAATATTAAATGACGTATAAAAAGATCCAATTGTAACAAACATTAAAACACTAAGCCAAACAATATCGGAATGTTTTTTTATTTCTTTGAAAAAGAAAAACAAAATAATAAATGAAGTTACAATACCTACATATATACTATTATTTGTAAATAATCCTATAATCTTATTAAGTAACACATATCCAAATTCTTGTCCAAAATTATATCGGAATATATCACTAAAACTAAAATGATTATAGTATTTAAATAAATTTAAATACCTAGCGTAATCTGTAGTAAAAGCTCCCCTAAATCCAGATATAAAAAACAGAAGAGTAAAACTAAAAATCATAGTAATTAATTCACTATTATTTTTATAATTATTTTTATAAAGATAATTATTATATCTTATATTTTTAAATATTATACCAGATATAACAATTAATACATTTATCAACAAATATATTGCCATATTTATATCAATACTCCTTTTTTATATAAAATTTTATTCGATAAATAACTTCAAAATTATATAAACTATTACTTGAAAAAATTACATAATAACTTATTCATAATAAGACAATAAAGTCTTTGAACTATTAAACATTAAAATAAGAATTTTTAAATTAATATTGGTTCAACGTTAAATTTTGTGGCACCTTGACAATTCCATAAAGTACCTTGGTAAAGCATTGGTAAAAAGAGTAGAAAAAATCCGATACACCGTTTATTCTGAAATATGCGAATACAACAGAAAGGTGTGATCGGATTTTGAAAACCAACTATGATTTTATAAAAAATATGATTGGTTTGCAAGGGGTAGAGATAATCTCTACCAATGTAAATAATGGCATATTTCAGGTGTTTGCAACATCCTCATATAATTTTGCTATATGTCCCAGATGCAAGAGGATAACTCAAGAGGTTCATGACAGTCGCTGGCAGTCGGTAAAACACTTGCCTATCTGGGAGATGTCAACAGAAATCATGCTAAAGAAAAGAAGGTTTATATGCGACTGCGACCCTGAGCATCCCTTTGACGAGCGGTTTGAATTCCTCCGAAAATATCAGCGTCAGACTGTATCCCTTGAGAAACATATATTCATGCTTACCCATAAGAATACAGTCAAAAATGCTGCAGAACTTGCTGGTATTAGTGAAGGTAAGTGTCAAAGCATATACAACCACTATGCAGAATCCATATTGGAACACCGGAAGCCTGAGCCCCTTAGACTTTTAGGAATAGACGATATTGCCAGAAAAAAAGGCCACAACTACAACACTGTAGTATACAACCAGGAAACAGGCAATATTGTTGCAATCATTACTGGCAGGAAGAAAGGGGATGTCATAACCTATCTTAAGGAGTGGCCGGAGGAGGTACGACTAAAGATAGAGGCTGTTTCCATGGACATGAGCCGAGGTTACTGCTCTTCTATCCTTGAGTGTTTCCCTAATGCCAAGCCCATAATTGACAGGTTCCACCTAGCTCAGAGCTTTCACAAATGCGTGGATGATGCAAGAAAGCACATTCAAAACCGTATCCGTAAGGAAGGCAAGAAAGGTGAAGTGTTTAAAATCCGTTGGGCTTTACTTAAGAATGTAGAAGACCTTAAGCGAGAAGAAGCCCTGTGGCTAACCCTTGCCTGTACCAAATATCCTGTTATAGAGCAGTTGCACTACATTAAAGAAGAGTTCAGGGAATTATTTAAAATTAGAACCAAGGAGAATGCTGCCAGCTTTATAGAGTACTTCAAGGATCTGATTTTTGAAAACGATATTCCTGAACTCAAAGCTTTCTGCAAAGCACTGGATAACTGGCTGCCGTACATTTTAAACTATTATGATTACCCTATATCAAACGGCCCTACAGAAGGTAACAACCACAAGGTAAAGAACATAAAACGTAGAGCCTATGGCTATCGGAATAATCACAATTTCAACATAAGGGTTAAACTTGAGTTCGAATGTGCTTAATATTAGGTTATCAAAGACCAAAGGGAGAGCGGTAATCTTATGGATTACCAAATTTATCCCTAATTGCATATACCAAGATACTAAGGAGTTTATGGGAAACGCAGGAAAAGCCATGTTTCCAACTCCGTGGAAAATCCATGAATTATTTACCATCACGCATTATGTTGACTGGCTGATTGTACCATCTACCACAACATTTAATGTTGAACCAAAATATTGTTTAATAGATGAAAAATTTGGTTATATATATCTACAGGACATACTATATATAATTAATGTATAAATAAATAAAATAGAAGGGGGAATACATATGAACGATATGACTGCCAGCAATTTAAGGTCTGCTTTTGGCGGTGAAAGCCAAGCCCACATGAGATATAGAATCTGGGCAGAAAAAGCTAATAAGGATGGATTCCCAACAGTAGGAAGATTATTTATGGCTACTTCAGATGCAGAAGAGGTTCATGCCACCTTGCATTTTAAAGCTCTAAAAGACCAGGTGGGAGATTTTAGCGTAACTTCAGGAGCAGTATTTGGATATAAAACTACATCTGAAAACCTTGAAGGGGCAATAGCTGGAGAAACATTTGAGTATACCCAAATGTATCCTGCCTATATAGCTGTTGCAGAAATGCAGGGAGAAAAAGAAGCAGTTTCAGCTATGAAATATGCTATTGAAGCTGAGAAAGTCCATGCCCAATTGTTCACAAAGGCTAAGGAGGCAGTTGACAGTGGCAAGGATTTGGAGGCAAAAGGTGTATATCTATGCCCAATATGCGGATATATTAGCTTGACAGGCGATGAAGAGAATTGTCCACTTTGCAATGCAAAGAGGGAATTATTTAAAGAGTATTAAAAGGTGCAAATGCACCTTTTTTTATGCCAATATTTTCCTGATAATATGATTTATAGGAAATATGAATCCCTGGGATTATTTTTAGCTCAGCTACCAATAATATATGTAAATATATTATTGGAGGTGTTAAATTGAATTTAAGACTGTTTATTATAGCTATTACTCCGGCAATAGTCATAGTATTGGGCCTTTATCTAAGTGACAGGCATGATAGGGAGCCGTTTAAAATACTGGTGTTGACATATCTGTTGGGAGCTCTGTCAGTAATACCAATAATAATAGTGGAAGAGATGCTGCTAATGTTCAATGTGTTTACAGACGTTCTATATGCCCTGTATACTTCCTTTATAGTAGCAGGGCTAACAGAAGAGTTTTTCAAAAGGCTTGTAGTGCTGAAGTTTCCTTATAGGACAAAGTATTTCAATGAAAAGCTGGATGGCATAATATACAGCGTGTTTGCCTCTATGGGATTTGCAACTGTAGAAAATATTGTTTATGTAGTATATAGATATGCAAATAACCCTCATGTAGGATTGTACAGAGGCATATTTTCCGTACCGGCACATGCTGTATTTGCAATCACTATGGGATATTATCTATCGTTATCCAGATATGATTCTGATGAGAGAAGGAAGAGAATAAATTTAAGAAGGTCCCTTTATATGCCTATATTACTGCATGGGACTTTCAACTTCATATTGATGTCCAACATACCTCAGCTTACTATGCTGTTTGTTCCATATGTAATATATATCTGGTGGATTAATCAGAAAAAGCTCAGCAAATTTCTATATGATTCCAAGAATAGAGTTATAGGTATTAGAAGAGAAGAATAATCAGGTTGATTATTCTTCTTAATAATTATAAAATAATAATGACATCTATATTAGAAATGAGGAAAAAAATGAAAAAGATATTGACTTTATTATTAATCATATTGAGTGTAGCCTTGGCAGCAGTTTCGCTAGATAACGATTGGACAGCCTATAAGGAATCTGTAAATGAAGAGAATTTTGAGCCTGAAGATGAAGGTACAGGTGATGTAATAGAAGAGAATCCAGAGGACAAAAAGGCAACAGCCAGCATATTGGCAGTTGGAGATGTTATGTTTCATATGCCTCAGATTAAATCAGCCTACAACAAGGATACCAATTCCTATGATTTTACCCATGTGTTTAAATATGTCAAACACTATATCCAATCTTCAGATATGGCAATAGCTAATTTTGAAACGGTAACCTATGGAAATGATGCAGGTTTCTCCGGATTCCCCCGCTTTAATTCTCCTGTAGAAACCCTATATGCCCTTAAGGATGCAGGATTTGATATTTTGAATACTGCTAATAATCATGCCATTGATATGGGAAAAGATGGAATCATAAATACCATTGACTATATAAACAGCTATGGCATGAAAAATATAGGAACCTACAAGGAACCTGGTGACAGCATTTTAATAGAGGATATCAATGGAATAAAAATAGCCATATTGTCATATTGTTATGGATTCAACGGATTGGAAAGCCTGCTGACAAATGAAGAACTGTCCTATATGGTAAACAGGATAGACGAAAATAAAATAAAACAGGATATAGAAAGAGCCAGGGAGCTAAATTCCGATATAGTAGTGGTATTTATTCACTGGGGAGTTGAATACCAGAGGGAGCCTTCACAATATCAGATAGAGCTGGGAAGGAATATGATTAATTGGGGAGCAAATATAATACTTGGAACTCATCCCCATGTAATACAGAGGTCAGAGATTGTTGAAAAAGACGGGAAGGATAATTTTATAATATATTCCATGGGTAACTTTTTATCAAACCAGCGGAAGGAAAGTACTGGAAACAAGTATACGGAAGATGGCATTATGGTGAGGATAGAATTGGAAAAGGATATTGAAGAAGGAGATACTGTTATAAAGGATATCAGCTATATACCAACATGGGTTAGAAGGTATCAGGATGGCGGAAAGGTAAAATATGAGATACTTCCGGTAGAGGATTTTATCAATGACCAAAATCTTTATATTAGCCTTAGTGAAAATGAAAAAAAGAGGATAGCCGAATCCTTTGAAAGCACCATGGAGATGATGAATGACAATTAATATTCCATAATCAGTTTAAAATCTTATTCATTTATTATATAATAATAATGTATCACAAGAATTTGAGTAAAGGTGGGTATACCTTGCAATATCTAAAGGATTTATTTTTAAACATAAGGGTAAGGGATATTTTTGATATATTAATAGTAGCCATGGCCTTTTATAAGCTGTTTATGCTGATAAGAGAGACAAGAGCTGAACAGCTGATTAAAGGAATTTTTATTCTTTTTGCACTTACAAAGGTAAGCGAATGGCTAGAATTATATACCCTGAATTTTATTCTGGATACTGCAATGACAGTTGGAGTAATAGCAATACTCATTGTATTTCAGCCTGAATTAAGAAGAGCATTAGAGTATATTGGAAGAAGCAGATTCTTTACCAGGTCATTTTTGGAGATTAAAAGTGAAAGCTTAAAGGAAGTATTTGATGAAATAGTAGATGCGGTAGCTTCATTATCAAGGCAGAAAATAGGAGCTTTGATTGTCATTGAAAGAGAAACTGGCTTAAACGAGGTTGTTGAAACGGGAACCATGATTCAGGGGAAGGTTTCCAGTGACCTTTTGATAAATATATTTATCCCTAACACACCTCTTCATGACGGAGCAGTAATAATCAAGGATGATACAATAAAGGCAGCTGCCTGTTTTTTACCTTTAACTGACAATGCATCCTTAAGCAAGGATTTAGGCACCAGGCACAGGGCAGCTCTAGGCATTTCAGAAAGGTCTGACTGTTTGGCAATAGTTGTTTCTGAGGAGACCGGTTCCATATCTATAGCTGAAAATGGAAGTTTAGCAAGGTATTTAGATACCAAGACGTTGAAGCAGATATTAATGGATATGTACAAACCAAAGGACCAGCAGCCATCATTTTTGATGAAATGGAGGAACAAAGATGGGCAAAGAGAAGAAAAATGATTTGACTATCAAAATCCTTGCTCTAATTATAGCTATAATACTATGGAGCTATGTTATGAGTGAAGTAGACCCTGTAACAAAGGATAATATGAATGTGGATGTTAATTTTTTGAATGTAGCTTCACTGGAAAGACAGGGGTTAGTGGTATTGGAGCCGGAAAATGCCAGTGTTAGGGTACAAATATCTGGAAGAAGGTCTCAGATTATAAAGGTATCTGAAAAGGATATAATAGCCCAGGTAGACTTAAGCGGCTATTCGGAAGGAAAGCTAAAGGTGCCAGTATATGTACAAGCTCCAAGCTTTGTAAATATTGAGGATTATAACCCAAAGGAGATTCTGGTTACATTTGACAAAATTATAACAAAGGAAATACCTATAACTGTGGAAACTACAGGCGAAGTCCCAACCGGAAATGTAATAGGCACTCCAGAGGCAAGACCCCAATATATAGTTGTTGAGGGGCCAAGAACATGGCTTAACTCTGTATCAAAGGTAGTTGCTACATTAGACGTATCTAAATCAAATGATGATATAAATGTGCCTGTTCCAATTAGAATAGTGGACGATAAAGGGAATGATGTAAGGGGCGTATCATCAAACTTGAATGTTGTAGATGTTTTTATACCTGTATATAAGGTAAAAACTGTACCAATAGAGCTCAGGACAGAAAATGAGCTTCCTGAAAATTATGAGATAGTGGATATTACAATAAAGCCTAGCACCGTTTCAATTGTAGGAAAGAAAGATGTATTGCAGAATATTACCCAGATTAATACCGTGCCCGTGGACATTCTTACATTGATGAACAGCAAAGATGTGCTTGTGGATTTGGATTTGCCAGATGGTGTTACACTGAGGAACCTGGAAGAGCCTGTTAAAGTGACCTTGAATATAGAGGAAATACTGTCCAAAACATTTGAGTATACACTGCAGGATGTAGAAATAAAAAATATCAATCCAGGACTGAAAATTGCAGAAGATGATATGAACAAGGCTTTCACAGTCACAGTTCAAGGTATAAGTTCTGTAATTGAAGCCCTGGACCCAGAGGATATTGAGCTTATGTTGGATTTAAGTGAACTGGGAGAGGGAATCCATAACGTGCAGATTGCTGTAGAGGAGAAGGATTTTAAAGTGATTCAGGTACAACCTGAAACTCTGGATATAAGGCTAGTTAAGATATAAAGAAAAACTAAATTATTTAAATGGAGGTGTTATTTTATATGGTAAAAACATTTTCCGAGCTGATAGCTGCTGCTCAGCAGAAAGATCCTAAAAAGCTGTCTGTTGCAGTGGCTGAAGATATAGAGGTTTTAAGTGCAGTCAAAAAGGCTAAGGAATTAAATATTGTTGAACCCATTTTAGTTGGAAACAGGGAAAAAATTGAAGAAATAAGCCGCGAAATTGGATTTGACCTAAAGGATATTGAAATAGTTGATGAAAAGGATGGGCAATTAGCTGCAAGAAAGGCTACAGAACTGGTAAGCAGCGGAAAAGCGCACATATTGATGAAAGGGCTGATTGACACATCCATTATTATGAAGCAGGTATTGGATAAGGAAATAGGATTAAGAACAGAAAAAATAATCAGCCATGTGGCAGTTTTTGATGTAGATACCTACCATAAGCTTCTATTTGTGACAGATGCTGCGATGAATATAAGCCCTGATTTGAACCAGAAGAAAGATATAATTCTAAATGCTGTAAGCTTGGCTCATTCCATGGGGATAGACAATCCTAAGGTTGCTGTAATTGCAGCCAAGGAAAAGGTTTCTCCAAAAATGGAGGCTACTATACATGCAAAGGAATTGGCTGAAATGAATAAAAATGGAGAAATAACAGGATGTATAGTTGATGGTCCCTTTGCATTGGATAATGCCATTTCAAGGAAAGCAGCAGAAACAAAGGGAATAAAATCAGAAGTTGCAGGAGATGCAGATATATTGCTTATGCCCTATATCGAAGCAGGAAATGTATTGTATAAATCCCTAACGTATTTTGCAAATTCCAAAAATGCAGGAATCATACTAGGGGCAAAAGCTCCTATTGTATTGACATCGAGAGCTGATAGTGAAGAGACAAAACTATATTCCATAGTTCTAGCAGTATTACTAAGTTCAAAATAAGGAGGCTTTTTTTATGGCAGAAAAGTATAGGATACTGGCTATAAACCCAGGTTCAACATCCACTAAAATTGGAGTATTTGAGGATAATCAGTTATTGTTCAGTGAAACATTAAGGCATTCTGTTGAGGAGCTGTCAGTATATAATCATGTAGCAGACCAGTATGAGTTTAGACTCAACATAATACTGGAAGCACTAAAGAAGAACAACATAGATATGCATAGCCTTTCAGCAGTGGTAGGCCGCGGAGGGTTATTAAAGCCAATAGAAGGAGGCACCTACAAAGTAAATGAAAAAATGATAGAGGATTTAAAATCAACAGAACTGGGAGAACATGCTTCAGATCTGGGAGGAATACTGGCCTATGGGATAGCACAAAAGATAGGTGTGGAAGCATTCATAGTAGACCCTGTTGTTGTGGATGAGCTTCAGGATGTAGCCAGGATTTCAGGTTTGAAGGATATAGAAAGAAAAAGCATATTACATGCTTTGAACCAGAAGGCTGTAGCCAGAAGACATGCAAAGCAAATGGGGAAAAGGTATGAGGATATGAATTTAATAGTTGCCCATCTTGGTGGTGGAATTTCAGTAGGAGCCCATTGTAAGGGAAGAGTAATAGATGTACCAAATGCTCTTGATGGGGAAGGGCCTTTTTCACCGGAAAGATCAGGTGGCCTTCCTGTAGGTGAAGTGGTGAAAATGTGCTATTCCGGAAAATACACCTATGAAGAGATGAAGAAAAAACTGGTAGGCAAAGGTGGACTGGTTTCATATTTAAACACTAACAGCGCAATGGAAGTATCAAACAGGATTAAAAATGGCGATAAATATGCAGAATTAATATACTATGCCATGGCTTATCAGGTAGCAAAGGAAATAGGTGCTTGTGCAGCAGTTCTAAAGGGGCAGGTAGATGGAATTCTGATAACTGGTGGGATAGCCTATGATGAAATGTTCACCGGCTGGATTGAGGAAATGGTAAGCTTTATATCTAAAGTATATGTATATCCAGGAGAGGATGAGCTGGCTGCACTTGCAGAAGGTGCATTGAGGGTTTTAAGAGGAGAGGAAGCCTATAAAGAATACAAATAGAATCCAGGTGATTATATGTTATTAGATGATAAGAGAATAAGAATTATAGTAGGGCATTATGGAAGCGGTAAAACTGAATTCAGCGTAAACTATGCAGTGAAATTAAGGCAATTAAAGAATAAGGTTGCTTTAGTGGATTTAGATGTTGTAAACCTTTATTTCCGAAGCAGGGAAAAGGCTGAGGAGCTGGAAAAACTAGGAATAAGGGTTATTGCCAGTTCCCTTAGGGGTTCCGGAGTTGATATTCCCGCTGTTTCTGCAGAAGTATATGCACCAATACAGGATGAAAGCTACGATGCAGTACTGGATGTAGGAGGAGATCCTGCTGGTGCAAGAACCTTGGGAATGTACAGCCAATATTTTACTGAAGGCGATTATGATATGTTTTTTGTACTGAATGCAAATAGGCCTGAAACTCAAACTGTAGAAAAATCCATTGAATATCTTAGAAAGATTGAAGATACTGCAAGGGTTAAGGTAACTGGTATAGTAAATAACACACATATGTTGAAAAGCACCACCTGCGAAGATGTGCTTAAAGGACAGGTATTAGCAGAAAAGCTTTCTGAAAAACTAAGCATACCTATAAAGTATGTTGTTGCATTGGAGAATGTTGCAAAGGATTTACCACCTAATCTAAATGGAGAAGTTTTCCCAATTAAGCTCTTTATGAGAGAAGAGTGGATGGTCTAATAATATAAAACATAAGGAGGTTATATGATGGCTACTGCAAAACCAAAGATTCAAGGAAGAGTTACATTTAAAGAAGATATTTGCAAGGGTTGCGGTTTATGTGTCAATGCATGTCCAATGAAGATAATAACCTTGGACAATAACAAGATAAACGCTAAAGGCTATCATCCAGCTACTGTTATAGACATGGACAAATGTATTGCTTGTGCCAGTTGTGCATTAATGTGCCCAGATGTAGTTATAACTGTTGAGAGACTTTAAAAATGAGGGAGGTTTTTTAAATGGCCAAAGTTCTCATGAAGGGAAACGAAGCTGTAGGAGCTGCTGCCATTGAAGCAGGCTGCAGGTATTTCTTTGGATATCCTATAACACCACAAAGCGAATTACCAGAATATATGGCAAGAGAGCTGCCAAAGGTTGGAGGAGTATTCTTGCAGGCTGAAAGCGAAATTGCTGCAATAAACATGGTATACGGTGCTGCAGGAGCAGGAGCAAGGGTAATGACTTCATCATCAAGCCCAGGAATTTCATTGAAACAGGAAGGCATATCCTATATTGCAGGTGCAGAATTACCCTGTTTAATTGTAAATATGATGAGAGGCGGCCCAGGACTGGGAAGCATTCAGCCATCACAGACAGATTATTTCCAGGCAACCAGGGGCGGAGGAAATGGAGACTATAGGGTCGTTGTATTAGCCCCATCAAATGTTCAGGAATTAGTGGATTTAATTATAGAAGGATTTGATATAGCTGACCAGTATAGGAATCCAGTTATGATACTTGGAGATGGAATGATAGGTCAAATGATGGAGCCAGTGGAGTTCAAGAAGCCAAAACAAAGAGAATTGCCTCCAAAGGATGACTGGATAACAAATGGTACTAAGGGAAAGAGGAAACCTCATATAATTAATTCCTTATATCTAGCACCAGAGGAGCTGGAAGCACACAATATAAAGCTTCAGGAAAAATATAGAAAGATAAGGGAAAATGAAGTAAAGGTAGAATCCTATAACATTGAAGATGCTGACGTAGTAATTGCAGCTTACGGAACTACTGCAAGAATTGTAAAAACTGCTATATCCCAATTGGAAAGGGAAGGCTATAAGGTAGGGCTTATAAGGCCTATAACCCTGTGGCCATATCCATATGATGAGTTTAAGAAGATTAATCCTCAGTGCAAAGGAATATTAACTGTTGAAATGAATACAGGACAAATGTTAGATGATGTAAAAATAGCTGTTGAAGGCAGATTCCCAGTATACTTCCATGGAAGGACTGGAGGAATGGTGCCTACTCCAAACGAGATAATAGAAAAAGTTAAAAGGATCCATGGAGGTGAAATGTAATGGCTATAGTATTTGAAAAGACCAAAGGATTGACAGATGTGCAGACCCACTATTGCCCTGGATGTACCCATGGTATAATCCATAGGTTAGTTGCTGAAGCTCTGGAGGAATTGGGAGTTCTAGACAAAGCAATAGGGGTTGCGCCAGTTGGATGTTCAGTTCTTGCATACAAGTATTTCAACTGCGATATGCATGAAGCAGCCCATGGAAGGGCTCCAGCAGTTGCAACTGGTATAAAGAGAGTACTTCCAGATAATTTTGTATTCACTTATCAGGGAGATGGAGATTTGGCTTCCATAGGAACAGCAGAAATAGTCCATGCAGCCCATAGAGGAGAGAAGATTTCTACAATATTTGTAAACAATGCAATCTACGGCATGACTGGAGGACAGATGGCACCTACTACTTTAGTAGGACAAAAAGCAACTACTGCTCCTTTTGGAAGAGATGAGGCACATTGCGGGAAACCAATCAGAATGTCTGAATTGCTTGCTACAATAGATGGAGCTAAATTTGTAGAAAGGGTAACTGTAATTTCACCAGCTCATGTCAGAAAGGCTAAAAAGGCAATAAAAGAGTGTTTCAAAGTTCAAATAGAAGGAAAAGGATTTGGAATAGTGGAGGTTCTTTCCACTTGCCCTACAAACTGGGGAATGACACCAACTGAAGCATTGAAATGGCTGGAAGAAAATATGATACCATATTATCCTCTGGGAAATTTCAAAAGGCCTGAGGGGGTGGAGTAAAGTGGAAGAAAGGATTACCATAGCAGGATTTGGAGGACAGGGAGTAATGGCCATAGGACAATTATTGACCTATGCAGGCATGCTGGAGAATAAGAATGTTTCTTGGTTGCCATCCTATGGACCAGAAATGCGTGGAGGTACTGCAAACTGCAGTGTAGTAATATCAAGCGAAGCTGTAGGTTCACCTGTTGTAGTAAATGCAACATCTGCAATAATAATGAACAAGCCATCAATGGATAAGTTTGAGCCAACAATTGTAGAAGGCGGCAAGCTATTTGTCAATTCCTCTTTGGTGGATAGAAAATCAAATAGGGATGATATAGAAGTTTATTACATTCCAGCCAATGAAATAGCAAATGAACTGGGTAATATGAAGGTGGCAAATATGGTAATGTTAGGGGCTTATATAGAAGTTACAAAAATGGTAAGCATAGAATCCATATTGGAAGGATTTACAAAAGTGTTTGGAGAGGACAAAGCCCATCTAATACCATTAAATAAGGAAGCTTTGGAAAAAGGTGCAGAATCAGTCAGAAATCAAATAGCTGCAACTGTATAAAAAAGGAGCCAGTAATTTTGGCTCCTTTTATTAATTCTGCCTAATGAAATTCATTCCATTTATTGCAAAAAATTAATAAAACTATTGCATAATTAAAAAAAATATGGTAAACTACTACTACAGGCATTGTACATACTTTTCAGTTCAAACACCGCCTGTACGGTTTCTGAACATTTCTGTTCATGCATTTTGTATCTTTATTGTATTTTCCATTTGACTTACTATAATTTTCAATATGAAGTTCAATTTTATATAATCGCTGAATTCTCTTTTTGAGAAGCGGGGGAACCAATTTCTTGGGGTGAATCCTTTTGGACGGGCGAAACCCTTAGCCCGAACCCGACAGCTAACCTCGTAAGCGTTTTTGAGGGTAGTATTGTCAATTATAACTATAGAGCTCCCTCTATAGTTTTTTGTTTATCAAAATTAAGCAAGAAACTCCCGCTTATGTTATATAAGCGGGAGATATGTTGCCATAGACTGTGATAGACACTACCCGAAGTGAAACAGAGAATCCCCATCTTCTACAAAGATGGAAGGTTCAAAAATAAAGTAGGGAATTTATGGGATAGGAGGTAGTATGATGAAAAGAGATATTAGCTATGCAGTTATTGGAGCCGGCAATGGAGGCATTGCCATGGCAGGATATCTGGCCTTAATTGGTTATGAAGTCAATTTGTACAATAGAACCAGGGATAATATATTATCTTTAATTGATGATCCTGTAATAGAATTATCCGGGGAAGTTGAAGGTACTGGAAGGCTGAACGTTGTTACTGATGACATTGGAAAGGCAATTAGGGGAGCTAACATAATAATGGTTACTATTCCAGCCATGGGGCATTATGACCTGGCTAAGTCCATGGCTCCATATTTGGAGGATGGTCAGATAATAGTGCTTAATCCTGGAAGAACAGGAGGAGCTTTAGAGGTCTATTCTGTTATAAAAAGCTTAACTGATAAAAAGGTAGTAGTAGCAGAAGCACAGACATTTATATATGCATGCAGAAAGACTTCTCCAAAGAGTGCCCATATATTTAAATCCAAAAAGGAAGTTAAACTGGCTGCAATACCATCAATTATGACTGACTACGTACTTAATGCTATAAATGAAGCTTATCCTCAGTTTATAGCAGCTGCCAACGTAATAGAAACAAGCATAAACAACTATGGAGCTATATTTCATCCAGCTCCAACTCTGTTAAACTGTGGCCATATAGAAAGAGGGGCACCTTTTGAATACTATACAGAGGGGATCACCCCTTCAATAGGCAATTTCCTTGAGAAAATGGATCATGAAAGAATGAAGATAGGAAGATTGTTGAATGTGGAAACAGTTTCAGCAAAGGATTGGCTGGAAGAAACCTATAATGCAAAGGGAAATAATCTATACGAAGCAGTGCAGAACAATCCAGGATATAGAGGACTTCAAGCTCCAAAGGGATTGAATATAAGATATATTTATGAGGATGTACCCTATAGCTTAATTCCTTTATCCTCTATTGCAAAGGAACTGAATATAGAAACTCCTGCCATAGATTCCATAATAAGATTGGCAACATTGATCACCGGAAGGAATTTCTTTGAAGAGGGAAGAACAGCTGAACGCCTGGGATTAAAAGGGCTTTCAGTAAAAGAAATGCATGAATATGCAGAAAAAGGATTTATCATGGAAGAAAATAAAGAGGAGGTGGCTTCATGAGGAAAATACTGGCTTGTACAATAGGCAATTGTGTCCATGTAGCAGGTACCATGAATTTTTTAAACCTTGCAGAAAATGAAGGGTATGAAACCGAGTTCCTGGGAATTGGAGTTCCTGTTGATGAGCTTATAAAAAACATTAAGGAAAAGAAGCCTGATATTGTTGGACTGAGCTATAGGCTGACACCCGAACCTTTGGCAAAGATACTGGAAGAGCTGAAACTTAAAATACAGGAGGAAGGCTTAAGGAATATCATATGGATATTCGGAGGAACGGAGCCAACTGGAAAGGTGGCAGAAGAGTCAAATATATTCAATAAGATATTCTATGGATATGAAGATATTGATGAGGTTATTGGATACTTAAAGGGCAAGGAGTATAAGGATAAGGAAGAATACCCAAGGGATCTGATTTCCCGAATAGAATCCAAATATCCATATCCTATATTAAGGCACCATTTAGGACTTCCAACTGTTGAAGCTACCATAGAGTCCATTGAAAAAATAGCTGAATCCAAGGTTCTTGATGTAATATCCATTGCACCTGACCAAAATGCTCAGGAGTACTTCTTTGAACAGGATAAGATGGATAAAAGGCTCGATGGTGCCGGAGGAGTGCCATTGAGAACTGAGGAAGACTTCAGGAAGCTGTATGAAGCAGCACAAAGAGGAAACTATCCTCTATTAAGGTCATATAGCGGTACACAGAATATTATTAAATTTGCAGAAGTGTTGAGAAGAACCATAAACAACGCCTGGTGTGCTGTGCCATTGTTCTGGTATAGCGAATTGGATAAGCGGGGACCAAGGAAGCTGAAGGATGCCATAGCTGAAAATCAACAGGTTATGAAATGGCATGGAGAAAGGAATGTTCCAGTAGAAGTAAATGACCCTCATCATTGGAGCCTTAGAGATGCCCACGATGCAATAGGCGTTGCTGCAGCCTATCTTGCTGCCTACAATGCAAAGAAGATGGGCGTTAAGGATTATGTGGCTCAATACATGTTCAACGTTCCTGCCTTCATATCTCCGGAGATGGATTTAGCCAAAATGCTGGCTAAAATAGAGCTGGTTGAAAGCTTACAGGATGATGGTTTCAAGGTATATAGACAGGCCAGAGCTGGCCTTGCAAGCTTCCCTGCAGATTTAAGCCAGGCAAAAGGCCAATTGGCAGCTTCTGCATATTTAGCCCTGGCTATTAAACCTCATATATACCATGTAGTAGGATATTGCGAAGCACACCACGCAGCAACCCATGAGGAAATAATAGAATCATGCAAAATAGTGAGAGGCGTTATTAAGAATGTATTTTTAGGCTCTGTTGATATCACTAAGGATAGCAATGTTCAAAGAAGGAAGGAGCAGCTAATCAAGGAGGCTAATATTATAATAGATGCAATAAAGGCAATAGGGCCAAAGGATAAAGACCCATTATCTGACCCTGAAACTTTGGCTAAAGCTGTAAAGATAGGAATTTTAGACGCACCCCATCTAAAAGGTAATCCTGCATGCAGTGGAAAACTGAATACCAGGGTTATAAGCGGGGCGTTGTATGCATATGATAATGAGAATAAGAGGATAATTACCGAAGAGGAAAGAATAAATAGAATACTGGAGGCAAATAAGGTTGGTTAATGGAAGCCTGCTGAATTAAGTAGGCTTCCTAATTTTAATAGTTTTTTTTAGCTTATTGAAATTTTATAGCACTTGTAGTAGTATATAAATATAGGAATAGGACTTTATACCTAAATTTATACATGATAAATGTTTTTCAAACATACCTGACGAATTTTCAGCATTTTTGATAAATTGTTGTCAACCTAATTCATAATAAATATTCCACTTTATAAGCCGTTGGATAAATTGCAAATGTTATAGAAAAACAAAAATATTATGTTATAATATTTTTTTGATGGGCAGTATCATGCACACCTGTAACTTATGCTATGAGTTAGCAGTAATAAATAGGCAGGCTAATATCTATATTTTTATGCCTGTTGAGAACGGAAATCAGGAAACCATCTACTTCTATAAGTGATGGTAATTTATTTTGAACAGAGGTGCTCATATGGGGGATGAAGGATATTTGAAGAAAAAGTGTTTGGAATTAACTCTTGATTTTTTAAAAGGCATGGATTCCATAAAGGTTATAGACATGATAATAGATATATATGATAATGTCAGGTATTATACTGTGGATGAGGAGTCCATTAAACAGAAGTTTTTAAAGGTTCTTTATAATTTAAAGAATTCAGAAACACTGGATTCCCTGATGGAAGAAAGGGATAAAATGATGTTAAATTCATTTATAGGGGATCTATTGCAGATTAAAACCGATTCCAACAGATTTTATCTAGGGAATGAGGATTTTTCCAATTTGTCATTAGATGACATTTATCATCTGTTAATAGAGTTAAAATATATAAAGGAAAAGGAAATTGAGGACAAAAAGGAAGCTGCCAATTGATTGGCAGCTCCCTTTTAGTGTGCCCGGCATGGGCGTAAGCTAGTCGGTGAAAGTCCGATACGGGGGTTGATAGTGCCAACCGTTAGCT
>ENA-OWPA01001012-OWPA01001012.1-bioreactor-metagenome-genome-assembly--contig:-NODE-1012-length-23613-cov-4.352226_pt1 | contig 23613 bp, 19 predicted proteins | sample MGYA00238139_ERZ651803 | MGnify/ENA primary metagenome ERZ651803 (study PRJEB26909, sample SAMN07631231) | bioreactor metagenome | isolation source: Switchgrass digestor | place: USA: Dartmouth... | reverse complement strand
AAAACCGGCGATTGAAGACCGGCGAATGGGTCAATTTTTAACCGGCGATTCGGTCAAAAATATCCCGGCGTTGACAGACTAAAAGAATGGGGATGCCCAGAACCAGTGTCACAATATCCTGCGGTATGGCCTGCAGGGCTGCTGATACGGAATTGCTGCCATATATACCTTTGCCGTAAATAGTTATTGTTTGCCCATGTATCGACGTGAACTCATATTCTCCCGGACCCTGCTTTGAAAAAATCCCACAGGTTGTCGCAATCAATGACAGAGCAGCAATACAAAAAACCAGTAAACTTATGGTTTTTCTAAACTTCATATTCCAAATGCCCCCTTATATATTTGACTATGGTACCGCACTTAACATATTAAATATAGTGCCTACCAAAGATTATAAATATCAAATATTCCTTTAAATTTTGGGACAGCATAAAATGAGAGTTCACCTTTACCGCAACCGATATCAAAACTAGAATTGACATCATATGGAATGGATTTCATGAGTTGATTGAAATAGCAACTATTATGATTCCATTTTGGATCATCAAGTTCTGATTTTCTATTGAAACCGGTTTTTACAATATATAATCTTCTTTAATTTCCAAGTTTAAAATGCGATTTAAACTCAAATAAATGCCATGCTCCAATTTTTTATTATTTTTTGCAATAAAAGAACTATTCTTACTGCATCAAAATACTAGCTATTATTAATCTTAATTATTACAAAGCACAATATTCTATAAAAGGCATTACATACATCCTTATTTTACACCATATTTTATATAAAAGCATCTTATTTTTATAATTTCATATCCAAAATTCACTAGCTTTAATAATAAATATACATATACTCTTGATAACTGATTATGTATCAGCATAAATAGAAAGAAAACTGCTCCCGGTACCCGCAAAGCTATGGTGTATGGGTTCCATGAGTTGTATATATTTTTTCATGACAAGTTATCAAATCTGGTTGCTTTTCACCCTCTGTATTAAATCCTCCACTTTTTCCCTAATTATATCTCTCGTTTTTCTATAATCCTCTATTGGTCCTCCAGACGGGTCACTAAGCCCCCAATCTTCTCTATGCTGACACGGTACATAAGGGCATTCCACATTGCATCCCATCGTTATTAATATATCCACTTTCTCCGGGATATCGCTTAATAGTTTCGGATGATGGCCACTCATATCCACTCCTGCTTCTTCCATAACCTGTACTGCCAGTGGTTTCACTTCAGGGTAATTTTCTGTCCCTGCTGAGTATGCTTCCAGCACATCGCTTCCCAATTTCTTTGCCCATGCCTCTGCCATTTGGGAACGGCAGGAATTATGGACGCATACAAATGCAACCTTCCTTTTCATATGTCTTATATTCTCCTTTCATCGGTATGCTTAAACCAGTGCCTTGCAGTGTTATATTCATAAAAGCTGCCGAATTATATACTTTTCCGTTGATAAGCAAAATCTCCACAGAAAACAGGATTTCTCCTGCATCTACTGCGGGATTTTGAACTAACTTCACTTTATAAAGTGAAAGTCTATTATCATGGTCCTGTTCCGATAGAATTAATTCTCCAGCCGCTTTTTTCAGTTTCTTTCTTTAATATAACAAATCTTGGCTGGACTCCATCATCTGATGTTATTGACTTTTTAAAGTCAAAATCTACTTCAACCATGTACTCCAGCACTCCCGGCTCATTGTTTAATCCCTTTATCTCTTTTATCTCCAAGAGTTTTGCGCTTTTTATGTTGTAGTCAATTCCATCCTCATCCGTATTAAAAAGGTATTGGTTGTTCATATTAGATGATAAATGCCCCGACAGATTTTTCCGTGTCATGCATGCCCATATCATTTTTATATCATTCCTGTCTAATGCCTTGAAATACTCTCTAATAATATCCTCCGGCTCCATTTTTGACAATTTGATTTCCAATTCATCCTCATAATCTATATAGCTTTCAATCCATCCATCCCATTCCTTACCCGTGATATCTTTTAAACTCCTTCTATCGAGGGAACAAGCAAAAGAATCGTGCCTTCCAGCATCGATATATGCTCCGATAATCTCATCATTATATTTAAGAACAATACCCCTTGCATCTCTTCTTGGCTTCATAAACTCGGGAAGTGGTTCCCGCAGCCTGTAAATGTCTATTACTACATCTTTTCCAAGATACTCAGCAAAATCAAGCCCTATCTCCTTTGATAACTCATTATTATAAGCCCAGTATATTTTTACCGGGTATTCTCCTGCCTTATGTTTTAAGCTTTCAGGCAATTTTTCTTTCAGAGTATTTATTCTATAGTCAACAGTCCAGTTATACTTGTTAAAAAGCTGCATTACCTGAGCTTCTATATTTGTATCAGGATTTGAATACTCATTTAGATCTGCAATGTATCTAAAAAAGCTATAATCAGGCTCAAGCCTCCTGCCGTCTTCCTCAATGTACCCTATTTCATAAAGAGTATCATATGCAAAAGCAATCTCTCTTTTGCTCCCCTCTGTTTCATAACGGATTAACTTGTTGTTTTTGCGGGCCATTCCGCTCATATTGCCTATTTTGGACTCATCGGCCAAAGGCTTGCTTTCTTCTATCATGGACATGATATCATGTATCATTTTATCGTCTGTGATAGATATCGGTTTTACCTCATTCCAGTAAAGCCCATTTGTGTCCAGGATAAGTTCGATCCTTGGGGTACCTGTACTGCTGTTTGCTTGATTCCCGGTATGTTCAAAATCATCCTTTCCGGCTAGTGTCCGCAATGAGGTCTGATTAGTCAATCCTACAACTCCCACAGCCACTATTATAACAACCGCTGCAACAGACCATTTCCACGAGTTTTTCCTAAACATTGCAATCATCTTGATTCTCCTCTTTATACCAGACCTATTGCTGTTAGTCATCCCTGTAGTAATCGAAGCCCAATACGGCTTGGATATTGCATTTATCAAATTGATGATTGTCTCTCCATATTTTTTATGCTCTACTTCCTTTAATCGGGATAAAACGTACGCATCACACGCAACTTCACAATCTTCGCGCATTTTATAGAAAGCGTACCACACTATCGGGTTAAACCAGTGCAAAATCTGTACCAGCAACATTATCCAGTTCGCCCAATTATCCTTTCTCTTAAAATGAGCAAGTTCATGCAGGAATATATACCTCTTTTCCTCTTCCGATAAGGTATTGATGATTTCGGAAGATATCAGAAGTTTAGGTCTTACCAATCCAAAAAGAGAAGGTGTTTTCATATTATTGTCATATACTATTGGGATGTCCTTCTTGACATTCATTTTTAGCTTGCACCCATTGAAAATTCTTAAAATTTCTTCATCTTTGCATATGCCTTTTCGTGTTCTAATCAGAAGTGTAGAGTTTAGGATAAATATATACAGCAGAAAAAGAACTGTACCGATCAGATAGATTATGCTTATTATTCTAAAGTTGAAATCAAAACTTTCTTTATTAGGTTCAACCTCATTTACCATATCATCTGATTTGCTTTGCAGATTGCCGGTAGTATCCATGTCCGTACCTGTAAAGCTCTGCAAATCCTTTTCTATAGGTGAAAAAGGTACATTTCTATCGATATTAGAATATTGTGCCGTTTCAATCTTTTGGGGTGTGGAAGGAAAAAGATTAAATATGCTCAGTGAACTCTCCGGAGCAAAAGGCATTGTTAGCCTGACAATCAGCAGAAACCATATAAAATAATGCCAATTAGCACTTAATTTATTATTAAGTAATCTTTTTACCAGTATAATTATTCCTGTCAGTATGCTTCCCATTAAAGACAAGGAAAGAATATTCCTAAAGAATGCTTCTAATACCATTTACCTATCTCCCACCTTGTTTGCTTTTTTCATCCAGCATCCGTCTCAAATCATCAATCTCTTCCGAAGTTAATTTTTCGTTTTCTATAAAGCTCTTTATCAGCAAATGCAAAGATCCGTCATATACTTTTTGGATAAAGGACCTTGTCTCCACTTTTCTGCACTCTTCCTCAGTAACCAGGGGGAAATATTTATTGAGAGAAAAATCTTTATTAACTCCAACCACCTCTTTTTTTACCAATCGGCTAATGAGGGTGTGAATCGTCTTTGGGCTCCAGGTAGTGCTATCTCTTAAGGCATCGATTATCTCTGTAGAAGTTAAAGGGGATTTCTCCCATAAAACTCTCATGACCTGCCATTCTGCATCGGAAATATTGGGTAGCTTTTTCATGCTCCATTCACCTTCCTACAAATGTAGTCTGTATTATATATACTACATTTGTAGTCTATATGTGTCAAGTACATCTTAATTTTCATTATGTTAAAATAAGCATATTTTATAATCTCCCTTGGCAATTCCATTTTTTAAGCCTGAGTGAATTTTGCTTACTTATACAGCAAAACCATCAGAGAGCTCAATTCCTCTGATGGTTTTACCGATAACCTTACTTGTAAAACCCAACACACATTCAAAATGAATACAATTAGCCAAAATAAGCAACAGTATGCCATAACTGTTTAATATACTGAAAAAGCTGCTCTTTGCTGCCCAGATCAGCCCATTTTTCAGGATAGAGGCCAATGTCACGAGATGCCTGACCAATAAACGCATTAACGACACCTTGTCCATTTCCAAAAATACTATCTATTCTTTGTACCAACAGCGGAATTTTCGGTCCCCTAAAAAGCTCACCAATGCAATGAATATCCAACTGCCTTTCGGGAATCCAGTTTAGTTCTATCTCATATTTTTGGCGCATAATTTCTGATTTTCTCACTTTCTCAATAGCATCTTTTTGATAATGCAGCATAATGCACCTCATTTCCCGCGATTGCCAGGCCAAACTGCTAATATCCCAGTTGTTTTCTAACAATAATCACTTTTATCCTGCCTTTGATAAATTGCCCCCTAATGACTACAAAATCATTGCATATCCTATTCGGGCTTTTGCAGTCCATGCAGTAGCCTAAAGCAGTGCACGGCGTATCCTTGCCCAATCTTTTGGCATCTATTGGAGCTGCATATTGTCTAACTCTTTTTTCCGCTTCCTCAATGTCACGAACTATTTTGTTAACACCTGCAACTAAAATAACCTGCCTAGGTCCATACAGCATAGGTGCAACTCTGCTTCCATTACCATCAATATTATACAATTCACCACTTTCGGTTAAAGCATTTGTGCTGCACATAAAGGTATCAGCAGAGAAGTTTTTTATATAAATCTCCCTTTTTTCTTCACTTGTTATACCCTCTCTATATTTGTCAAGAAAATTGAAATTGCCTTTACGAAGAAAATCTATTACTCCTGTTTCAAAAAGCGTCATTGAGTCTCCCACGCCTACTATAGAGTTCTGCGGAATCAGTTTTGCCAGCAGTTCGATTAATTCTACTTCATCGTTAACAATATACCCCTCCATGTTGCGTTTTCTTAAACCCTCTATAGTTCTTTCAACCTTTTTTTCCATATACCATGCAACGTTTTTTTCCAAAGAAATACCCCCTGTACTAACTATAAAGCTATATCATCAGGCTTTTAAGGATTTCATTAATAAACCAACTCGTGCTCTGAGTGTTCAAAGCATGACTAAAAGATTCAACCAGGTGAGGAGTAAAATAACTAATAACAACATCAAAAGATTCCTCAGTAAAATCCACATCCTCTACTGGTGTACAGATATTTTTCAGACATCATTGTTGCTGAAAAGCTTATTAAAAATGCTCTAGCGAGGATTTCATTACATAACCACTTTCATTAACCTATCTTTCAGTCTAAATTCTTTACTATCAACATTGACGTACACTAAATTATAGTGTACGAGTTTCCATGACCTGGATATATTTTTGTTATTTTATAATCCTTTATTAATTCCCAACTAATTTTGATTGATTGGTCGTTATAGGCTTCAATAAGGCTGAATTTTTTAGAATCAACTTTTTACCTTTATTTCACACTAATCATCCATAAAAGTGCCTACTTTCTTACGCCTTTTCACCCAACTCCTTTTTTAACATAAGTCTATATATGTATCCAGTACCTTTCTAAATATACATCTTGAGACTCATAATAAACGGTACTTTCGTATACACCACCATTAGCCAGAATGGTGCGTTTACTTCCTTCATTTTCCTGATTGCATGTTATCAAAATATCCTTGAGCCCGTATGCTTTACAGGCTTTAAGACACTCAGCAAGCATCTGTTTGTCATATCCCTTTCTTCTTTCACTGGGCCGAACTGAATATCCAATGTGGCCACCATATTTCTCAAGAAACTCATTAAGATAATGGCGGAATTGAATCATACCAACTATTTTATTGTCAGCTATACGAACATAAATATATTGGTCACATGTAACCCAGTTTTCAGGCACATATTCTTTATTTCCACAACACTGGCTATATTTCAGCCATTCTTTAATGTTATCCATATGCTTCAGAGGGCCTGTTCCATCCATAGAGCTATTAGCCTCTATCATTTCTTTGCGAAATGCTTCAATTTCACTCTCAAAAGAAAGGTCTGGTTTTATTAACACGCAATCAGCCATATGGATCTCCCTTTTTTTATGTATATTTTATTCATTCCCTTTGCGCTTGCTCTTTAACATATAATATGAACATACTCAACTTCGAACTGTGTTCATTTCACAAGTGAAAAATAAGTCTTTATTTCTTTCAATAATCCCAAAACAAAATCCTTGGATATGTTTGATGCCATATCACAGTTCTTTTCAAAATTTTCAAAACCACTATGCGTTGCTGTATCAGTAATCGTTCGTATGGCAATAAATGGTACACGATTAACATAACACACATGGGCAATACTTGCTGTTTCCATATCAGCAGATAATGCTGCATATTTGGCACTAATGCTATTTATTAAATTTATATCATCTATAAATTTATCTCCTGTAACCATTTTCCCAAAATAAACAGCATAATCGGATTTTTTGTTTTGGATTGATTTCCTTGCCAGATCAAGTAAAAGACTATCCGCATCAAAGTATATTGACGGCATATGGGGATGGAACTCTTTCAATATATTATCACTAACATCGTGATATGCCACCTGGGTCGAGATTACCGTGTCGAAAACATTAACCTTACTGTCTATTCCACCTGCTGTTCCTGCATTTATAATAGCATTTACATGGTAAGTATCTATCAGTATTTGAGCGGCTATCGCGGCATTTACTTTGCAAACTCCGCTAAATAGTGCGACAACAGATACTCCTTCTATTGTTCCCTCGTAAATCTTTAGCATTGCTTTTTCTGAAACAATACAATTTTCTATGTGGGTTAAAAATGGCTTAACCTCTCTATCGACTGCACATATTATACCTATCTTCCATTGCATAATACTTATCCTCTCCTTTTTGTGAAATATTTGTCTATTATGAATAGGGTAAAAAAATATTTCTACTTTCTATTTCCTATTTCCTCTTTCCCTTTACCGGATTTATTAAACCATTTTCATGTTTGGGTATTTCTTGCAACATCTCATAAATGTCCATATCACTACTTATTGCCATTTTCCTTAACTCATAAATTCATGTGTTTTTTACCCCTATGTTTCTTTTATTTAAAAAACCCCACAGAATCACTCATTAGAGTGACTCCGAAGGGTCATAACCATTCGTGTAGAACATGCATGGTCCCTATGCTGCTCGCACATTAATGCTTAAGCATACTCACTTTGCAGGTATTATTGCATATATTTTCCATATTGTCAACACTTTTTTGGATTCTTACAAATCCGTTTGTGACTCTCAGGGTATGCTATTTTCATATGGTGTGAAGTTTATTTTTTATACAGCACAGAAAAACCATTTCCCTACTCCACAGTCACGCTTTTGGCCAGATTCCTGGGTTTATCAACGTCGCACCCCTTTTGAACCGCCATATAGTATGCAAAAAGCTGCATGGAGGTGATGGCGGCGATGGGAGCGACTAAAGGATCAACATCCGGAATCTTTATTACCACATCTGCAACCTTCTCCACCTCTTTGTTCTTTTCCTGCGTTATGGCCAATACCACCGCACCTCTGGCTTTTACCTCCCTTATATTGCTTATCATCTTCTCCAGCAGGTCATCCTGAGTCATTGGGCATACCACCAGTGTGCCCTTTTCTATTAGGGCGATGGTTCCATGCTTTAACTCACCACCGGCATAGGCTTCAGAATGTATATATGAAATTTCCTTCAATTTCAAAGAACCTTCCATGGACAATGCATAATCCAGCCCTCTTCCAATGAAGAATATGCTTTTTGCATTATAATGCTCGGAAGAGAATTTTTGTATGGCTTCCTTGTTTTGCAGCACCTTATCTACAACAGAAGGCATCTCCTTCAATTGCTCAATTATCCGCTCAAGCTGCTCGTCGTCGATAGTTCCTCTTTTTTTGGCGAAATCGCAAGCTATGAGATAAAGCACCGCCAGCTGCGTGTTGTATGCCTTTGTCGATGCCACGGCTATCTCCGGGCCTGCCCAGGTATACAGCACTTCGTCCGACTCCCGCGCAATGGAGCTGCCCACCACATTCACAATGGACAGAACTCTTGCTCCTTTCCTCTTTGACTCTCTTAGAGCAAAAAGGGTATCAATGGTCTCTCCAGACTGGCTGATTATTATGACCAGATCCTTGTCGGACAAAAGAGGATCACGGTATCTGAATTCTGAAGCAACATCCACTTCCACCGGTATCCTGGCCAGCTTCTCTATAAGGTATTTTCCCACAACTCCGGCATGATAGGCAGTTCCGCATGCCACTATATGTATCCTGTTTATATTCTCCAGATACTCAGGCTTAATATTGATGCTGTCCAATACTATCTTCCCGTCTTTTATCCTGGGGCTGATGGTGTCCTTCAAAACCTTCGGCTCCTCGCACATTTCCTTCATCATGAAATGCTTATAGCCGGATTTTTCCGCCGCAGCCACATCCCAGTTCACATGGAATACTTCCTTTTTGACCTCGGTCCCGTATATGTTGAATACCTTCACATTGTCCTTGTCCAGAACTGCGATTTCTTTATCCTCAAGTATATAGATATCCCTGGTGTGCTCCAGTATGGCCGGTATATCAGAAGCTATGAAATTCTCCCCCCGGCCAAGGCCGACAATCAAAGGGCTGTCCTTTCTTGCGGCTATAAACATATCGGGGCAGTTGCTGCAAATGACACCCAAAGCATAAGAGCCTTCCAGCTCACTGATAGTGCTCATTACCGCTTCCTTTAAATCTCCTTTGTAATGATAATCCACCAAATGAGCCACCACTTCGGTATCCGTATCCGACTCGAAATTATATCCCTTGGACTGCAAAAACTCTTTCAGTTTTATGTAGTTTTCAATAATCCCATTGTGAACCACTGCTATTTTTCCCGAATTGCTTATATGAGGATGGGAGTTGACATCATTGGGTTCTCCGTGGGTAGCCCATCGAGTATGGCCTATTCCCACCTTCCCTTCCAAGGTTTCATTGGCCACCTTTTCTTCAAGGCATTTGAGCCTTCCCTTGCACTTTACGACCTTCAAAGCACCATTATCAAAAACAGCAACCCCGGCCGAATCATAACCCCTGTATTCCAGCTTTTTTAAACCATTTATGAGAATCGGCGCAGCACACCTTTCACCAATATATCCAACTATACCACACATAATACATTACACCCCTTCAAATGATAATTTAATCAATGATTTTGAAAAAACTTCTCTGCACAGTTCAGGATTTGCAAAGCTGATAATAGATTCGATAATAGACTTCGAACCCATATCGAACACAAAGTCCTAAAAAGGCATTATTATCCTAAACTTGTGATACATTGCGTTTCCGGAAAGCAATGGTATCTCCGATCAATATCGTTTTATTGTTTGCAAAATAATAGCTTTAAGATTTCGTCTGCTTACCCAAAGCTTTTACTCAACCTGTTGAAACCGCAGCAACATGGTATGTGTATTTATATTTCAATTTACTGCCCTATTTATTTTTCAATTCTCTTTCCATCAGGTAAATAAAGCCTTTTCAGCTATTGCTTTCCATTTAGCACCACAATGATAAAATATAACTATATGCCTATATAAAGTCGGTTTGAGTTCAGCTAAATTAGTTGGATGATTGTTGCTCCAAAAGGATTCATAAACTCAACAATCAATGCAATCCTTATTAAGCTGAATTTAATCCTAAACCATATAGGGTTGGCAGCAGTTTATGCCAAATATACAGCATAAGGGCCTTACAGCAAAATTACTCATACATTGTCCTAATCTGGCATGAATAAAAGCATTAAAGCACCCTGACAGGGCATCACCCTAAAAAGAGCATAAGGACAAAAAGCACACATATACCCTCAGAGAGCAAAGTCTTGCCCCTTTCAAGGTATAAACCACCCCTTTGCCGCACTGTATCCCATCTCTTTGGAGCTGTCCAGCCATCGGCATATTAGCTGATTTTTTGACGCATAAGGAATAAAGATAGCTTTTGAAAGGAATCACAAAATTACATACAGCAATTAGCTGATGCACACCCTGCATCAGTTGCCGGTAATCCGTGATTATCAAGAACAGGATTAGCCACTCAAGCTCCTTCTGTTCTGCAGTCGCCTGCAGTTTTTGTAGAGCTCTGACGGTTGTGGCAAACCGGAAGGTTTCCGCCGAAAACTCGATAATTTGCATTAACTGCTGCTCTCAAAGCCCCTATTATCGATCATCAACAAAAATTTATCATTGACATCCATCGGTAACCGGACACAGTAAGCCAGCAATCAATGCAGCCTCCTTCTCCTCGTCAACAGACCTTTGAGTCTGTCCTGGCGCTTTTTCTTACGGCACATACCCTGTAGTATTTCATCCTCCTCTCCGTGCCCTTAATAATCCTGTCTTTACTAATGTACCACCCCTTTCCAAGGAAATATGGATTTTAATTTCTTGCAATCGGAGTAATATTAATACTCCGATTGCAAATTTTACAACTTCTATTATAGCACAATATTTTATCCTTAACACCAATTTATTCAAATATTTAGAAAATAGTGTTTGAAAATTGATAACTGGAAAATCCTGTGTTCCTGGTCCATATTCAACTGCCGGTTTTACCTTCTATCCGGCAATCCGGCTTCTTAAAAAACATCAAGGTTAAATCTAATATGTAATTCTGATTTTCCCTGCTGTCTCATCCTAATCTTTCTTCAATCAATCTTGCCAGTTCTTCAGCCCTGGATCTGATATAATCCTGATCCTTGCCTTCTATCATAACCCTTACAAGAGGCTCCGTACCGGAAGGCCTGATAAGCACCCTTCCTTCGCCGTCAAACTCCGCTTCAAGCTCTCCACACACTTTGGCTATCACTTCATCCTCCAGGTATTTATGCTTGTTGTCATTCCTGACTTTGGCATTTATAAGCACCTGGGGAAGAACCTGCATTACGGAGGCCATCTCCGAAGGCTTCTTGTTGGAGTCTTTCACGACCCTAAGCAACTGCAGCGCCGTCAAAAGGCCGTCACCGGTGGTATTGTGCTCAAGGAAAATTATATGGCCTGACTGCTCTCCACCTAAAACATATCCTTTATCCAGCATTTCCTCAAGGACATACCTGTCTCCTACCTTTGTCTTGACCAAGCTGATTCCTTCCCTTTTTGCCATTATGTCAAATCCGAGATTGCTCATTACGGTTGCCACAATGGTGTTTTTGGAAAGCTTGCCTTTTTTGGCAAGATCCAGCCCGATCACAGCCATTATCTGATCTCCGTCTATTATGTTACCCTTTTCATCCACTGCCAGCATACGATCGGCATCGCCGTCGAAAGCCAGGCCGATATCGGCACCAGATTCCACTACAAATTTCTGCAGTTCCTCCATATGGGTCGAACCACAGTTTAGATTTATGTTTACACCGTCGGGATTATTGTTTATAACCAGAACCTCTGCTCCCAGTTCACGCAGGGTCTTGGGTGCAGCCTGAAAAGCAGCACCGTTGGCACAGTCCAACGCTATTTTCATTCCTGACAAATCCGTATCAATGGTGCTTTTCAGGTATGAAACATAGTCGTCCACAGCCGTACCAATCACACTTTTAAATCCCAGCTCCTTGCCTGTCGGTTTGGGAAGCTCATAGCTTTCATCCAGAACAATGGCTTCAATTTTCTCCTCTATCGCATCCGGTAGCTTGTATCCGTTTGCATTAAAAAACTTTATACCGTTAAACTCATAAGGATTATGGGATGCAGATATAACCACCCCGGCATCGGCCTTATAAAGCCTTGTCAAATATGCTACCGCAGGTGTTGGTATGACTCCCAGGCATATCGCCTCCGCACCCACCGAGCATATTCCGGCCACCAGCGCAGACTCCAGCATGCTTCCCGATATTCTCGTATCCATGCCCACCAGTATCCTCGGCGTGTGTTTTGTCTCCGATGTCAGGACATATGCGCCTGCCTGACCCAATTTATATGCCAAAGTTCCCGTCAATTCCAGATTTGCTATACCTCTAACCCCGTCTGTACCAAAAAGTCGTCCCAAAAAAAACCCCCCTAAATATTGATTGGTATCCGATAATATAATAATATGCAATTTTTGTTCATTCTGCCGGCAACCGCAATAGGCTGCGGCTTTTACATCATTGGCTGTCAATGCGTTACTTATATAGATTTGGAAAACCGTCTGCCGGCAATATTACTATTCGTCTCCTATTCCGTAGATTCAGTATTAATCGGTACCCATCCTAAATTATATAATTAGCATGATTTGCTGTATAAAAATACATTATAACTTTACAATAAAATGAGGCAAATCACAAGAGGGTTTTAAGGATTTTTACACATTCTCCCAGAAATAGATTAAAGCTGCCACACAATTTTATCTTTTTTTTATGGATATGTCTGATTCCCTCTAGTATAATATAAGTAACCATTTATATACACACAAAGAAAGAAGGTATGGCATTGGATGAACTGAAAAAAACCGTCTGTGCTGCAATTGATGCTAATCGTGAAAAGATAATACAAATTGGCGAAGAAATTTATAAACATCCTGAATTAGGTTACCAGGAACACAAAACATCGGATTTCATATCCCTATTGTTTTCAGAGCTGGGACTAAAGAACATCTCCCGGCATGCCATCACAGGAGTCAGAGGACTTATACCAGGAAGAAGCCATGAAATATGCCTTGCTGTGATGGGAGAGCTGGACGCAGTCATCTGCCCGTCTCACCCCTTTGCCGACCCTGCCAGCGGAGCAGCCCATGCTTGTGGTCATAACGCCCAGCTGGCTTCCATGATAGGCTGTGCCATAGGGCTCACGGAGTCAGGAGCTATGGAACAGCTGGATGGTGATATCTGCTGCTTCGCCACTCCAGCAGAGGAATATGTCCAGATAGAATACCGTAAGCAGCTCATGGACCAGGGCAAGATCTCCTACCTCGGTGGAAAACAGCAGCTAATTGCTTCCGGAGCTTTTGATGATATCGATCTTGCCATGATGGTGCACAGTGAAACCAACGCTCCTGCTCCAAGGGTGGTGGTAAACGGCAGCGCTATGGGCTTCATAGGCAAAGCTGTTCGTTTCATAGGCAAGGAAGCCCATGCCGGAGGAGCTCCCCACGAAGGCATCAATGCTCTCAACGCAGCTTCCATTGCCATAATGTGCATAAATGCCCAGAGGGAAACTTTTCGGGACAAGGACAGCGTGCGGGTACATCCCATAATCACCAAGGGTGGTGACCTGGTCAATACGGTTCCGGCCGATGTGCGCATGGAAAGCTATGTGCGCGCCAATACCATCGAAGCGATGCAGGATGCCAATGAAAAAGTCAACCGGGCGATCCGTGGGGCTTCCTATGCCATCGGAACGACAGTGGAAATAGATGATATGGCCGGATATCTCCCCCTGCACCAAAATGAAGCGATGAGCAGCCTTTTTGCTCAAAATGCCGCAGAGCTTTTGGGAAACGAAGCAGTACAATCCGGCTTGCCTTTCCCCGGCTCCACCGATGTCGGTGATCTCAGCTATATTATGCCCGTCATCCAGCCTACTGTCAGCGGCTTCTGTGGTGCCGCCCACAGCAGGGATTTTTGCATCAAAGACAGAGAACTGGCTTATATTGTCCCGGCAAAGCTGATGGCTCTCACTGCCATAGACCTTTTAAGGGATGGTGCTCGTCATGCTGTGTCCATCCGGGATAACTTCCCCAGAAAGAGCGTAGAGCAGTACAAGGCTTTGTGGAATGATATTTTAGAAAATGGAAGATGATAGAGATAAATCAACTCATCATGCAAGTATTTTCGATAGCTGAGTTCCGAGTTAAAGAGCTGGAATCGATAGCAAAGAGTAAATTCAAAATAAAATTAAGGTAGTTATCGATATAACTTGCTAATTTTCAATTAGCGAATTACAAGCTTGATAAAAGATTAAGCAATTCCCTGTGTCAGGTGAATTGCCTTGTTCTCCCCTGTGCTAACTTGATGTCGCATCTTGAAAAATAGAAATCAAGGAAATGCGACTTACCATTTTAGCCAGCGTTGGACTATATGCAATCTTGAAACTTTAGATTAAGCTGTATATACCTCTTAAACATTCCACAACGCTATCTTAAATTAGTTAGCACAACAGGTTAATTTAACTATATGAAACTAAAAAGAAGGGCAATGGATTACATCAGTAATCGCCATTGCCCTTTTCTGCCTCAAGAAATTCCTTTACAAATTCATCATCGTTCAACTCAGGATACATCTCATATACCCGGTCAATCTCTTCCGCCTGCCCCGGGGATAAGCCTTCGTCTTCATTTAAAGTCCATATTCCTTCCATCAAGCCCTGCCTGCGCAGCACTTCATGAATTCCTGTAATGCATCCTTTAAACCCATTGGCCGTATCAAAAAACGCACTGTTGGCATCGGTCACCCTGGCAGCCAGGGTTAATAATTCTGCAGGGATATAATCCTGTTCTGCTGCTTTTTTTATTGCATCAAACATCCTGACCACAGTGCCGGTCCATACCGCCCAATGTCCAAGAAGCCCTCCAGCGAAGCGTTTGGTATAAACCTTTCCGTCCTTCTCAAAAGCAAATTTCGTTAACAGGTCGATGACTATATTATCATCATTGCCGGTATATAAAGCAATTTTATCCGCCCTGCTGCTCAAAGCCACCGCTCTTACCACGTCCAAAGTCAGATAACGGTTGAAAGGTGCGGTTTTAATGGCCACCACATTATCAATTTCGCAAATTGACTGCCAGTACTGGTAGGAAAATACCCGACCTCCCACCGAAGGCTGCAAATAAAAACCTATAACCGGCATCTTAGCGGCTACTGCCCTGGTGCGTTCCACCATCTCCTGCTCGGATAGATGCGAAAGACCTCCCGGGCTTAGCAGTACGGCATCATAACCCAATTCTTTTGCTATGGTGGCTTCTTCAATTGCCTGAGATACCGGACCGCATGCTCCTGCGACCAAAATTATGACTTTTCCCGTTTCCTTTTCAAACCTCCTGGCTTCTTGGGCAGCAATGTTTAGAACCTTTTCAAAATATCGAGTCTCGGGCTCACGGATCTCAAATTGGGTGGTATGCACAGCTACTGCAAGGCCACCTGCACCGGCACGGAGATAATAACGCACAAGCCTTCTCTGCCCTGCTTCATTAAGGTTCCTGTTGCTGTCCAAAACCAATGGAACCGCAGGAATCACCGTACCTTGATAAAGCTTGTCTAATGCTTCTTTCCTCATCAGTAATTTCCCTTTCTTTCTTCAAAATGAGTGGGAAGGTTAAGGGTTCTACCTCCGTCCAGAATCCATTCGGCCTGCCAACGGATCATCTGGTTTAAGGTAACCGATGGATAGCCGAACCATTCGAAACATTTGGCGGCATTGCTGATGTAGGCCTTGCTGCCTTCCTCACCTTCAAATACAGGCGTCTTGCCCAGGTATTTCCCCAACTGCTCCGCCGCATAACGCACTGAAATCGTTTCCGGCCCTGTTACATTCAATATCTGGGCTGGAGAATCCACTCGCAGAAGGGAACGGATGGCAATCTCATTGGCATAGCCTTGCCATACGCAGTTAAAGTTGGGTGTTTCAAGATTTACCGGCTTATCCGCCAGAATTTTGGATGCTATGTCATAAAGGACTCCGTATCTTAAATCTATTGCATAATTCAGCCTGTAGAACAGAACTTTGCTCTCATATTTCCTGGCAGCAAACTCAAAAATGCGTTCCCTTGCCAGAGAGCTCATGCAGTATTCCCCTATCGGCGCCGGCTTTACATCTTCGGTACAGCCGCCGGACGTAATGGGAACCTGTGGGTATATGTTTCCTGTTGAAAACACTACGATATTTGATTTTTTGAACCTACGGCAAACAAGAGTGGGCAATGATGCATTCATGGACCATGTTTCGCATTCGTTTCCATTTGTGCCGAACTTTTTGCCGGCCATGAAAATGATATTTTCCGCATCCGGTATCGATTCCAAGGCTCCCTCTTCCATTAGATCGGAAGCTATGATATCTACGCCGCATGCTTCAAGGCGCGAAACCACATCTTTATTGGAAAAACGGGATACTGCGAAAATCCGTTTATCAATTCCTGCCGCATTGCAGGCATTCTTGGCCAGTATTGCAAGAGTAGGCCCCATTTTACCGCCTGCACCTAAAATAAATATGTCACCTTTTATTTTTTTTATATCTTCGATTAAGCCTTGAGATGGCGTTGTCAATAGATTCTCCAGTTTTTCCTCTGTCCACATTCCGATTCTCCTTTTATATTACTGTTGATAAAATGGTATTTCTTGCTGTGTCTGTTCAATTGCACATATAAGCTGTCATGATGTCAATGGTGTGCTGTTTTCTGATCTTGAGCAGGTTCTCATCGGCCAGGTTCTGTGCAAACAGCTTTGAAAGGGTGTATCTGTTTGAAAAATTGGCAAAGCAAACCACAATCAGAGAAATGACCGCCTGTTCTTCATCAATGGTTGGCTTGAAAATTCCCGCCTGCTTTCCTTTGCGTATTTCCTCCTTGATGAATTTGATGGTAGGGCGTTCCACCTCGGAAGACGGCATTTCATTGAGATAAGCAGCTTTATTCAAGTTTTCCCACATCAGGATGCTGACAAAGTTAGGGTTGTTTTGCAGAAAGTCAAAATACATGGATATTATGTTGCGGATCAAATCCACGCCTGTAACTTTTTGCTCCAATATCTCATATTCCGCAATCTCCAATCTCTTGTATACATTGAACAGCACTTTTTTGTATAGGGTCTCCTTGTTTACGAAATACTCGTAAATCATGCGTTTGTTTATGTTCGCCTGCTTTGCGATTTCATCAATTCTTGCACCGTAAAAACCTTTTGCTGCAAATTGCTCCTCCGCAGCGTTAAGAATATCCTGTTTTGACTTTTCCGAATTTTTTTCTCTTTTAAACTCCATATTAACAATCCCCTCATCATGTAACTTTTTGGTTACATGATACTATTTTTTGTTAATCTTGTCAACCTATATAAAAATCTATAACGCAACTATCCTTTTATAGAACCGATCATGACACCTTTGACAAAGTATTTCTGAGCAAAAGGATATACCAGTAAAACAGGTATCATGGTTATGAAAATAGTCGCATTTTTAACCGCCTCCGATGTTATTTTGCTATTGGCTACCGTTGACGAAATGTTTGACGAGTCATCCAGAAGCATATCTTTCAGGATCAACTGCAGCGGGTATTTCTTTGAGTCGTTCAAGTAAATCAAGGGTAGGAAATAGCTGTTCCAGTGCCCCATGAAGTAAAACAAACCGATAGATGCAAGAGATGCTTTGGACAGTGGCAAGAATATCTGAAACAATACACGGTATTCCGATGCACCGTCCAGCACCGCCGACTCATACAAGCTGATGGGCAGCGTGCGGTAAAAGCTAATCAAAATCAAAAGCTCCATTGTCCAGATGGCATTGGGCAGCACCAGCGACCACATGGTATTTATCAGCTTTAGGCTCTTTACTACGAGGTAGGTTGGAATAGTTCCCCCGGAAAAGAACATGGTGAATATTATAAGTTTCATTATAATAGTCCTTCCTATCAGCTGGCTTTTGGAAAGCGGATATGCCATTATGGCGGTCATCAGTATGTTTATCATCGTGCCTACGGTAGTATACAAAATAGTATTGCCATATGCCCTCGGCACCTGACTGCTTTTAAATATATGCTTATAAGCATCCAGGCTGAAGCCTTTTGGCAAAACGCCAACCTTCCCCTGCACTATATAGGAGGCACTGCTGAAGGAAACCGCAACTACATGCAGGATAGGATATAATACGGCGATTAGCACTAATCCCATAAGAATATATATGATTATGTCAAAAAGACCAAACTTTTCTTCCATTATTATCTATTCCCCCTTACCATAGGCTCTCATTGGTCACCTTTCGGCTGATGCGGTTGGTTACAAAAAGCACGATGCCACACACCACCGATTCAAACATACCCACTGCCGAAGCATACCCATAATCATGATTGGTAAAAGCCATTCTGTACAGGTAAGTGGAAAACACATCCGCCACCTCATACGTGAGAGGATTGTACAGCAGCAGTATTTTGTCCGCTCCTACACGGAAAATGTTAGCGGTGTTTAAAATGAACATGGTCACAATTGTGGGCATTATCGAAGGCAATGTAATATGCCATATCATTTTGATGCGGCTGCAGCCGTCAATTCGTGCGGCCTCATACAACGATATGTCAACACCGGATAATGCAGCCAGATATATAATTGCTCCCGAGCCCATGCCTGCCCAGATGCCCGATGCAATATATACGGTACGGAACCATCTCGGGTCCTGCATGAAGTAAATGGAATCCATGCCTAAAAGGTTTAAAATCTTATTAATCAAGCCACCGCCTGGGGATAATATATCGATGGTCATGCTGCATATGATGACCAGGGATAAAAATGTAGGAAGGTAACTCACCGTCTGAACAAGTTTTTTGTAAGTTCTATGGCGCACTTCATTGAGCAGCAGTGCAAACAGTATAGTTATGGGAAATGACCATAGAAGGTTATATGCTCCCAGCAGCAAAGTGTTTCTTAAAAGTATCCTAAAATCGCTGTTGGAAAAAAATCTTATGAAATTGTCCAATCCTACCCACGGGCTTGCTGCTACCCCTTTAAAAGGGCTATACTTTTTAAAGGCAATGACCAGACCATACATGGGGCCGTAACGAAATATTATATAAAATATCAGCCCTGGCATCAACAGTACGATTAGTTGCCGGTCTCTTTTCAATTTTTTCAACAAGCTGATTTTTTGGGTATTCGCATTAGTTTTCATAGCCATTACCTCTTTTCCATAAATCATTCTGCCCATATTTAAAATCTTCGCTTAACCACGGCATGTGTACAGGCTTGCAATAATTACTGTGATATAAAAACCATGCTCCTGCCGGTTTTATGCGATCCTTTGCCATTGGCGATATTTTATGTTCTTTACCTATTTACTTTGTTAAAGGCTGTTTTATCCTTTGTAAAAGTTGATGTTGGCTTTCAGAGCAGGCCTCAAGGCCTGCTCTGAGCCTTGATGGTATGGTTATTTCACTTCAGCGTCATATCTCGCCTGGGCATCGTTTAAAATCTTCAATACGTCGGCCACTTTCAAGCTTGATTCCTTTGCCTTCCATTCATTCCACTGAGCTTCGCCGTAACCTTTGTCCGTTACATACTTGGCGGCGAACTCTTCCACTGCTTTGCTGATGGCTGTAAAAGCATCGGCATATGCGGTCATTTCGCTGTCTGTGAGTTTCAATTCAGGGTCATTGGGAAGGTATCCGGTTTCTTTGTTAGCAATATCCTGAGCCTCCTGCTCCCTTTCGGAGTAGTTGTAATAAACGCTTCTATGGTCAGGCCGTACATACATGCCTTCTACCCACATACCGAACGTCTTTTCCAGCAGGGCTATGTCAACCAACGGCTCATCCTTTAATGAAGGATATACCGGTTTACCGTTGGAATCCCACTCAAAGGTCTCTCCTTCAATACCAATAGTGAACAGCTCGCTGCCGGAAGGGCTGCTCATGTAATCCAGAAGCTTTAATGCTACCAGCTCGTTTTTTCCCTTTGCAACTGAAGGACCCCAGTTTTCAATCTTGGGCAGAGTAAACTGCTTGCCTGTTCCTATCGGTTTTCCAAACCTTAAGTCATACTCGGGATTGCTATCCTTTACCTGCGCTGTGAACAGCTCCAGTCTTCCAATCCAGTCCCATGTAACGAAGGCCTTGTCGGTAGTCATCTTTGCAGACCATGAATCCTGAGTGTCGGTTAAGAATTCCGGATCCAGCAGACCTTCATTATACAATTTCTTCATGAAATCCAACATATCTTTGAACTTGGCATCCGTTCCTGCAAATTTCCAGGTGCCATCACTTTCGTCATAGTAGAATGGATACCGGTTGTCACTGATGTCCCATGATTTTGCCAGTTTTGAGAATATGCTGGCGCCGTTTTTGGAAGCGAATGGATATGAATCGGGATATGCTTCTTTTATCTTCTTCAATGCATTATAGAAACTTTCATTATCTGTCCATGGTTCTATACCCAACTTTTTGAATACATCGGCGCGATATAAAAGACCATGGTTAACATCCCTTGCCAATTGATAAATCGGCCACTTGTACAGTTTACCGTTGTCGTCGGACCAAGAATACAAGATCCAGCTGTTTTCGGGATTATCAACATAGAGAGTTTTAAAGTTGGGCAGTTCATCAAGATAATCATTGATGGCAGCGAATGCTCCGTCAAGGGCATATTTGTTCGTATCTGCCAGTGAAAGACCGTTGATGATGTCGGGAAGATCGCCACTGCCCATCGTAACGTTTAATTTCTCTGCATAGCTCTGAAGTGGAACCGGCTGAAGGTTCAGTTTGATTCCTGTACGCTTGGATATTTCCTGGGGTATCGCCAGGGAGTTCAAATCCTCAACCGCCGACGGCACCATCCATGTGATAGTTACTTCCTTATCCACCAGCGGCAGGGTCAATCCCCCTGTATCGCCATAATCATTTTTGGCTCCTGTGGTGGTAGAGTCGGTTGAAGAGTTTTGTGAGGATGTCGAATCCGATGGTGTTGTTGTTGAGTCTGATGAGCCTTTTTTGTCGCTCCCACAGGCTGTAATTGCCAGGGATACGGCTAACGAACATGCCAGCGTGACAGCCAGCGGTTTGAACCTCTTTCTCATTTTCATAATGACACCTCCATGAATTTTTAGCATTATAAGCTTATTTAAAGGCTTTTAAATGAAAGCCATAAGTAACCATTTAGTTATATCTGGAGCAAAAAAATGCAATGTCATTCATCTGTCAGTATTTACTTTGTCATATGGGCTGCTTGGTTTCTGGTGATTTCCAGCTTAAGAGGATTTCCTGAGTAAAAATTTTCGATATCTTTCAATAGTCCTTCGGTAACAAATTTTCTCCGGTCAATTGTCGGCCCTGCCATATGAGGCATAAGCAGAGTGTTAGGAGCACTCCTTAACTTGCTGCCCATGGGCAACGGCTCTTCCTCATATACATCCAACACTGCCTTGAAACGGCCGGTGTGCAATTCCTGCGCCAAGGCTTCCTCATCTACTACACTTCCTCTGGCTGTATTTACGAACAAAGAACCTTCGGGAATCATTTGCAGCAATCTCCGGTCTATCATGTGGTAGGTTTTAGGCGTTGCTGCGCTGTGAATGGAAATAATTTTGCATTCAGAAAATATTTCGTCCAGGGTGGCTCTTTCAACTCCCCATCGCAGGGCATCTTGTTCGCTTAGATGACTGGAATATACCTTGATTTTTACATCAAAAGCCTTGAGCATGGGCACGAGATATTGTGCGATGGCTCCAAATCCCACCAGACCTACTGTCTGGTCCAAAAGCCCCTCGTTCCACCAGCTGCCGTCATGCCACCCCTTGCTCCGCAGCATTTCAGAGTACTTGGGGATATCACGAAGGGCAACCAACATGTATGCGATAACACCTTCAGCCACAGAACGGGCATAGATTTCATTACCGCTTATGACCCGCACGCCTTTATCATATAGAGCTTCGGAAACCAGCGGGGCTACGGTTCCGCCTGTATGAGCAACAAGCTTTAAGCTTTGAGCTTTTTCCAGGACGTACTCATCCAATTTGGCATTACCCCATCCGGTTATACATACGTCGATTCCTTCCAATCTTTCTCTTAGCTCTTCCGGAGTAAAATTTCTCTCCATTTCATTCCAAACGACCTCACCTATCTGTTCCAGCTTCGTTGCAATATCAGGTGGGAAAAAAGTATCGCGGATATGTCCTTTTGCGTTGGCAACCAAGATTTTCATAAGTTTACCTCGTATTATACCCGAATCAATAAATTATATAAGTAACTGTATAGTTATATGATAACAACACATGTTTCTTTTGTCAATCGTTTTTTAACTAAATTTATACTCCAAATTTTTATCATCTATTAGTCACGCTTTATTCTTATTTTTATCTTTTTTACATTAGATTTTTATCTTGCTTATGTCTTACTTTTACTTTGTTTCATTTTATTTTTCTATTAAACAGGCTCAAGGCTGCCTGTAGGTTTTTATGATCTGTTCCGCCACTCTTATGCCATCCACCGATGCACTCACTATACCCCCGGCATAGCCTGCACCTTCCCCTGAAGGATAGAGTCCTTTTATACCGATAGCTTCCAGGGTATCCCCCCTTGTGATCCTTACCGGGGATGATGTCCTGGTTTCCACACCGGTCAGCAATGCGTCCTTCATTCCAAAACCCTTCAATTTCCTGTCGAAATAGCTTATCGACTCCTTCATGGGATTTGTGACAAAGGAAGGAAGGCACAGATTTATATCCGACATCTTGGTTTTGCCCGTATAACTGGGCCTTACTGAGCCCAACCTTGTGGTGGCTTGTCCCAGAATGAAATCCTCCAACCTCTGGACAGGAGCCGAATTATTGCTTCCACCTACCTTATAGGCAAGCCTCTCCCAGTTTCTTTGAAAAGCCACTCCGGCAAGAGGATGACTGCTTCCAAAATCCTGCGGCTCTACAGATACAACAAGAGCACTGTTGGCATTTTCCTTGTCCCGGGCAAACTCGCTCATACCGTTGGTGACTATGGATTCCATTTCCGAAGCGGATGCGACAACCACACCTCCCGGGCACATGCAAAAGGTATATACGGTCCTGTCCCCTGTTCTGTAAAACAATTGGTAGTCAGCCGGACCTAATTTAGCATGGCCTGCAGCTTTTCCAAACTGGGCATGGTTTATTATCTCCTGGGGGTGCTCTATCCTGACACCTATTGAGAAGGGTTTGGGTTTGAATTCCACACCGCAGTTCAACAAAGCTTCATAGGTATCCCTTGCGCTATGGCCGATAGCCAGAATGACCACATCCGCCGGTATTTCTTCGCCATCATTCACAACGATGCCTACAAGCTTACCATCTCTTATCTTCAAGGAAGTTAATTTGGTATTAAACCTCACCTCTCCCCCGGCGTCAATTATGCGGTTTCTAAGGTCTGCCACCACATTTTTCAGCACATCGGTTCCTATATGGGGCTTGGATTTATATAGGATTTCGTCGTGGGCGCCGGATTTATGGAAT
>ENA-OWPA01001011-OWPA01001011.1-bioreactor-metagenome-genome-assembly--contig:-NODE-1011-length-23643-cov-31.749554_pt1 | contig 23643 bp, 26 predicted proteins | sample MGYA00238139_ERZ651803 | MGnify/ENA primary metagenome ERZ651803 (study PRJEB26909, sample SAMN07631231) | bioreactor metagenome | isolation source: Switchgrass digestor | place: USA: Dartmouth... | reverse complement strand
TATTTAGTATTTCTATTATACTTTTCTCATAATGATTGTTAAAATTTATATAATACAAGTTTAGTATAAATATAAATAAAGGGAGGTTTAAAAATGAAGGAAAAGAGAGGAATTATTCTAACTGGAGCAATTATTGGAATTATTGCAGTACTGCTTGTAAAATTTGGCAATCCAAAAAATATGGGCTTCTGCATAGCTTGCTTTATAAGGGATATTGCAGGAGGTATTGGATTACATAGCGCTCCAATAGTTCAATACATCCGTCCAGAAGTAATTGGACTTGTATTGGGTTCTTTCATAATTTCAATAACAAGCAAGGAATTTAAAACAAAAGGCGGTTCTTCACCATTTACAAGATTTATCTTAGGAATGGTAGTTATGATAGGAGCTTTGGTATTCTTAGGATGTCCATTAAGGATGATACTAAGAATTGCAGGAGGCGACCTTAACGCTGTTGTTGGTTTAGCTGGCTTTGTAGTTGGCATATTCATAGGAATACAATTTTTAAACAAGGGATTCAGCTTAAGGAGGAATTATTCATTATCCAACTTTGAAGGCTATCTTTTCCCAATAACAAACCTTCTATTATTCATATTGTTAGTAGCAGGTTTTAGTATGTTGCATTTCAGTACAGAGGGACCTGGTTCAATGCATGCTCCAATATGGATGGCATTAATTGCAGGACTAATAGTAGGAGCTCTTGCTCAAAGAACAAGAATGTGTACAGTTGGCGGCATAAGAGATATGATTATGTTTAGAGACAGCTATCTAATATTTGGATTTTTATCAATCCTAGTTGTTACTTTAATAGGCAATATAGCCCTTGGATATTTCAATCTTGGATTTGCAGAGCAGCCTGTGGCTCATACAGATGGACTGTGGAACTTCTTAGGAATGGTAATAGTAGGATGGGGTTCTGTACTTCTTGGTGGCTGCCCATTAAGACAGCTAATTTTAGCTGGAGAAGGTAATACAGATTCTGCAATAACTGTTATGGGATATTTAGTAGGTGCTGCCATAGCTCACAATTTTGGATTGGCATCAAGTACAGCTGGTGCTTCTGCAAATGGTAAGGTTGCTGTATTTATCTGTCTAGCAGTAGTTCTTGCCATATCAGTTGCAAATTGTGAAGCTTTTTCAAAGGTGAAAAGCCCAGGTAAAGCAAATAATTGATTTGAAAGGGGAGAAATGAAGTGGAAAGAATAGATGCAAGAGGTGTATCCTGTCCACAACCAGTACTTATGACTAAAAAAGCAGTTGAAAAAGGCCCTGATAAAATAGAAGTATTAGTAGATAACAATACTGCAAAAAACAACGTATCCAGATTTCTAACAAATCAAGGGTATAAGCTGGAATACAAAAATGAAGATGAAGATATTTTGATTATAGCGAGGAAGTAATTATGAACGAGTATGTAGCTGTATTTTTCACCCATTCTGGAGCAATTAAATTCAATAGAAAAGCAAAGGCAAATAATATTGAGTGCGAGCTTATGCCTGTACCAAGAAAGCTCAGCTCTAACTGTGGAATAGGTGCAAGGTTTAAATATACCAAAGATGTAATGGAACTGGTAGATTATGAAGTTGAAAAGATATTTATTGTTAAAGATAATAAATATGAATTAGTTTATAGCGAGGATTAAGCAAAGAGAAATCCTATTGTTTAGGATTTCTCTTTGCTTTTATTGCTTCCTTTAGGGTATGCCATGAAAGAACTGCACATTTAACTCTTGCTGGCATGTTTGAAATGTTCTTGAATATTATGGCATCCTCCAACACTTCCAATTCTTCATCATCTGTTATTTCCTTCTTTATCATTGATATAAATGTATCCGCCAGCTTTTCTGCGTCTTCCATATTTTTTTCTTTAATTAGATCAATCATTATCGAAGTAGAAGCTTGTGATATGGCACATCCACTTCCTGTAAAAGCTGCATCCTTTATATTTCCTTCTTCATCACAGACCAGTTCCAATGTAATATCATCGCCACAGCTTGGATTGTGACCTCTTTCAGAACAGTTGGCATGTTCTATATGTTTTTTGTTTTGTCTACTTTGGCTGTGCTCAAGTATCAGTTCAGTATATAGCTCATTAAGATGCATAACCTAACCACTTCCTAACTGTTTTAAGACTATCTATAAATATGTCCACTTCTTCCTTTGTATTATAGAAATAAAAGCTTATTCTGGATGTTGCAGGAGCCTTTAGGAATTTCATGAGAGGTTGTGCACAGTGATGACCTGCTCTTAAAGCTACTCCATAGGTGTCTACTATTGTTGATACATCGTGTGGATGGCATCCATCAAGGCTAAAGGAAATTACTGCTCCTCTGTATCTCATATCAAGGGGTCCATATATTCTGACATTTGGCATTTTCTTTAGCTTTTCCAATGCATAGGCTGTCAATTCCAATTCCTGTTTCTGTATATTTTCAAAACCTATTTTTTCAATATAATCTATGGCAGCCATAAGCCCTACTGCTCCTCCTACATTTGGAGTGCCTGCTTCAAATTTTCTTGGAAGCTCTGCAAAGGTTGTTGCCTGTTCTTCCACATACTCAATCATGTCTCCTCCCATAAGGAATGGAGGCATCTTCTCCAGCAATTTTTCCTTGCCATAAAGTACTCCTATTCCCATTGGTCCCAGCATCTTATGGCCTGAAAACACCAGAAAGTCGGCATTCAGGTCCTGTACATCCACTTTCATATGGGGAACGCTTTGAGCTCCATCCACTATTACTATTGCTCCTTTGGAATGAGCATATTCAGCAATTTTCTTAACTGGATATATGGCACCAAGAACATTAGACATCTGTGCCAAGGATACTATCTTTGTCCTATCTGTAATTTTATTGTGCACTTCTTCCATATCCAGCCTATAGTCTTCATTTAGATAAATATATTTTAATATTGCTTTCTTCATTTGAGCAATATATTGCCAGGGCACAATATTGCTGTGGTGTTCCGATATTAACACCACTATTTCGTCCCCTTCTTCTATGAATTTCATACCATAGGAATAAGCTATGAGGTTTAGGGATTCTGTAGTGTTTCTTGTAAAGATTATTTCCTTTGAAGATTTGGCATTTACAAACTGTCTTACCCTTTCCCTTGAATTTTCATAAAGCTCCGTTGCTGATACTCCTAAATAGTGAGCTCCTCTGTTTGGATTTGCATTAAATCTTTCATAATAATCTCTCATTGCATCTAGTACAGATTTTGGCTTATGAGTTGTTGCCGCATTATCTAGGTATACTAGGGGTTTCCCGTTAACCTTTTGCATTAGAGTTGGGAAGTCTTTTCTGATTTCCTCTACATTTAAGCTTTTCATGTTCTTTCCTCCACAACAAGTCTTCTAGCTATTTCCTTCCTTATAATATCTCTCATATCCTCCAAGGGAATCCTATCAATAATTGGATTGAAGGATGCTTCAACTATTAACTTCATAGCCTCTTCCTTTGTAAAACCACGGCTCATCAGGTAGAACAGCTTATCCTCGTCTACCTTTCCTGAACTAGCAGCATGCTCTCCCTTAACATCATCTTCTGTACATAATAACAGTGGAACTGCTTTTGATTTTACAGTTTTATCAAATATTATTACTGATTCCTCTTCTCTTCCCTCTGCCTTGCTTGAACCCAGTTTAAAGTCTATAGTACCCTTAAATACCTTCTTTGCTTTATCCTTAAGGGCTCCTTTTGCTTCAATATTGCTTATGCTCTTTCTTTCCAGGTGATTCATATAGTAGCTTAAATCCAATTCCCTGTCCTTATCTCCTATATATATTGAATATATAGATGATTTTCCCCCTTCTTTAAGGTTGGATGTATAGCTTGTAACAGCTCTTTTGCTTCCAAATTCCACTTGTATAAAGTTAACCTCTGCCCCATTTTCTACAACTGAAATATTTGAATCAAAATGGTTAGAGTTATCATTCATTCTTTGTATCTTAATAACTGTAACGCAAGCTCCTGAATTAGCATAAATTTTCATGGCACTATTATGGAAAGCATCTACATCATCAACTGTATAGCAGTCCACAACTATTGTAGCTTTGCTATTTTCTGATGCTACTATTATGCTGTTGTCTATAACTACATCATTTTCCCTGTCCATTTCATATTCAATTCTTATGGGTTTTTTTATATTTGCCCCTCTTTTAATATAGGCATATACTCCTGCATTATAACTGTTTTCAGCTAAATCTACCATTTTTCTTGATACGCCATATTCATATTTCTCGTTGTTTATTCTATTTAGATGCTGATTTATGGTAATTATATTGCTTATGGATCCAATGGATATATTCTCATCATCCATTTCCTCAAAAAACCTCTTATTATAAGGTTTTATGTCCTTATCAATATTTTCATATATATTCAAGTGGTTTACATTTAGCCATCTATAAGTTTTAACAGGAAGGGAGTTTAATTCATCTCTAATCTCTATCATATATATCACTCCTTATCCAATTGTGCCTTCAAGTTCCAGCTTAATTAAATTATTCATCTCTACGGCATATTCCAATGGCAATTCCTTTGCAATTGGCTCAACAAAGCCTCTGACTATCATGGCTCTGGCTTCCTCTTCACTTATGCCTCTGCTCATAAGATAGAATATAGCCTCATCACTTATTCTTCCTATTTTGGCTTCATGCCCAATATCCACTTCGTCATTTCTTATGTCCATAACTGGCACCGTATCTGATCTGGACCTGTTATCTAGCATCAATGATTCACAGGATACTGTAGATTTACAGTGATGAGCGTTCTCTGTTATGACCAATGCACCTCTATATACTGCAACTCCGCCATCCTTTGAAATAGATTTAGTGTTTATATTTGACGTAGTATAGGGTGCAGCATGGACTACTTTTGCACCTGTATCAAGATACTGACCATTGCCTGCAAAGGTTATGCCTGTAAACTCTGCCCTTGCTCCCTCCCCTTTCAATATGCTCATAGGATAGAGCATAGAAACCTTTGAACCAAAAGAGCCAGATACCCATTCTATAGTTCCGTCCTTTTCAACTAGTGCCCTTTTTGTATTCAGGTTATACATGTTCTTTGACCAGTTTTCTATGGTGCTGTATCTTAATCTTGCTCCTTCCTTGACTATCAGCTCAACACAACCTGCATGAAGGTTGTTTACTGAGTACTTTGGAGCAGAACATCCCTCAATAAAGTGAAGAAAAGCTCCTTTTTCAACTATAATCAGCGTATGCTCAAATTGACCTGCACCTGGAGCATTAAGCCTAAAATAGGATTGTAAAGGTATATCTACCTGGATTCCCTCTGGTATATATACAAATGAGCCTCCTGACCAGACTGCTCCATGTAGTGCTGCAAACTTATGGTCACTAGGTGGTACTACTGTCATAAAGTGATTTTTGATAATATCCTCATATTCCCTTACTGCAGTTTCCATATCTGTATATATAACGCCCTTCATAGATAGGTAGTCTTTAAGATTATGGTATACTACCTCTGAATCGTATTGGGCACCTACTCCTGCAAGGGATTTGTGTTCAGCCTCTGGTATTCCTAACCTTGTAAATGTCTCCTTTATATCCTCTGGCACATCCTCCCAGCTATATTTCATATCCGTATTAGGCTTCACATAAGTAACAATATTCTCTATATCCAAATCATCAATATTTGGCCCCCAAACTGGTAGGCCCAACTTGTTATATATATCTAAGGACTTCAGTCGAAACTCTGTCATCCATTTTGGTTCATTTTTCTTTTCAGAAATTTCCCTTACTATTTCTTCTGTTAGTCCCTTTTTAACTTTATAGCTGTATCTAAATTCATTTTTTATATCGTATATTCCACGCTCTATATCTTCTACATAGGTTTTTCTGTTTGTATCCATAAACACCACATCCTATCCCTTCTAGTTCTTAATAGCTTCAAAACCTTCTTTTTCAACAATATCTATTAAGCTTTCATCACCACTTTTTATTATCCTGCCATCAACAAGAAAGTGAACATGGTCTGGATTTAAGTATTCCAATAGATTGTTGTGATGAGTAATTATTATAATTGAATTCTCTTCCGACTTATGTTCCCTTACTCCCTTTGCTACAATCTTTACTGCATCCACATCTAGTCCTGAATCTGTTTCATCCAGTATGGCAAGTTTTGGATTTAAAATCAAAAGCTGAAGAATTTCACTTTTTTTCTTTTCTCCTCCTGAAAATCCTTCATTTAAGTACCTTTGTGCATATTCCTCCTTCATCTCCAATAGCTTCATCTTTTCCTTTAATGTCTTTTTAAACTCTATAACCTTTATTGGCTTGTCTTCTATAGCCATTTTTGCTGAACGCAGGAAATTTTCTAATGTTATTCCAGGAATCTCCTCTGGATACTGGAATGAAAGGAACATTCCTAGCTTTGCTCTTTCATCTACCTTCATATCGTTTATTATTTGCCCTTGAAATTCAATTTCTCCTTCAGTTATTTCATACTTTGGGTTACCCATTAATATGTTTGCAAGGGTTGATTTGCCAGCACCATTAGGCCCCATAATTACATGTACTTCTCCTTTATTTATATCAAGATTTAATCCTTTAAGTATCTCTTTATCTCCTACTTTTACATATAGATTCTTAATTGATAATAATCTGTTCTCCATAATCATACTCCTTATCATTTAATTCCTACTGTTTTACTATACTTTAAGAATATCACATATTGTTTGCGTTCGCAACTATTTTTATTAAAATTTAAAGGTTGTCCAAAATAAAAAAGGCATATTGGTGAATTTTCCACCAATATGCCTTAATCATTCACAGCAACCTTTTGTACACATGCTGCATCTATTGTTCTCAACATTGGCATGTCCTATCTTCTTCAGTATATCGCCTAATACTTGTCTTTCAACTTTTGTTAAATTTCCCAGTAATATATTCTCCCATTCATTCATTAGACCTAGTATCTTCGGCTTTATTTCCATAGCCTTTTCAGTCAAATATATTTTCTTTACTCTCCTGTCATTCTCATCCTGCTTCCTTATTACATATCCTTCCTCTTCCAGCTTCTTTATAGCTCTTGTTGTATTTGCCCCGTCTATGCTTAAGTAGGATGAAAGTTCCTCTTGGCTTATTCCGTCACAATAATATAGCTCTAAAAGGAACATTATCTGCCCACTGCCAATATTGTATTCTTTAAGTCCTTCATATATATAGCTCAAGTAAAGTCTGTGAAATACTGAAAACCATCTGCTTATATAGTCCTCAGGGCAATTTTTCAAAATATTCTCCTCCTATTCCTATATTTAGTATATCATAATTTATTTGCGTACGCAATTTTCTTTTATTAGAGCCAAAGAATATATATCCTTCCTTCTATGCTTTAGAAGTGGCAGTTCTTCTCTTACCTTCATAACATAATCCAAATCTAAATCTACAATCCTATATCCTTCCTTTTCGTCCATTCTTTCAATTACATTTCCCCAAGGAGATACAGCTATTGAATTTCCGTAAGATATATAAGGAGAGTTTACATCTCTTGCAGGTGCAACTCCAATTGTATATACCTGATTATCCAAAGCTCTAGATCTAAACATTATTTCCCAATGGGCAGGTCCTGTTGTCATGTTAAAGGCAGCTGGAACTACTATTGCCACTGCGCCTTTTTCTACCAATATTCTTCCTACTTCAGGAAATCTGAAATCATAACATATACAAAGTCCAAACTTTCCAAATTCGGTTTCGAATACATTTAGGCTATCTCCTGGTGATAATGTATCAGATTCCTTAAAATACTGACCACCTTCAACATCAATATCAAACAAATGCATCTTTCTATGCTTTCCTATTATATTTCCATTTCTATTAAATACAAAGGAAGTATTATATACTTTATCTCCTTCCCTTTCAGGTATTGACCCTGCAACTAAATATATCCCACTTTCTCTAGCTATTTTTGAAAGAAATTTTATAGTTTCTCCATCTTCCTCCTCAGCATATACAGGAAAGTTATCGGCTTTATATGGACAGTTAAACATTTCAGGAAGTACTGCCATATAAACTCCTTCTTTAGACACCTTTCTTATGTATTCACCTGCTGTTTCTAGGTTCTTATTCTTATCCTCATCAACCCTCATCTGAATCATTGCCACTTTAATATTTTTCATATAATTCCCCCCTTATATATAATTTTATTCTATATACTTTTTCCCTCTTCTATCTAAATCATTTATGAGATAGCAACTGATTCTAATGAGCTGAACATTATAAGATTTATAGGGTGTTTTAACTACTAGTCATTATTTGAACTTATATCCGCTTAAGGACAACAATAGCTGTGAAGGCAGATAATACAGCCACATAGATACAGAGGATATTCTGTATAAAGGCTCATTTATATAGAAAGTACCAAGTACATTATAAAGGGCAACATTTATATCACACAGTAAAAAAAGCACCATTCCTAGAACTACCATAACACCATTTGGCTTTGGAAATACTCCATTTATATATGCTTTTTTTGCCTTTATAACATTGGTTATAAGGCATATACCATAGAATAATGCCAGAAGAATTATAAATGGAACTTCTGTAATGAGATTTGCCACAATAAAGATTAAAAGCAATATCAAAAAACATATAATGCAGTTTCTCACAGTTTTCTTCCCATTCTCAACATCATACCTGATAGAATATGTAATCTGAACTATGGAGAAAATTGCAATACCGACTTCATAGTAATTATCTATAATTAAAAGAAACAAGTCAGCCAAGCAGGTTAGAAAGAGTCCAATGTTAAGAAGTCTAATATTCTTAAGGTCAAAAGAATTACTTCTAGTAAATATGGATAAGCTAAAGCAAAGCAATATGCTTATATATTTTAAATATGCAGATAGACGGTAAAACTGACTATAAAATAAGTCTATATATAAAAATGTATTATAAAGTACTATGATTAAAATTAGCAAAGCTATCATTGCTTTTGGCATATAAGCTGTTATTCTCATTTTAATCTCCAATAAAAAATAAAATATTAATTACATTGATTTATAATTATATCACAAAGTTGCTCAAAAAAAGCATATCTATCATTGATAATAACTTTTATAATTTTTTATAATATTCTCATCTATATAGTTTTCAACATCTTCTGCTGTTGGCAAGTTTAATATAATGTCAAGCATTGGCTCTATCTCTTTCTTTGATGTATTTCTGATTATCCATCTTGCTTTTAGTAAGGAGGATGGGCTCATGCTAAACTCATCCAATCCCATTGCCAGAAATAAAGGTATAAGCTTTTCATCTCCTGCTGCTTCTCCACACATACCAACCCATATTCCTTCCTTATGACCATTTTCAATGGTCATCTTTATAAGCTTTAATACAGATGGATCGTATTGGCTAAATAGACTGGATACATTCTGATTTCCTCTGTCAACTGCCAATGTATATTGAATAAGGTCATTTGTTCCAATGCTGAAGAAATCAACTTCTTTTGCAAATATATCAGAACGAATTGCAACTGCTGGGATTTCTACCATAATTCCAACTTCCATATTCTCATTAAATGGAATGTTTTCCTTTCTTAGCTCCTCCTTTGCTTCTTCTAATATTTCCTTTGCATCTCTGATTTCCTTAATACTAGATATCATAGGAAACATAATCTTTATGTTTCCATAGGCAGAAGCCCTTAGCAATGCTCTCAATTGGGTTTTAAAAATATCTTTCTTGCTTAAACAAAGTCTAATGGCTCGTAATCCCAAGAAAGGATTCATCTCTTCTGGCTGATTTAGATATGGAATATACTTATCACCTCCAACATCCAATGTCCTTATTACAACTGGTTTCCCTTTTAACCTTTCTGCTGCAGTCTTATATGCCTTAAACTGCTCTTCCTCCGTTGGCATCTTATTGCTATTCATATACAGAAACTCTGTTCTAAATAGACCAATTCCTTCTCCATCATTTTCTATAACATGATCTAAATCCTTTAGAGTTCCAATATTAACATCTAATTCTACCTTTACTCCATCATTTGAAATGCTTTTCTTCTCTTTCATTTGTACTATTTTCTGTTTAAACTCATTGTATTTCCTCTTCTTATCCTCATATATTTTTATTTCCTCTTCTGTAGGATTTAACAGTATCAGTCCTTCGCTCCCATCTATTATCATCAAATCTCCATCTTTGGCTATATTGGTTATATTCTTAATTCCTGCTACTGCTGGTATTTCCAAGGTTCTTGCTACAATAGATGTGTGGGAAGTCTTACCTCCTAGTTCAGTCACAAACCCTATCACTCTATCCTTATTCATCTGAACAGTATCTGATGGAGTTAAATATTCAGCAACTAGAATACATTCTTCTCTTATAACTCTAATATCTCTGCTTTTGATACCCATTAGCTCTCTTAACAATCTCTTGGACACATCTTTCAAATCTAAAGCTCTTTCTCTTAAATATTCATCTTCAATATTATTAAACATCTCTATATATTGATTTGATATTTCCTTAACTGCCCATTCTGCATTAGTCTTTTTTTCTTTGATTTTGAATTTAATTCCATTAACAAATTCAGGATCCTCCAATATCATCTTATGGGCAGCAAAAATCTGTGCTTCATCTTTACCTACATTTTTTAAGGCTTCTTCGTATAAATCCTGAATCTCCTTACTGCTTTTTTTAATCGCACTATCCAATCTTTCTATTTCAGAGTCTATATCGTAGATTTTCTTTAATTCTATCACTAATTCAGGTTCCTTATATACTAATACCTTTCCTACAGCAATTCCAGGTGATGTACCTATAGCTTTCATAAAATGCCTCCTATTCATTGAAGTTACTTCTACTCATGTTTACCAATTTTTCAATGGCTTCTTCCTCATCATTTTTGCATTTATGCTTAATATTTATAACATTTATAAGGCTTTTAGCATTATATTTCATATACAATTAGTTACCATAATATCTGTATTATTTTTAATGTAATTTCTTTCAGGATATAACAAAAGCACACTTTAAATTATATATGTTAATTAGCTTTTAGGGATAAAGTTTTTTCTATTTTTAGTTTTTAATGTAATATTTCATACCAAACCAATATATTAGATGAAATTAAAAAATAGAAAGCCCAAGCAATAGGCTTTCTATCATTCAAAATCCAACATGTGTAGACTTGCCCTTTATGGTAATATTGCTTATTTGAACTCTATTAAAGAGCCTTATTGGAAATACGCTATTTCCCAACCCACTGTCTATATAAATTATAGTATTGCTTAACTCAAATGTTCCTTTATCGTATTCAGGGAAAAACCCTTGGCCTGGAGCTACTATTGAACCTATAATAGGTAATCTCACCTGCCCTCCATGGGTATGGCCTGATAATATTAAATCCTCCACTCCTGATAAATAGGATATTGGCCTATTTGGCGAATGGGATAGCAATATTGTAAAGTTACCATCTACTCCATTAATTGCAGCTAAATAGTCATCTTCAGTAGCAAAAAAACTTAAACCTGCAATACTTATAGCATCTTCATTAACATTAAGTGCTGTATTCTCATTGTCAAGAATAGTAATCCCTATATCCTTGAGCTTTGAGATAAACTCATCTCCCCTAATATTTCTCAATTCATGATTTCCTATAACGAAGAAAACATTGCTGTTTAATTCATATATTCTATTTATAAAATCCAATACATAATCGATATCCTCAGTTTTATGGTCTATCATATCTCCAGTTAGAACCACTATATGTGGATTAAATTCATTAATTTCATTCAACACCCTGTTCCTATCAACTAATGTATTTCCATGAAAATCCGTTATTTGGGTTATTCTCAAGTCCTCATTTAGTTTACTGCTATAAAAGACTGGCTTGTTTACGTAAAATCTGCTTATCTGTATATAGTTATATATGGAAAAAATTATTATCAGTATTACTACAAACAATATTATCTTCATTTCCCACACTCCATGAAAATCTATTATTTATTTTTACAATTCCAATATATTCAATTTATATTATGTTAACAATAGGAGAATATGAAGTTATTATACCATATGCTTTTGTCAGGATAAACAGAATAGAATAAAAAACTCCAAGAGTTCCACCTCTTAGAGTTATTATATTTTTATCCTAATGGATTTTAACTGCATTAATAACTTTTCGAAATTTCCTGTTAAACTTTATAAATTCTCATTATCCTTTATAGCTGCTTGTATACACTGGTCTTTATTGAAATCCTCCTGATAAGTTGGATCATCTACTATTATATGGGGAATAGTCTTTGTTTCCATATTTATTGTTCCATCTGCATTCATTACCATTTCCCTGCTGTACATAACTGCAAGCTTGCTTATTGGCAAATAAGTAATTGGAATCCAGTCAAATCCCTTTCCTCCACCTGTAGGTTCCCCCACCAGTGTCGCAAATCCTGTATCTTTACAGAAAGAAGCAAAGTTTTCAGCAGATGAAAAAACATCTCTGTCAACTAATAGATATATTTTTCCTTTAAAGTCTATATCTTCAGAAGGGTCTAGGCTAGTATCCCATGGATTTATGCGGTAAGAATAAATTCTGTAATATTTAAAATCAATCCTTACTTCTTCAGGGAATTGTTTCAACACTTCTTCATCCAATTCATCAACAGTATTTACATATTTCACTCTATAAGGGTCATATTTATACCTATGACCACCCTTATAAAAAACATAATATTTGACAGTTAAAGGTTCATCTATTAATAGCTCTACAATGTTCTGCCAATATATATCCCATCCTCCACCATTACCTCTTATATCAATAATGAGCTTATCGTAGTCCTCTATTTCCTTTAAAAATTTCTTAATCTTATCATAATCCTCTTCCACAATATCATTATCTGTAGCCATTGACTTAATTCTCATATATGCTACTTTATCTTCCAAAAGTATTTTAGTTTCCAAAACAGATTCATCATATAATTCCATATCTTTTATGCTTTCCATATCATCAATCATGTATCTATTTAACACATATTGATTGAAAAAAACATCGTCCCAATATGGAAAATAAGAGGAATGCTGATAGTATAGCTTATAGAATTCTCTAAATCCATGTCCACCAAAAACATTAGTATGGCCATCATTTAAATCGTCAAGTATTTTGTCCAGTGCCACTAAATACTCTGCATCATTTTTTGTATTTCTAATGATTCTTTCATATTTTCTTCTGTTTCCCAGCCAGTCTATACCATTTTGCCTTTTATTTACCTCAAAGAAAGGAAAGTTCTCTTTCAGAAGATTATACAAGTAATCAAAGTCTTCAAACTTTTCCTTTGTAGTTAAATGAGCTTCTAATATGCCATAATAGGATGCATCCATTGCAGATACATGAAATTCATCGCTGCTATTGTATATTCTTTCCAATGTAAATATAGAGAGAAAAACTGCCAAAACAGTAATAATGACTTTTCGCTTCTGCCTTCTAGTCATATTACTCCTCCCCTTTATTTACAATGTTTAACATCTTTAATATAATTGTAGCATTTTAGTCTTTTATGGTCAAACACTACACAAAGATAAGTGTATTAGTTAGGCTTTTTTCATCATAAAAAATATAAAAATAAGAACTCCGAGAGGCACTAGCTCTCAGAGTTCTAAAGCTTTATCCTAATGTATTTTACAGGGTATAGCTTGCTGCATTGATAACCTTTGCATTCTTATCAAATACTCCGGACTTATCTAGCATATCTCCAAGACCACCTTGGCTACCCTTTTCATTGCTATTAATATATCCAACATCATCTGATACAAGTTCAACAGCATATTTTTGCTCTTCATTGCAGTTAATATATCCGCAGTCTATGAACTGCAACTTCTTCTCTATTTCATCAGAAGTTACATCACCCTTTATAAATACAACTCCACAGTCTAATACTGTAATTCCTTCTTCCTGTTTATCCAACATACGCTTATCTATAATGACTTTAGCCTTATCTTCCATAATGAAACCTTTTATTGTCTTTATTTCTTTATATTCTGGATTTATGGCAATAAACTTATCCTTTAGCTTATCAGTTATCAACACATTTCCACTTACCTTAAGCCCTGATAGCTTATTTAAAGCATTCTCACTTTCTATTGTAATAGTCAGATCACCATCTACATATAATCTATCACCATATTTTCTTATTAAATCATCAGCTAATACCTGACCATCAATATATTTATATCCATTTGGTATTACATCAATTTCTACATCTTCATCGAAAAGAGGTAATGCCTCCTCCAATAAGCTTTCAGCAATAACAGCTTTTTTAGTAAAGAATTTAACACCAGCATTAACAAGAGGAGAAACATTTAGATTTTCATCTGGAATAACTACTTTACTCCTTGCATAGTATTTTGTATTCTTTGCTCTCATTATAAATATTTTATCCATAACAAACCTGCTTTTAAGCTTAACTGCATCTGATGGATAGGTTTCAACAGTTCCATTTACCTTAATTACTGGCAATTTATCCTTTATATCTGATGGATATGACACTAGACCATTAACATAAATTGATACAAACTTATCTAATACCTCCTGTGAGCTAGTCTTAATATCCAAAGTACCATTTACTAGCAGAATAACAGGCTTTGACAACAATGTATTGTCAGAAATCTCGTATTTTCCATTTTGAACCATCATCTCTACATCCTTAGGAGCCTCAATTACATCTGAAGCATTCATATTTACGTTATATCTTGATATAAGTTCATTTGCTTCCTTTGATATAAGTACAGTTGCTGTATTAATTTGTATACTTTCATAGGATTCCAATACTGCTTCAGAAACATTTCTTGCATCACACATAGCTGTATTAATTACCAGTCTTTTCTTTTCCATAATATTAATCACCCTTTCCTTTTTGTTCAAAATAAATCTTTGCCATTTTCTTTCTTGCTGCTGACAGCTTTGACCTTACAGTTGATGGTGGCATATCCAAAATCCTGCCTAGTTCAGCTGAAGAATATCCTTCCATATATCTCATCCAAAACAATGTCCTTTCCTCACCAGGCAATTGATTGCATAGTTGTTCTACCATAATCTCACTTAAGTCATCTTCTTCAATTAAGGGAATTTCAGGTTGTGGTTCTTTTACTATTCTCCTTATCTTATCAATGAAAATATTCTTTGCTGTCCTGTAAAGCCAAGATCTACACTGTCCTTCAGCTAATTCATTGAGAATATGTGCATTTTCTAATGCTCTAATGAAAGTCTCCTGCACTATATCCTCAGCAATTGAAGGATTGTTACTGGAGAGGTTTATACAGTACCTCAATAGTTGGTTATAATAATCCTTATACAATTTATCTATCAATTTGCACCCCTCCTTCTAAAAATCCTTTCACCTATTAAACGAATGGGAAAAGGAAAGTGTTGATATTATTTTAATTCTTTTTCCTAATCTCTTCATAAAAAAGACATCCTCTTGGACGTCTTTTTATCTATTTAGGATTACATATTCCACAAGGCTCATAGCCTAGCTTTTCTGCCTCTTCTACAGCATCAAACCATATTTGATTTTCTTTTAAAATTTTTTCTGCCAGTCTACAAGTAGGGTAATGATATTTATTAGAATCTATGCTTCCTACATATTTTCCTTCATTTTTCACAGGTGTAGTTGCATTGTTAGATGTATCACCTTTTACAGTTTCTCCATTAAAAATATTATTCATCCAAAATCCTTTGTTATTTTCTCGAGCTACTTTCTGTATTTCGGTAAATTCATCAACATATTTAACATTTGGAGGATATGTAGCTACCTTTGCATAACCTTCTTCCAGTAATGTCTTATTAAACATTACTCCATCAATATAAACATAAGCTAATAGTCTACCATACTTGTCTCTTTCCTGAACGTCAAATTCCAATACTACTTCTTTGCCTTCTAGTTTGGATTTAGTAAATTCATATGCAGTTTTCCCTTCAGGTAAATTCTTGCTTATATCAGGATGAACGCTTTCAGGAGTATCAATTCCTATTAGCCTTACTCTTTCTTCTTTGCCATTTAGATTCACTATAATCGTATCTCCATCAACAACTCTAGTCACTTTTACAGTATTAGTTTCCTCTTTATCATCTATACTGGCAGTCCTAGTATCTTGATCCCATCCTACTTCTTTACCAAGCATTTCCGCTACTGCTCGAAGTGGTACGTATGTAGTTCCTTTATAAAGTATATTATCTGCCTCAACCTTCTTTCCGTTAACTTCCAGATTTACGGAATTAAATAATACTTCAATAGTCTGTTTCATGCTTTCTGAACAAGCAACATTACTTAATAGCATTATTGTTACAATTACACCAACGGCAAAGCCTTTCAATTCCCTTTTCAAGTCAATTCCCCCTTTTAGTTAATTATATAATAAGAAGAATGGTTCTAATTCTATCACATAATTATTAGATTTAGAATGGGTTAAAGTAACTAAAATAATGCATGGTGATTCTTTTGTTAGAGTCTATATTACAACTAATCTACAGGAACAAATTTCTCTTTTTTGTGGTACTAAAATTCATGATTAGGGATAACAGGAAATTATAGAATTATCTTTTGAAATTTAAGAGCACCTGCCTTATACTTTGCAAAAAAGTATGTTTGCTATTGTGAAGAAGGTTTTATGAAGTTGTTAATGTTCTGCCTTTTATGTTATATGTATTATGGAATGATATGAAATCAAAAAAAAATAAAACCCTATAATAATTGTAATTACAAGGTTTAAATGGCGCACCCTGAGGGACTCGAACCCCCGACCAACTGATTCGAAGTCAGCGAATTATTATTTTTTATATTTTGATATATTATTATAACGTTGATATTTAGCCATTTTTTAGATTGTAATTTTGTTTGTTTATGTTATATTTGGTTGTGAACTGGCACGAGTGGCACACAAAGTGGCACGCAAATATATTGAATTTATATAAATATTTTTTGTATTTCTATTAAGTCTGTAGATATTTGAATAAATTTTATTTTACTTTCTTTTATGTTTATTATCCTATTACTGATAATAATAACTTTAGGAAACACTTGAAACCATTTTTTATATTCTCTACTAGCGTAAAATTGTTCGTATTTTGTTTGGTTGAAAGTATTGTTGCTTAACTCTATCTCTACACAAAATAAATGTAGATGATTATCTCTTGCTATCTTACATACTGCATCAGGTCTTATATCTTCCATAGTTTTTTCTGGAGTAAATTCTATTATTTTACCATACTTTTTAATTGCTTGATAGAAATCTATTACAAGAAGCTGATGCCTTATCTGAATTGGTTTTCGGAAATAGTAAATATATTCTGCATTAATATTGTTACGTTCTCTCTTTAAGAACTTATTATCATAAAGTTTTTTTAATCTTCTTCTTGCAATTCTAGCCGATTGTTTGTTTCCCGCAAAGAACTCCTTTTCAATATGGCTTGTAGTAACTACTTTGAACTTCTCTACAAACTCCAATATTTTTTTATCTCGTTCCTGTAGTATCAAGCCTAATCACCCCACTTGTATCATCAAATTTATCATCTTTTTCTTTTTTTCTCTTATAAATATTTGTGTGTTTAATCAATTTTCTAGCATCATCTACATCTAAGTACCAGCCTTGAAACTCTATATCTTTATCCATTTGTAATATGCCATGCCCTTTACCTTTAAGATCTGATGCCTTGTTATTGTCTAATAAAATCATACTATTCACATCGTTTTTAGTTTTAAAAGCTATTGATGCCTGTAAGTTAGCTTTTAGTGGTCCTGGTATTGTGTCTTTATCTGGTCTTTGTGTTGCTATTACAAAATGTATTCCTACAGCTCTAGCCATTCTTAAAAGTTTATCAACTAGATCTATAGCTTCTTTTGAAATTTTCATATTAGCAAATTCATCTATAAATACTAGATGGTACGGTATTTGATTTTGCTTATATTTCTTATTGTATTCGGTGATGTTTACAACTTTCTTTTCTTCAAATAATTCGTATCTTCTATACATTTCTTCTTCTAGCATATATAAAAGTTCTAAAGCTTCATTAATATCTTTCACAAATGTTTCTACCATTTTACTGTATTTAAAAATACTGAATTCTACTCCATATTTCAAATCGCAAAGATGTAGCTTTAGCATTTTAGGATTTTTTGTTAATATGCAATTAGTTATCATTACTCTTAAGCATACACTCTTTCCACTTCCAGAAGTCCCACCGATTAAACACGAAGGATAACTATCATCTAATTTTAGTGTTATAGGTCCAGTTAAGCTCATTCCTAATGGAAGTTCCACAGGACCTTTAGTGTTGATTGGTTTGTATTTATACATAGTTTTCAGTTTGTTTCCTAATACTTTCATGAGTATTGTTTGTTTGCCTATACTCTCTAATTCTATTTTCGCTCCTAAATACTGTTCAATTGGTTCTTGCTTTTTTTCAAAATCTTTTATCGATAGTCCTTCTGGTAGATACAAAATAATATTTTCCCCATAATCTTTTTTTTCTTCTTTTAATACTATAGGTATCTTCTTATCTATGTTTTGTATTTTACAAGCTTTAAATAATTTACTTAATTCTCCATTCTTATCTTTAACAGTTAGGTAAGTTATAAGACTTAATCCTCCTGCAACTAATATGAAATCTAACATTTAATCACCTTCTAAAAATAGTTAAACAGCCTCATCATTGTATCTAATAGTTTTTTTATTTCTGGTGCTGTCCAAAGCATTGCAATAATTAATCCTCCAAGCTCTAGCCAGAAAGCAACATCTTTTTTATCTGCTTTTTCTAAAATCGTTCTTAAAACTACCAGTAAAGTCCCTAATCCAAATAATTTATAAATCAATGTCATGCTATTACACCTCCTTTTACTTCCTATTGCGATTTTTTATTTTTATATAAATAAGTAATATACTATATTTCAGCTATTTTTGTTGTACTTTCTGTTGGTATATATCCTGGTGCGTACTATGGTATATGTCTTGGTATATACCATCTTTTATTATATGTATATGTTGTAATTTAAAAATGTTGCTTGTCCGTAATAAATTATTTTTTATTTTTGTAGTTTTATTTGCATATTAGTAGTATTTTTCATATAATAAATAAAATACTATACATATGACAAGAGGGGGATTAAAATGGGAATATCTTATAAAAAATATAGGATATTATTAGCAGAAAGAGGATTAAAGCCTGCTGATATAGAGAGAAATACTTCTGTAAGCTGGACTGCTCTAGTAAGAATGAATAAAGATCAACCAGTTAATCTTTCTACATTAGAAGAAATATGCAAATTCTTAAAATGTGATATAGGAGATTTAGTTGAAATTAAAGAAGATTAACAACAAAAAATAAAAAAAGAGGTAGGATTTTACTTTTCCTACCTCTGTGACTTCATATCAGCCTTTCTGTTGAGTTTTATTAGATTAGTATACCTAGACTATGGCTAATTATAAAAACATGCCTTATAAAGCGAATTAGAAGGTCGATTTTGTTTGAGAAAATAAAAAAAGACTGGGAAATTAAACCCAGCCATTATAGTGAAATTTTTTTGAATATATTGGTAATTTGGTTGGTAAAATATGTTATAATATTGTTGCACCTATTAGCATATAGAGAAAGGAGGACATATGTCAGCTTACGAAATTATAAGCCTAATACTACTAGTATTAAATTTAATGATCAACTATGCGGATCATTGCAAAAATTAATATAAATTGTTAATAGAAGTTTGGCCAAGCTCCCACGATATTATTCATTTGGTTAGTAAAAAAAAGGACCAATATCTATATGCAATATAGGTGCACTAACTAGAATAATTGAGTGGTTGCTGGCCACTCTATCTATTAAATTTTTGATAAAACAATTGATTTTGTTATCAAAAAATGTTAATATATAATTACTAGTAGTATATTAGGCGTGAGCGGATAATATGTCTTCTCAAAGAAAAATGCAAGTTGGTCCCTTGCAATGTTGGGTAAGAGGAGGCTGATAAATGCTCTTAGTAAAATTTATTTATTCGGCAATAGCTAAAACATAACCCAACACTCAAGAGCACCTAAAAAAATAGGTGCTCTTTTTTCATGTATAAGAAGGCCCTAGATTTACTCCAGAGCCTTAAACTTCTTTCAATAGTACTGCAGTATTAATTTTTCTTGTACTTGTAAAGCTTCCTTGTGGATGTCTTAATTGACTAGATCCACCGCCATCTAATAATATGCAACCTTTTAAATTAAGTTGTTTCAGTAAAGGAACAACTTCAGCAGGCATATGCGAAGGTTTAACTATCATGTAAATTTTCTCGTCTTTATATCCTAAGTAAGTATGAGCTGTCTTATAATTTATACCTGAAGGCATTTTTTCGCCTTCAAAATCCATATAAGGTAACATTGTATATCCTGATATACACCAAATATGAGGTTTCCAAAATTCATTTATATTATTTACCTTTGCCATCCCTATTGTATTATCTTCAAAGTATATTACAGTTCCTCTTTTTATGTTTTTATCGTAACTTACTAACATTGAATTGCCACCTACAGGCTTGCCATTCATGGTAGCAATAGCCCAGCAACTAGAAGGCAACTCTGGTTTTTCAGTGTTAAAAAAGGTACCATTTATTCCATATCTATTGGCACCATGTAGAGTATTCCCTAATATTGCTATTTCGATGTTGTCTGGAGTGGTTTCAATAATGTGGGCATCTCCAATTTTATAATATTTAGATTTTGTATTTCCCATAATTAATGAATTTATTTTTCCTATTGTTTGAGGACCAACCAAACCATCTACTTCAAGATTATAAGTTTTTTGAAATTGTTTTACTGCATCTTCTGTAGCAGGACCAAAGCTTCCATCTATTTCTCCTGAATAAAATCCTAAATTGTTTAATACTCGCTGAAGTTCTTTTACATCATTACCGCTTACTCCTCTTTTTAATACTCGGTTATAGGTTAAAGTATCAGTATCCTCTTTATCATTCACTTCAATTTCTCCTTCTCTCTCTATAAATTTTCTAAATCCTTCTGCTATTCCTTGAGCTATAGACTCTATATTAAGTAATTTAATATCTTCTGCATTATTTATAAATAATACTTCTACTATTATAGTTATTGTATTCCCTGTAAGTCGGTGCATGTAATAATAATCTAAGCCTTTACTATTCTTTTTTGAAAAGTTTTCCCTTTGCTTTAGTCCTGTTCTTTCATGAATTTCATCATTAATGTATTGTGCTAATTCTTTTCCTTTTGTTGTATAAATTGAGTATATACATTCTGTACCTGATGCTACACCGCTTTGACTTGAATTAAAGTGAATTGATATACAATATTCATATTTATTTTTAATTAAATTTGTTCTAGGAGTAGGTTCTAATGTTATATCACTGCTTCTTGTTAAATCTGGATTATATTCTTTCAATAATTCTTGCACTCTTTTTGCTACTATCAAGGTTAAATCTTTTTCGTAATATCCAAAGCCATTAGCTCCTGGATCATTGCCCCCATGTCCTGCATCAATTATTAGAGTTTTCATCTTCTCCATCCCCTTTTTCTTTTAACTGTGCTAATGCTTTCTTTATGACTTCTGGAATTGGGACATTTAATATTGCTGCATTCTCCAAAATTGATAAACCTTCCATAGCAACATAAAAATATATAACCATAGTTCTAAACATCCACTCTTGTCCTAAAAGCCTGTCTAATAATACTCCTAATATGAGTATAATCAACGTTGTAAATTTCTTTTTAAGTCCTGCAAAACCTATTTTGCTTGATAATTCTTCATTTTTATAGCCACACATTAAACCAGTTACATAATCTAATATCATTAAAATAATGAGTATTTGTAATCCCAATTCCCAACCTCCAAATAACCAAGTTAATAATGTTCCTATTCCTGCTCCTATAAAGCCTATTTTTTCAGCTATCATTATTACACCTCCAAAATAATAAAAAATATAGCAGGGCATAAAAAATACACCCTGCTAGGTGTTGAATTAAAATCTATTTAGTTGCACATTTTTATCCTTTTTTATAAGTTCATTTATCATGTTCTCTTTTTCTAGATTTTCATTAACTAAATTTTCAATCATTTCATTTTGTTTATTAATTACTTCGTTTTGTTTGTCAATTAGCTCCAGTAGTTCTGTATAAACTTTTATATCATTCTGCATATTCCTCACCAGTTATTAGTTTGTATTCTTCCTGCGTAAGCACTTCTAGCTGAACAAGCCTCTTTAACTGGTCTTTTGTGCACCAATGTTTTTTATATCTTTCATTCCATTTCTCAAAAGCCGTCATATTACATACCTCCTATTTGTAGTTCTAATAATTGTATTTCTAGCTCGCTGATCTGTTGCCCAAGAATAATTTCCTGGATTTCTCTTTCTGATATTTCTATGCCTAATAATTTGTTTTCTTTTTCAAGTCGGAGTATTTTTTCTCTTTCCGTTTCAGGCTTAGGCTCTTTTTCTTTATCTATAGCTAGCTGTAACCATTGGTCATAATTCTTTTCTATAGTTTCTTTCAGTCCTGGCCTATTCCTGATACCTGTTAAAAGGTATTCGTTGTATTCCCATATTTCTGTATTGTCTTCTTCAGTTATTTCTTTGTCTTTTTTAGTAATGTCTGTATAAAACCTTATATTTGCCATATCTCCTATAGGTTCAATTTTAAACGGAGCATTGGGCTTGATATTGCTTTCTGCTTTCAATTCTGATTACCTCCTTTATCATTTTAATGTTAATGCATGATTTTACATATTTATGCCAGAAATTATAGCTATTACAGTGTCGTAACCATCCTAATCGCGACATTAAAGATTGAGCTGCATGAGGCGTTATCTCTTTCATTTTGCTTATTTTCTTAACTTGTCTTCTAATTTTTAGTGCATTTCTTTTTCTTAATATAATTTTATCCCTATAAAATCTATAACCTATAAAGTCAATATCTCTTCCTCGTCTTTTGCCATTTTTGTCTATATAGTCAAATCTAAATACCTGATAGTTATCTTTTATGTTTAACCCTATAGAGTCAAGGAAATTAGTTATCTGCTTTACTGCTTTGTGCATTTCTCTCTTATTTCTGCCAAAGAAAATAATATCATCCATGTACCGGACATAATATTCTACTTCTAGGTCTTGTTTTATGAAATAGTCTAAAGGCGTTAATAAGAAGTTGCAGAACCAATGACTAGTCGAATATCCTATAGGCAATCCTACAGGCTCACTATCTATTGCATTATCTCTGTAGCTATCTATTATGGCAAAGGCCAGCCTTAGAAACAATTTCCCTCTAAATTTCTTTCTTAATTGTTCTTTTAGATGCTTGTGCGGGATACTTTGGTAGCATTTCGTTATATCCAGCTTTGCTGCATATTTTATAGCTGTTTTATCGTGTTTTCTATGATATTTTATTATCTTTTCTATGTATCTTTTTCCTTTATGTATCCCGCCTCCTGGGATGCTTCCACAGGAATAGTTGTAAAAATAGCCCATGAATATAGGTTCTGCGACAAGAACGACCAGCTGATGTATTACCTGGTCTGGATATAGTGGAGCGCTAGTTATTTTCCTAGTTTTCTTGCTTGGGTTTTCTTTGGTTATGAACGATGAACACTTTTTAGGTTTGTATGCTTTTCTAAAGGTTTCCAAATCTATTTTTTTG
>ENA-OWPA01001010-OWPA01001010.1-bioreactor-metagenome-genome-assembly--contig:-NODE-1010-length-23662-cov-19.066229_pt1 | contig 23662 bp, 17 predicted proteins | sample MGYA00238139_ERZ651803 | MGnify/ENA primary metagenome ERZ651803 (study PRJEB26909, sample SAMN07631231) | bioreactor metagenome | isolation source: Switchgrass digestor | place: USA: Dartmouth... | reverse complement strand
ATATTTCTAGATGAAATTGGTGAGATTCCAGTGGAAATACAAGCACAGCTGTTAAGAGTTATTGAAGAAAGGGAGGTAAGGCGTATTGGCTCTGATACTATTACTCCAATAGATGTTAGAATTATTGCAGCTACAAACAAAGACCTGAGGGAAGAAGTAAGACTAAATAGATTTAGAAGGGATTTATATTATAGAATAAGCGCTTTGAACCTATTGATTCCTCCTTTAAGAGACAGGGAAGATGACATAATGATACTTGCTAAATACTATTTTGAAAAGAATCTGGGAATAGAAAGCGAAAAGTATATTAAGAGTTTCTACAATATCATGGAAAAAGTAAGGGGATATAAGTGGTATGGCAATATTAGAGAGCTAAAGAATTTCGTTGAGAGGGTTTGTGTACTATTAAGATATCATAAGAATCAATATTATATTGACCAGCTTATTAATGAGTTTCTAATGCTTGGTGAAAGCTTCAATATGCAGCATAATAATGAAGGAATTAATTTAAACCAGTGGGAATCAAAGAAGATAATTGCAGCTTTAAAAAGAAACAACTTATCTATACAGGATGCTGCTAAAGAGTTGGGAATTAGCAGGACAACCCTTTGGAGAAAGATGAAGAAATACAATATCAACATTTGATAACATTATGAAACATAACAAAACATTTTTAAATTTTTTTGAATATTTAAATAATATATGCTGATCTATATCAGCATTTTATTTTTATTTACTACTTTTTGAACTGATTATATATTGCATAAAATCTATACAATGCTGATAATATGCTGCTTTTAATACATTTATTAATATTTTTGGGTATAATCATAATTTTTGATACAGAGGTTGCATTATATTGTGGTAAATAATAAACGGCCGTTTGTTAAAAAAATAAGGAGGTAATTAATATGGGTGAAACAAAAGCAAAAAGCTCCAGTTTTCTTGGAGATTTTAAGGTTAGAAAAATCGGTTTAATAGCTGGGATTATAGCTTTTATAATTTTACTCATAATGCCTACGCCTTCAGGGTTGACTCCATTAGGACAGAAAGTATTGGCTGTATCAGTATTAATGATAGTGTTCTGGATGACAGAAGCTATTCCAATTCCAATGACAGCCTTATTGCCTATTCTTTTATACCCTTTATTGGGAATAACAGGCTCAAAAGGGCAAAATGACATTCAGCTATTTACACATTATGCATATCCAACAGTATATCTGGTTCTAGGGGTTGGATTCCTTGCTACAGCAATGGAGAAATGGGGGCTTCATAGAAGAATAGCCCTTAGCATTGTAATGAAAGTTGGTAGCAAGCCTAAAAGAATAATATTAGGATTTATATTGGCAACAGCAGTTGTTTCAATGTGGATGTCAAATACTACAGCTACTGCCATGATGTTACCAGTTGCAATATCAATAATTATGACTATGGACAAGGAGATGTCATCAGGATTTAAGAAAGCTCTTGTATTAAGCATACCCTATGCAGCAACTATGGGAGGATTAGCTACAGTAATAGGTACTACCACTAATCCAACAGGTATAGGTATAATTCAGGAAACCTTAGGAGTAGAGCTTGATTTTTTGGAGTGGTTAAAGATTGGGCTACCTTTTACTATAGTTATGATACCCCTTATGTGGATTTACATGGTCAAATTCTATAAAATTGATAAGCTTGATGATATAAATGTGGAAACAGTTAAAAAGGAATATGAAGCCTTAGGACCTATGAACAAGGGTGAAAAGCTAACCAGTGGAATATTCATTATTTCAGTGTTATTGTGGGTTACTCGTTCATTGTGGAAGGACTTTGTCCCCTTTGCTACTGATGAGACCATTGCAATAGGTATAGCTATTGCTACAATGGTACTTCCTGTAGACTTCAAAAAAGGAATTTATGTATTAAGTGGAAAAGAAGCTTTAAAAGGTGCACCTTTAAGTACAATGCTTCTACTTGGTGGTTCCATGGCAATGGGCAACGCTTTTACAGATGCAGGATGTGCTCAATGGGTTGCTGGAAATTTAACTACATTAAGCAATATGCCACAAATAATTATAATAATTGCAGTTGGTCTAGTAACAGCAATATTAACAGAAGTAACTACAAACGCAGTAGTAGTTGCATCCTTCCTGCCAGTTCTTGCAGGTATAGGTAAAGCCATAGGAATGGATCCATTACAATTGATGTTAACATGTATGATAGCATCTAACTTTGCATTTATGTTACCTCCAGGAACACCTCCAAATGCCATTGCATATAGTTCTGGAGCATTTGAAGTATCAGACCTTATGAAGGCTGGATTGGGTCTTAAGATTATTGGATTGATAGTATTCCCAATTCTAATGTACTTTGTAACCTTTGGCATATTTAACGTGGGAATGTAGTAGACAGAGATTAACTAAAGTGAGGAGTGACGATATTGAGTAAAGGAATATTAGACGGAATAATAGTGCTGGACTTAACAAGGGTATTGGCTGGGCCTTACTGTGGTATGCTTCTGGCTGATATGGGAGCTAAGGTTATTAAAATTGAGGTTCCAAAAAAAGGCGATGACAGTAGGGCCTATGCGCCACATATTAATGGGGAAAGCGCATATTATATGAATTTAAACAGAAATAAATTAGGTATAACATTGAATCTAAAAGCACCAGAAGGAAAAGAATTATTTAAGGAAATGGTTAAAAAGGCAGATGCAGTCATTGAAAATTATCGTCCTGGAACTATGGAGAAACTGGGGTTAGGATACGATACATTAAAGGAAATCAATCCTGGCATAGTATATGGCTGCATATCAGGTTTTGGACACTATGGTCCCTATAGTCAAAGGGCAGGATATGATATAATAGCCCAAGCTATGGGTGGCTTGATGAGTACAACAGGCTGGCCTGGCGGTAAGCCAACTAGAACTGGTACCGCCATGGGCGATGTTTTAGGAGGATTAGGCTGTACTATAGGTGTACTGGCTGCAATAATAAACAAGATGAAGACTGGAGAAGGGCAGAAAGTTGATGTTGCACTTGTTGATTCAGTTGTATCATCCTTGGAGATTATAACTCAGATTTATCTGGCTACAGGTAGAATTCCAGAAAGAATAGGAAACAGATACGAATCTGCCTATCCATATGACTCCTTCAAGGCAAAAGACGGGGATGTTATAATTGGCTGTGGAAATGACAAACTGTTTAATTTGCTTACTGAAGTAATGGAAATGCCAGAACTATTAGAAGATGAAAGGTTTAAGACTAATTTGGTAAGAGTTCAGAATCACGAACAGCTGAAGGAAATAATCGAAGAGTGGACCTCTAAACAGGAAATTGATGAAATAGTTGATAAGCTTCTAGCCAAGGGAATTCCTTCATGCCCAATTAATACCATAGATAGAGTTGTTAAGGATCCTCATATTGCAGGAGTAAGAGAGATGTTTGTAGAAGTGGAGCATCCTATTGCTGGAAAGACTACCTTAACTGGAAACCATATTAAGTTCAGCGAAAAGAAGGCAGAAATAAGAACTCCAGCACCAACCCTTGGTCAGCATAATTTCCAAGTATATGAAGAATTCCTCGGGTTAAGCGAAGAAGAAATAAAGGCCTATATGGAAAAAGGAGTTATCTGATTAGTGTAGGAGGGATTTAATTGAAAAGGATTGATATTGTAGAAGTTGGACCCAGGGATGGTTTTCAGAACTTGGACACATATCTGCCACTGGATATGAAAATTAGAATTATTGAAGGGTTAATTGATTCAGGAATAAAGCATATACAGCATACTTCCTTTGTTAGTCCAAAGGCTATTCCACAGATGAAGGATGCAAAGGAATTGACTCAAATACTGTTGGAGAAGTATCCAGGATTTGATTTCTTTCCACTGGTTCCTAACCTATATGGTGCAAGGGTAGCCTATGAGTTGGGTATAAGGAAGGTATCCTATGTTATATCCTTAAGTGAAAGCCACAATAAGGCTAATATTAACAGGACCCATGAGGAATCTTTAAAGGAGCTAAAAAGCATAATGGATAACTATAAGGATTTAGATATTTGTGTGGACATAGCAACTGTATTTGGATGTCCCTTTGAAGGGAAGTTCCCAGTGGAAGCTGTAGTAAAGTTTGTTGATATAATTGCAGATATGGGCATTAAGGAAATAACGTTGGCTGATACTATTGGAGTTGCAAATCCTAAACAAGTAAGGGAAATTGTAAGTTCAGTTATGAAGGAGTTTCCCAATATTGAGTTTCAGGTTCATATACATGATACAAGGAATATGGGAATTGCCAGTACTTTAGCAGCTATAGAGTCAGGCATTACAAAGGTTCAGTCTACTTTAGGAGGCTTAGGGGGATGCCCCTTTGCTCCTGGAGCTTCTGGCAATACTGCTACTGAAGATCTGGTTTATATGCTGAATGATATGGGGTATGATACGGGAATTAACATTGATAAACTACTCGATATAGCAAGATTTGAAAAGAGCAACATTAAGGGAAACTACAGCGGTCATCTGGTGAATATCAGTGACACTGCCAAGGTATGTTTGTAGAAATATCCTTTGACTCCTAACTCAACACATTAAAAATAGCTTCGATTTTACTCGAAGCTATTTTGCTTTAATAGAGCTTTATTTACCTGCTTCTACTTCCATATTTCTTCCTGTAGCATATTTCTTTTCTATTTCTCTTATTTCTGGAAGGCCTATTAGCTTGTTAAACTCTTCAAAGGTAATCATCTTGTCCATATAATCGTTAGTTCTTCCAGTTTCCTTTAGGTGAATCATTAGATCCATAACAGCTTTAGCTGCAACATAGGTTGATGCTACACAGAATATTGCCAGGTCATAGCCTATTTCCTCCAGCTCATCTCTTGAAAGAAGTGGAGTTCTTCCATGCTCAAGCATATTTGCCAGAACTGGTACATTGAAGCTGGATGTTACCATCTTCATTTCTTCAATTGTTTCTACAGATTCAATAAATAGTATATCTGCTCCTGCTTCCTCGTATAGCCTTCCTCTCTCTAAAGCCTCTTCTATACCATAGTTTGTTCTAGCATCTGTTCTAGCCATTATTAAGGTGTCTCCTCTTCTGGCATCACATGCTGCTTTAATCTTTCCTACCATTTCTTCTGCTGATATTATTTCTCTTCCCAGCATATGTCCGCATTTCTTTGGTGCTACTTGGTCTTCCAGCTGTATACAAGCTACTCCTGCTTTTTCATATTCTCTAACTGTTCTCATAACGTTTACTGCATTGCCATATCCAGTATCTGCATCTGCTATTACTGGAACATTTACTGCTTCAACTATATTACTTGCTCTCCTTGCCATTTCTGTTAAGGTTAATAGTCCAACATCAGGCATTCCTAACATGCTGGCAGATGTTCCGTATCCTGTCATATATACTGCTTCAAATCCGACCCTTTCAATAATTTTAGCTGTTAATACATCATGAGCACCTGGAGCAATTAGTATCCTGTCATCTTTTAGCCTTTCTCTTAGCTTTTTAGCCATGTTAGTCATCGCAATTCCTCCTATTCTTTAATACAGCGTTTTACTGTTTGTTAACAAACAAATGCATATACTATGCCAATGTAAGGCTTTGAACTGGTTTACAAAATGTACCCTTTCATATGGCTTATTTACATGTATAATTCCTATATGTCAACAATCTTTGACATGTTTAAATAGTGAAGGTTTTATGAAATGTAACATAGTGTTTCAATTCATAACTATTAAATGAAACATTTTGCTACATCATTTTATATTCTGTTATATAAATCCCTTTCCATATCATATCTGACCTCTGCATCTATATCTATGTTGATTTCACTTATGGCATTGAAAATACACGTCTTCAAATAGCATATTGGGTTTTTTATTTTAGTTGTTGTAGCCGCTTCTTTGAATTTTTCTATAACATGTTCTATAGCAAAGTAGTCAAGCTTTTCCATCTCTGCTTTTGCAATGTCCTTAGGCACATAGATATCACCTATTTTAATGTTCTCATAATTGTTAATATCATGCACCAGTAGGAGTATTGCCTTGAATACAGCATCCCTGTAAGCTTCAGGTATGTTTTCCAAATCACAGTTAGATACTATTTTTCTGGCATCTAGTTTTGTATCAGATGGATTTTCTGTTAGTCCATCAGTCTTCTCTTGAGAATAGGCTTTATCACGATTGATAGATGGACTGATAATCTCTTTAGAAATCTCTATATTATTATTCTCTGGTATTGGTGGAGTCAAATTAACATCCTCCATTGGTTCATTATGAGTATTATCCAAAGGCACATTTTGACTGTTAGTATTAGAGTCATTTGACACATTCATAATAGAGTTAAGCCTATCATAGTCAATTGTATACCACAAAGTCCTGTCCATTTGGTATACATTGAGTCTATCTACAATGATTATCTTCATACCCCTTAACCTCTTAAATATTCTTTTAATCGTTTCCTTTGACCAGAAAGGGAACTGCTCATTCTATTCTTCATAGGTATTGTAGGTCCAGTATCTTCCATTATGAAAGTTTTTGCCTTCCTTCTTATTTATCTCTAGCCAATAATGAACCTGCTGCAAAATAATTGCTTCATTTAAACCTATGATAGTAGCCATATGCTTGTCCAACACTACTGGCTGCTTATCAAATAAAATAGCCATACGAATTCCTCCTCTAATATAGTTCTACTTAATAAATAGAAATGATGGGAGGAATTTACTATAAAAAATTCTATTAATGCATTTTTAAATACTACATACTTAGCCAAATAAAAAACGCTTAGAAAAAATTTTTATACTTAGATTTAAAATTTTAGGCTTAGAAATAGGCTTAGTAGTATTAAAAAGTGTAAACAAAAAAATATTAGGAGGTTTTAGAATGTATAATAAAAATGATTTAATTAAAGACATAGAACAACAAGGTAAGCTACTGGGAATTTCTAGAACATATGGAAAGGGCAGTGTTATTGTCATGAACTTAAATCCAAGATACTATCTTGTAGTAGCAGAGAGCAACATTGCTCCAGATTACGAATGCTTCTGGGGTGTAACAAGGAATGTAATAGAAAATCTTGAAAAGGATAATAGAGACTATGCTCTAGTACTAATGGATACTCAAAACGAACAAGTGTACGTGTACGATTCAGAAAAAGCTAAACAGCTGCTATCTAAGGCAAGTTACGAGAAGAAAAGTGGCAATTATAGAATTAAAGGAAGCGAAGTATCAAATCCAATTAATTACAATACTTTCTATGAGTTTCTGGATACATTGGAGTAAAGTATAAGCATTGGGGGTTTTCCCGATGCTTACTTTTTATTTTTTCAAAACTTCTTCTTTGAATTTAAAATTATTCAGCATTTAAGCACACCATATAAGGTTAATGTAGAAAAATGGAATACAATATATTGCATATTAGGAGTTGACATAAATATAACCATATATTACTATTAAAGCAAGATAAACACAAAAGGTTAAAATTGTAAGTTATGGAAGCTAAATATCATAATTGTTATAGTAGGGCTAATATTCACTGATAACATAACTTATAGGGTTGATGCAGTAAATGTTATACTGATATTAGATAATGTATATTAAGTAAAAATGGTAAAGAAGATGATAGGAAATAAATATCAAGTAACATTTAAATAATATATATCGGTAATTAAAAAATCAAGTAAGAAAGCAGAATTATTATTAATGTTGTATTTATGATTGTTGCAGAGATTTCCAACGAATCATAACTATATTATATAAAGGGGATTTATAATAAAATGATATATTTATCAGGGTTGGATGACCTTATAGATCATAAAGATGAGTTCGAGATATTCATACCCAATATAGAAAATATAGTTAATTTGGTCAAGAATGTAAGATATAAGAGTAAGGATGATTATAAAAAATTGGAAAGAAAACTTGTCAGCTTGTGTTTCTCTATTAAAATGACTAATGAAGATTATGAAAAAATAAATAAAATTATTTTGAAACAATATCTGCCATGCGAAGAAGGAATTATCAAATATGAACTGCAAAAATTGATATATAATTATCTATGCCATATAGATAGTCTGCTTGATTGCTTAAATAAATTTCTAAATGAGTTGAGGAAAACTGATATTAAATATCAAAGAAAGTATTATGATTTTGATAAGCTTATTAATAACCTGAGAAATGAAGTAATACATGAAGGTATTCCTACAATCTATGTAACTTTTCCTGATTCTGATTATGACAATAATTTTACCTGCTGTCAATGGGCAGGTGAAATAAAATCAGAACAAGGTTTGTATATAGAGCTTGAAATAGATAATAGAAAGTATGATTTGCAAAAGTTAATAGATACTACATATAATCCTCTAATGAAAACATTGAAGAAAATTATTAGCTTGATTAATTGAGTTAGAAATTAAAGTTTATAGAAAAATTTGATACTAAAAATTTGTAATTGTAGACTGATATTAGATTTAGGAAAATTATGATTCTTTACTTTTTATTAATCAAGTTATTAGTAATTTTAGAAATTATATATTATAAATATGAGTTTTTCTATGTGGGTCATTGAAACAAATGAGGTGATTTTTTGAGGAAAAGGATTGATGTTAATGAAAAAATTAAGGTTTTTATTAGCTCTATATGTGGAGAAGAAAAATATGATAAAGTGAGAGCAGAGTTAAAATCCTTAATCGAAGATACAGGAATTGCTAAAGTTTATTTATTTGAAGGTAATAAAATAGCTTCTACTCTTACAGCTGAACAAGATTATCTATATGAGCTTGATGATAGTGATGTGTGCATATTTTTAATTGATAATGCTGATGGAGTTCATCCAGGTGTATTAAGAGAGTATCAAAGGGCAAAATCACATCCAAAGAAAGCTTTTTATTTATTTTGTGATGAAAACAAGAAAGAACCAACATATATACAAAAAGAACTTACTGGCGCTAAAGGAGCAAAATACTATGTAGTGAATAGTTTTAAAGAGTTTATAGAAATTGGGTATCATAGTTTGATTAATGATATTTGCAGGATTTATATAAGTTATTGTAAGGGAAGACTTATAGATCCAGAATTTTCAACATCTACAGGAAACATTGTTGAAATTAGTTCTGTTGTATCGGAGTCTTTTGATAAACAAATATTCAAAAATATTGATATGACAAAAAATATTATTACAAATGAAATTTTCAGTAAGTCAGGTAGAAAAGTAGAGAATACTTGTAGCTTAGATAATTATAGCACTGATTTTCTAAAAGTTCTTTTCGGACAAAAATCAATTAAAGAGTTTAATACTTATTTTCTGCTTTCAGAACTAGAAAATTTACAAAGTGAAAACCTTCATAAAGTAGTAAAAGAAAGATGGATGGCAATTCAACATTACTGGATGAATGATTTAGGTAAAGCAATAAACCACGAAAAGGAAGCATTAAAACTTGCTCGTGAGCTACATCTCCCAAATTGGTTGATTCAAGATATTCTAATTGATTTAAGGAACATATATAATATTGAAGCACAAAAGAATAATCAGTATCTATTAATTAATAATTTAGCGCAAAAAGAATTAGATAATGAAAAAACGGCTCTTTTTTATCCTTTACTTGATAGATATGATAATTCACTCTATGGAGAAATAATGAAGCAATTAGAAAAATTTTCAACAAAGTCACCCTATACTACAATTTTGGGAAGTAGTATTGATTTGTATGGTGATTATATTTCAAATATATATGTAATAGCAATATTTAATGGTTCATTAACACATTTAATAAGGACTATTAATAGATTAAAGGATGTAGCTTTTATTTTATGTGACCAATATAGTGATTGGGAATTTAGAATATTATTACTTAAAACAGCTTTATATATAGGGGATAAAAAGGAAATAGAAGGACTAATTGATCTATTTAACGATGTTTATGGCAAAATGAATTCAAATGATTCAAAAGAGATATATGAATTCTGCAAAAGTAATCCAATAAAATATAAAAAGAGTGTAGCTCAGTTATTAGCATTTCAATATCTGGGATACTATTTTTCTGATGATTATTATTCACAAGTATGGAATGAAATTATTCAAATATTTAATGAATGGATTGATTCAGAGGATAGAGTCACTGTTTTGGGTGATTATATTTTTGATGCTATAAAGGACAACCTATTAAGACTTGATAACAACCTGGTAGTTAAAGATATCTTAATGAAAGTATTTGACAATAAATTAATACGATTCTATGATAAAGTACTTGGAGTTATATATAGTATCGATTTGGATATGTTAAGCGAAGAAAATTTAAAGTCTATAGTAAATCAGATACAGATATTAATAAAAAATAAAACCATAAGGGAAAATTGCCATAATCTTAAAAAGGTAATTATAGAAGTTCGTAAACAGAATCTTGAATTTGCTGAAGAACTAGATAACGTAGTTATGAAAAATATGCCTGAATTTTATAAAGATATATATTTACTAGAAACTGAAACAATGTCACAACTGGAAAGTGAAGAGTATATTAGTAAATTTATTGCGGAAATAAAAAAGAGAAATGAAACTCAAGGGAAAAATGGTAAATATACAGGATATATGGACAATCCATATAAGACTATAGAAAATATAATAAAATTTAACAATGTAAAAGTTGGAAAGGAATTAGTTGAATCCATAATGTTTATTTGCAAAGAAACTTTATATGAAGAGAAGCAAACTCTTTCTGCAAAAGTTGAAGCAGTAAATTTAATTATTTTTTTGAGATTAATTTCAAGTGATGAATTATTTGACTTTAAGCAATTCATTAATCAAATAAAAGAAGATGAAAATATAATTATTTGTGGTCAAGAAATGATTTTCATAGATAAAACAACCAAATCAACTTTGCAATTTGACTTTATGATGATGAAACTGGTATTTAACTCAATTGGATTAGACGAAATAGTTGAGTTATTTAGCTCTTATAATGAGTTAGAAACATTTGAGAAATTAGAAGCTTTAAAGACTATTGTATCAATGTTGGAACACGGAGTAGCAGATAAGGTTGATGAGAAAATAATGCTTTTGATATTGCAGTTCACATTAGGGTTATCATATGATAAGAATCATAATGTTAGATATTTTGCAATAAAAGCACTATTATATATCATTAATGAAGAAAACAAAGTACCAATTATAAAAAGAATAGTAGAAATTGCGGATTATGATAGCGTTTATATTAAGAATCTGATTATGAACTTTTCTGATAAACTAAAAAAGATTGATAGTGAGGCATATAACTTTATTATTGAAAAAGCATTAGTTGATAATCATTATGTTATTAGAAAACGTGCATCAAATATAGCTAATTAATAATAAATATTTTTAGTTTAGGGGGATATCTGTGAAAAGTTTTGGAGATTTTATTAATTGCTTGATGCAAGATAAAAGTAAATGGGATTATTATAGGAAATTATATGATTACTGGGACTTTCAAAAAATTATACAAAATCCATATCAATTTGTAAAAGAGTATTTACAGAATGGAGATAAACTTGAAGAAGAACTTGCAAGCAATTTGGAACAAGTGTTTAGTGAGAAAAGAATCTATCATACAATATCTATATTTTTTTGAGGATTAGTTTTATATTATAATATATCAGTACTGAAAAAGAGAAGTGATCAATATATAGAGAAAATAGATAAGCGTATAATAACAGTAACCAAAATACCTAGAGATAAATTAGATTCTACTAACTTCATATATTATTGGTTTCTTATTTGTTTTTTTCATGATCTTGCGTATTTTATAGAAGAAGATAATGAGAAAAATATAAAGTTCTTTGGTGTAGAAGGAAATACGAAGATTAAAGATAAAGTTTTAGAAGTGCTTAATCAAAACCTACTAAAAGATAGAAAAGATACCACTATTGTGCCAAAATTACTTATAGATAACTGCGGGAAATATCTAAAATATAGATATGAATTTAAACATACTGAAAAATTGGATCATGGGATTTTAGGAGAGACATATTTTTATTATAGTATTGAGGAAAAATTGCATCATTTGAATGATTTATATGAGAAGAATTATAAAAATGATAAAAATATTGAATATTTTAGCGGACTAGAATGTAGAGATAAAAGTAAAAATTTGCTATGGTCTAAATACATACTTAATGAAATTCAATATGATATAAGTATGCTAATATGCAGTCATAATATTTATTTTGGGAAAAATGGAGAAAGCAATGTAAAGTATGAAGAATATAATATAAAGGATTTAGTAATAGATAAACCTATATATAATTATTCAGATTATCCTTTATATTTCTTAATGGTACTTGTTGATACTATTGATGTTTAGAAATTCTTTACAAGTAAGTTAAAAGATTATAGTCAAGAGGAAATATTTAATAAAATATTAGAAGATATATTTATTGGCTTTGACGATGCAAAAATAACTATTCAATTTAAGGACATTTCTGCAGAAGATTCTGAAGAATATTTACAAAAATTATGTGAAAATACTTATTGGTTACCGATAGAAGTAAAATCGTCAAAGTAAACAATCACGAGGATACAGTGAAAAGTGCAGACAAGAATGGAGTTCGTAAGTTAACTATTGATATATATTAAAATTATAACTTTGGGTACACAACATAATAGCTAGAAAATATTTTATGTGAAAAGTAAGTGTGTCATATTAATAAAGATTAAAAAATTTTAAAAGAAATGATGAAGAAATTTTGGAAAAAGCCAGTATAATTAGTCAAAGAAATATTTAGAAAAATTTTAAACTAAAATTCTATATTCTAGGTTTTGAAATAGACGTCCTAATATTAATGGTGTAATAAAAATTAGGAGATCATCAAAATATACAGTAAAGATGACATAAAAATAGGGAGAATTTTAAAGATTTCTAGAACATATGGAAAGGGCAGTGTTATTGTCATGAACTTAAATCCAAGATACTATCTTGTAGTAGCAGAGAGCAACATTGCTCCAGATTACGAATGCTTCTGGGGTGTAACAAGGAATGTAATAGAAAATCTTGAAAAGGATAATAGAGACTATGCTCTAGTACTAATGGATACTCAAAACGAACAAGTGTACGTGTACGATTCAGAAAAAGCTAAACAGCTGCTATCTAAGGCAAGTTACGAGAAGAAAAGTGGTAATTACAGAATTAAAGGAAGCGAAGTATCAAATCCAATTAATTACAATACTTTCTATGAGTTTCTGGATACATTGGAATAAAAATAAGCATTGGGGTTCGTCCCGATGCTTTTATTTTTATAAATGATTAAATATTCAGAAAAAACTATAGATGTATATTTGGAATTATTGTATAATTGACTAAACTGATATTAAGAGCAATTTAGTTGATAAAGGGGGTTTAATATGCATCCAGTTAGAGAATATCTGTATAAGATGGTGTCTGTACAAAGTGACACTGGTACAGCAATGGAAAGGGATATGGCTAATCTTATATATGATATGATAAAATCTCATCCATATTTTGAATCTCATCCTGAATACTGTGGTACCTATGTTCAAAATGATATACTAAACAGGCCAGTGGTTTGGGCTCTTAAGAAAGGGACAACCGATAAGACTATTATACTTATGGGACATTATGATATTGTAGAAATAGATTCCTATGGAATATACAAGCCATATGCCTTAATCCCTGATATATTAAAGGAGAAATTTAAGGAAAGCAATTTTGGAGATGAAGCATTAAAAGCTCATTTAGAGGATGAAAATTGGGTTTTTGGACGGGGCATTGCTGATATGAAGGCTGGCATTGCAATTAATATGCATATACTGTTTACCAATGAAGTAGAAGAGGTAAACATACTGTTTATAGCAGTACCAGATGAAGAAAATATGTCTTCTGGTGCCATAATGTCCATACCTTTGTATCTGGATTTAAAGAATAGATTCAATTTGGATTATAAGCTTTGTATTGTACCAGAGCCTGAGGAACATCCTTTGAATGGAGATGTAGATATATTTGCAGGAAGTGCAGGTAAGTTTATGCCTATTATAATGGCTAAAGGAGTAGCTACTCATGCTGCCCGTATTATGAATGGACTTAATTCTGGCTTTATTATTGGAGAGATTATTCGCAATATAGAAATCTGCAAGGATATGATAACATCTAAAGAAGGCATATACTCTCAACCACCTGCAGTGCTGTTATTTAAAGATTTGAAGCCCATTTATGACGTAACAGTTCCAGAGTACAGTGTAGCACTATTTAATTTCATGTTTTTGAAGACAAGACCACCAAAGGATTTTATGGATTCTATAATCAATATTTGTAAAAATGCATTGAACTTTGCAGTTGATAAATACAATGATACATTCGATTATCTATTAAAGGAAGGCTTGGTAAAGGAAGAAAGCAGGGTTAAGTTTAATCCAAAGGTGATGATGCTTTCAGAGCTAGAACACTATATTAGTCAACGAAAACCTGGATATAAAGAATTTAAGGAGGAACTGGACAGGCATATTGTTGATAAGGTCCAGTTAAAGGAAATGACATTGCAGGAAGCAAGTATCCATATGATTAGATCCTTATTGGAGTATTCAGAGATTATAGATCCTATTGTTGTTATTGGTATTTCTCCTCCATATTATCCTGCAGTATCCAACGATGCTTTAACTGACAAGAATTTAGATTATGTATTTGAAAATATAGAGGAAAAGCTAAAGGAGAAATATGGAGTAGGAATAAAGCATTATTATTCAAATATGAGTATGACTGATATAAGCTATTTCTCATGTACCAACCCTGTAGAAGAGCGGCAATTCCTGAATAACCTGACAGTGCCAACAGGTATATATGATATACCCGTCGAGGATATAGCAAAGCTTAATATTCCTACGTTTAAAATAGGACCTAATTCACGGGATATACATCGGGTTGGTGAAAGGGTTTATATGCCTGATGTAGAAGAGCTTATTCCTTATATGTTTAGGACGATTATTGAAAATCTGGCTAAAGGTTAAAAGAATATTTAAATAGCATATCACAATTCCGGGGTGAAAGAGTTGTTTAGCATTAATACTAAGGTATTATTTGATATCATAACCAAAAATATTGATGTGGGTATAGCTATTATAGATAAGGATGGATATTTGATATATTACAATGACGCAATGGGTGAAATAGAGGGATTTGACAGCAACGAGGTACTAAATAAGCACATATTTGACCTATTTCCCTCAGTTGATATGAAAAACAGCTCTCTTTTCCGCTGCCTTAATACAGGAAAGCCTATTTATAATGACCTGCAGAGCTACATCAACAAAAAGGGAAAGAAGATATATTCAATAATAACAGATATACCTATTATAGAAGACGATAAAATACTTGGAGTTGTAGAGTTTGCAGAAGATATAAATAAAATTGAAAAGCTTCATAAATCCGTGAACAACTGGCTTAGCTATCCAAAGCTAAATAATCTGGACAGCAAAATTGACAGGATAAACTATTACAATTTTGATGATTTCAAAACCTGTGACAAGTCACTTTTAAATCTTATAGAAAAGGTAAAGAGAATAGCTTCCTATGGTTCTAATGTGCTTATTTATGGTGAAACTGGCACAGGGAAGGAGATATTTGCACAGAGCATACATAATGTAAGCAGTAGAAGGAATAAGCCCTTTATTGCACAAAACTGTGCTGCCATTCCTGAAAACCTTCTGGAGTCTATTCTCTTTGGAACGGAAAAGGGAAGCTTCACTGGAGCCATAACCAAGGAGGGGTTATTTGAAGAGGCTAATGGAGGGACCTTGCTTTTAGATGAATTGAATACTCTTCCTGCATATCTGCAGGCAAAGCTGTTGAGGGTAATTCAGGAAGGATATGTGAGGAGAATTGGAGGAAGTGAGGTAAGAAGGGTTGATGTAAGAATCATTGCCACAGTCAATGAGAATCCATTGGAGCTTATTAAATCTCAAAGGTTTAGACAGGATTTATTCTTTAGGCTAAGCACCTTGTACATTTGTATTCCACCTTTAAGGGAGAGAAAGGATGATATATTCTACCTGACAGATTATTTTATCAATAAATACAGTGCTGTATTTAATGTGCCACCTCCAAAACTGTCAAAGGAAGTTTCAGACTTCTTTATGAAGTATGAATGGAAAGGCAATGTCAGAGAGCTTATTAACGTTATTGAATATGTGATGATGACAGTGGAAGGTGACAAAGAGATTAGGATGAAACATCTGCCTATATATTTGTTAGACTATGTAGAAAAAGAATATACACAAGGAAAGGATATTAACCGTGATTCCTATTCTGATATAGTAAATGATTTTGAGAAAGAGCTGATATTAAATGCACTTAACAGGAATAGATGGAATGTGACTAAAACTGCCAAGGACCTTAAGATTAAGAGGCAGACACTTCAAAATAAGATGAAGAAGTTGGATATAGATAAATACAGTTAAAACTGCCCACATTTTACTTAAATTGCCCTTATATGGGCAAATTTTTTTTGAAATTTTTAAAGCTCTGTGATAAATACAGGCTTTTAGGATTGGTATGGTTATTGCAATGTATAATAGCAAAAAACATAAGGGGGAATTGTTGTGAGATATTTGGTAATGGGCAGTGGCCTTCAAGGTAGAGTTGTAGCTTATGATATACTGCAGTTTGAAGAAGGAGCACAGGTAATATTGGCAGATATTGATGATAAGAATCTGGAAATTGCAAAGAGCCTGATTAAAAACGACAACCTTAGCGTTGAGAAATTCGATATATTCAATGAAGAGGAAACAGTGGCACTGATGGAAAAGGCAGATGTAATCATCAATAGCTTGCCACATACATGGGAAATTACAGAAAGATTTTATAAGGCATTGGCAAAGACAAGGGACAAGAAAGCTGTATTTACAGATTACTGGCTGTGGGAAAAGCATTATCAGTTTGATGAGGCATTAAAGGAAGCCAATGTTCTGGCAGTTCCAGGCCTTGGTATTGTTCCCGGATTTGGCAATATATGCGTAGGCCAATTGGCTCATGAATTTGACCAGCTGGAAGAAGCAGCTATCTACTGCGGCGGACTTCCAACTAAAAGGGGAATAGCACCTTTAGATTATATGATTCTGTTTAATGTTGAAGCCCTATTGGATCTATATCTGACTCCTCCAACTGTTATACAGGATGGAAGACTGGAAATAGAAGATGCCCTTGACAATTTTGAGACTTTCCTGATTCCAGGCTATGGACAGGTTGATGCCATGAAGACTGATGGACTTTACAGCTTAAATAAAACTCTTATTGAAAAGGGAGTTAAAAAGGCAGCAGAGTACACATTGCGCTATCCAGGACATTATCAGGCAATGCAGATGTTACAGGATGCAGGATTTTTCGATAAAGAACCTGTAGTTGTAAATGGAGTGGAAGTAAGACCAAGAGATGTTTCAGAAGCTGTTTTGAATAAGCTGATGGCTAAGATTCCTGGAGTTAGAGATTTTACCTATCTGTATGTAGTAGGAAAAGGATTAAAGGATGGAAAATATGTTCAGAAGGCATATGAACTGTTGGATTACAGCGATGAGGAAATAGGAATTACATCCATGGAGAGAACAACTGCATATCCATCATCTATAGCAGCCATGATTATTGCCCATGATGATGGAGGAATGAGAGGAGTTGTAGAGCCAGAAAACATATTTGTAGGAGAGCGTTTTGAGAAAATGGTGGCAGAATTAGCTAAAAGAGGCGTAATAGTATACGAAAAATAGATACTAATTATACACAATAAAAAGAATAATTTTATAAGGGATGCTTATAAATAATGAATTTTTCCCTTCATGAAACATAAAATGTTAAGAAAATATTGAATAAATAGGGGGGAAGAGATCTATGAAAACTCTGCACAATGTTAGGAAACCATCCTTAGCTTTATCCCTTGTTCCTTTTCTATTTTTAATAGTTTTTATGCTGACAGGTGTTATCGTATTAGAGGTAGAACCTCATGTACCACTAATAGCTGCTAGCATTGTAACCGCTTTCATTGGCAAATATTTAGGCCATTCATGGGAAGATATGGAAAAGGCAATGATAGAGTCAAATGCTATGGTAATGCAAGCCAACTTTATTATTTTAATTGTTGGATGTCTTATCGGTACATGGATAGCTGGAGGAATTGTACCTGGATTAATATACTACGGACTTGACTTATTTACACCAAGCATGTTTCTGCTTTTGCTACCAGTTATGTGTTCAGTAATATCAGTTTCTACTGGAAGTGCATGGACTACTGCGGGGACATTAGGGACAGCTGCAATGGGTATAGGAGCTGGCTTGGGAATACCACCAGCTATTATTGCAGGTGCAGTAGTTACAGGAGCATCCTTTGGTGATAAACTCTCTCCTTTATCAGATAGTACAAACCTTGCAGCTGCAGTTACAGGAACAAATCTATTTGATCATGTAAAGCATATGCTATATACAACTATACCAAGCTTCACAATTTCTATAATATTATATGGATTAATTGGTATGAAATATAGAGGGCAAGCTGTAGATGCAACTCAAATAAATGCAATAATGGAGGTGTTGGATAGTACTTTTTGGATAACTCCGTTAATATTGATAGCACCTTTATTTGTTGTGCTTATGGTGGTTCTTAAGGTCCCAGCTATACCGGGAATGATGGGTGGTACAGCTGTAGGTATTGTATTTTCATTATTACAAGGACACAGCATTGCAGATACATTACAATATCTATTCTATGGTTTCGAAATAACTACTGGAAATCAAATGGTAGATAATTTATTAAATAGAGGTGGCCTTGTATCTATGTTGGAGGTTACCGCATTAGTAATATGTGCTTTATGTTTTGGTGGATTAATTAAACAAATAGGATGTGTGGATACTATACTAAATGCAATATTAAAACGATTTAAATCCAGGGGATCAATTATATTATCCAATATTGTAGCCTGTATTGCAATGAATTTCATGGCAGCAGACCAATATATGGCTATAGTAATACCCGGTCAGATGTACAAACAAGTTTACGAAAAGCTAAATCTTCATTCAAAGAATTTATCAAGAGTTTTAGAGGACGCAGGTACATTAACATCAGGGCTAGTGCCTTGGTCTACTTGTGGTGCTGTATATCATGCTACACTGGGAGTTAGTGCATTTCAATACGGGATGTTTCACTTTTTAGGGTTGATCAATCCTATAATTTCTGCAATATATGGTTATACAGGAATTGCTTTAGCAAAATTGAAAGAAGATGAACCAATAAAGGATTATATTGAAGATATTGGTGGAGAAGGAGAAACTAAAGTAGATTCTTAAAATATTTTTCATACTATACTATTTAAAAAGAATAATATCTTCCAAAAGACAGCGATATTAAATGGCTGCTTCAGTTTGTAGATAAAACACGGTTTTCATTATTTTGAAAACCGTGTTTTGCAATATAATAGCAATAAAATTAAGCAAGTTGTTTGATAATTGGAATGGATAAGCCTACTTCTTTAGACCTTTATATCCAATTTATCACCTTCTTAAATTTTACTCAAGCGGCAACAAGTATCGCTTATGCCTTTACTTTCTTTAATTCTATTTGGGCTATAAAAACGCATGCCATGGTTCTGTTTCATATTTGCAAATACACGTTCAATTGTTCTCTAATGTTTGCATATATTTCTTTTTAGATACTTGTATGCCTTAAATGCTCAACTTCTCTATACAATCTGCCTTTATATGTAGAGTAATTGCCTTAATATGATTTTTACTACTTGTTCACTTATTTAAGCATGGACATTTACTGTATATATTAGGATCTGTTTTATACTCTCTATATACATCTCTATTTGTTGCGCCATATTTTAATATTTGGTAATTTGGGCGTATGTAATAATCATAGTATATGTCATTAATATATTGTATTTTAAATAAACCCATCTATTGTTTTTGGCTTTGTATAAGTCAACACTGGTCTAATTTTCTGGTCTACTGGCAATTTAGATATATATGTGGGGTTTTACATCCTGCATTTACTGTCATATATTTTGGCTTTTTTACATTCTCGTTAATCTTTTCTAATACTGTTTCAAACATTGTGCTATCATTTATATTTGTAGCAGTTACATCTATACCAAGTATGAATTTGTAAACATAGAGACATATTAACTTTCTTTTTCAGCAATAATATTGCACTATATTGTTATGCGCAAATATTTAAAATATAGTGATTATTTGATATAATTAAGTGATAAAAATTCTAATTTAGAAGGTTTTATTAATATTTCAACTATTCTGGAGTGATCAAGATGTTAAATATTAAAAATTTGTTAAACTTATATAATTACTTTGACAGTGTAATCATAACAGACCATAAAGGTGTTATTCAATATTATATGAATATGAGGACAGATATATTTGATCTTAAAAGAGATGACATAATAGGAAAGACAATATTGGAAATTCATCCCTATTTAACTGAAGATACAAGCAGCATAATGAGAGTGTTAAAGACTGGAAAGCCCATATATGATCAGGTGGAGTATCTTACTACAAAGGATGGGCAGCAGGTAACTAATCTATATAGCACCCTTCCAATTATAAAAAATGGTAAAATTGTAGGCGCCATTGATTTGGCAAGGTGTATAAATGAGAATGAACGCCAAAGCATTGTATTATCGGCAAACAGTAATGGTGAAAATACTGAGCTATATTGCATAGATGATATAATTACCAACTCAAGCTCTATGAAATCAATTAAGTCATTAATAATGAAGGTTGCGAATACTGACTCTCCTGTTATGATTTATGGAGAGACTGGCACTGGTAAGGAATTAGTGGCACAGGCTATTCATACTTATAGCTATAGAAGCAACAAAAGATTCATATCCCAGAATTGTGCTGCCATTCCCTATGATTTACTGGAAAGCATTTTGTTTGGAAGTGTTAAAGGAAGCTATACAGGTGCTGAAAATAGAATGGGATTATTCGAGGTTGCCAATGGAGGTACATTGTTATTAGACGAAATTAACTCTATGGATTTAAGAATGCAGTCTAAGATACTGAAAGCCATTGAGGAAAAGAAGATAACCAGAGTGGGAGGTACAGAGCCTATTCATGTGGATGTAAGAATAATTACTGCATTGAATGAACCTCCTCTGGAATGCTTGAAGAAGAACTTAATAAGGGAGGATCTGTTTTATAGATTAAATGTAGTAGAAATAGATATACCTCCGTTAAGGGAGAGGGTAGCAGATATACTGTATTTGACGGAATATTTCATTTCCCAATATAACAAGAAGATGAATAAACGCGTTGTGGGGGTAAGCGATGATGTAAAGGAGATATTTCTAAATTATGATTGGCCTGGTAATGTGAGGGAGCTTAAGAATGTTATAGAAGGAGCATTTAATATATTAAGCTCTCGCTTTATTGAAGTAAAGGATTTGCCAAATTATCTGGTAAGTAGGGTTATTAATGGGATGGTAAAAATATATCCTAAAGAAGAGAGTTTATCATTGGATGAAAAAATTGCAAGGTATGAAAAGCAATTGCTGATTGAAGCTTTGAAGTCAACACATACTTATGCTGAAGCTGCCAGAAAGTTAGGGATTTCCAAGCAATCGTTGAATTATAAATTACAGAAGTATAATTTAAAATAAAGTAATACGTGGACAAAAAATTTTTACCTTTGTAAAAAATTTTTGTCCTTAATTTTTTCAATATTCTAACAAATGGTAAAGGAAATTTTACTATTAACTGATATGCAATTCTGGAATGTGAAAAAATAGCCATTACAAATTGGCATGCATATTGCTTTGTATATTAGTAAATAAAATTTATAAAGGTAAGGGGGAATCAAAATGTCACACTATGGTATTTTGAGTCTAATACCACCTATATTAGCCGTTATTTTAGCTTTAAAGACAAAGCAAACGCTATTATCATTATTCTTTGGAGTATGGCTTGGCTCTACTATTATTAATGGCTATAACCCTTTAGTAGGTTTTGTAAAAGTTGTTTCAGATTATATGATTCCTGCTATAGGTAATAGCTATAATGCTGGTATGCTTATATTAGTTACTTTAGCAGGAGGCTTTGTATACATGCTGAGAATAACTGGAGCAGCTGAAGCTTTTGCCAAAGTTGTAACAAAGAAAATCAATAATGCAAAAAAAGGGCAGATAGTTACCTGGGCATCAGCTTTCTTGTTCTCATATACAGAGCCATGCTTAATACTAGGAACAATTATGAGGCCAATTACTGATAGAGTCAGGATTTCAAGAGCTAAATTATCATATATTTTAGATTCCATGGGGTGTAATCTAGCTTCATTTTCACCAATAAGCAGCTATGGTCCATTTATAACTGGATTAATAGCAACTCAGCTTGCAGCAGCAAATATTACTGCAAATGAATGGGGATTGTATTTTCAGATGTTTCCATTTAATTTGTATGGAATCTTTGCAATGTTAACAGTATTAATAGTTGCTATAACTGGCTTAGACATTGGACCAATGTATATAGAAGAAAAAAGAGCGAGAGAAACAGGTAAGCTTTTGGCTGATGGAGTAGAGCCTTTAGTTCCAGAGACCCAGATTAAGTTTCCAGAAGGATATAAACTTACAATAAAGAATTTTATTATTCCAATGGTATTTTTATTTGCTGGTATTTTTGCTACAATATTCTGGAGTGGAGATATTGTAACTAACGGTTTTAGAGGCGCATTTATAAATGGAAATATAACATTGGCCATTTCAGTTGGATTTTTAACCGGTGGTATTGCTGCGGCTATAGTCGGAATATCTACAGGTTTGTTTAAGTTTACTGAAGCATTTAACAGCTTTGTTAAAGGCATGGAAGATCTGATAATGGTACCTTTCATATTGGTATTAGCCTGGTCTATGGGTGGAATAACTGGTGCCATGGGTGTGGGTAATTTCCTATCTGAAGTAGTTCAAAATTACCTTACTGGAGGGTTAGTACCAGCTTTAGTATTCTTGTTTGGAGCAATGATTTCCTTTGCTACAGGAAGTTCATGGGGAGTTTGGTCCATTATGATGCCAATAGCAATTCCAATGGCAATTAACTTCAATATACCTATACCATACATAGTTGGGGCAGTAATAGGTGGAGGTTTATTTGGAGACCAATGTTCACCCATATCAGATACTACAATAATGTCTTCCACAGGAGCTTCATGTAACCACATTGTTCATGTATCAACTCAATTACCATATGGCATTACTGTAGGTGTGGCTGCATTTTTAGGGTTCCTGTTTGGAGGGCTAACTGGGCAGTATTATTTAAGTTTATTAGTCACAGCCATAGTTTTAGGAGCTTTATTGGTAGTATTAAATAAGTATTCCTCAAAGAAGGAATATAAGGCAGAAATATAATAACTAGAGAGGTGAGATTATGAAAAAAGTGGACATGATTGTTAAAGCACCCCATTTTTATACTATGGAAGGAGAAGGAGTAGGGTATAAGACTAACGTTGCAATGGTAGTTGATGGAGGAAAGATAATTGCCCTGGAGGATGTAAATGAGGTGAATAAGGAGTATGTTGCTGAAGAGCTTATAGAGTTAGACCATCATGCTATATTCCCAGGGTTTATAGATGCCCATATGCACACAGGGCTGGCCATTATGAGAGGATTGGCACAGGACACCAACAACTGGATGATGTATGGACTTCAGCC
>ENA-OWPA01001009-OWPA01001009.1-bioreactor-metagenome-genome-assembly--contig:-NODE-1009-length-23733-cov-1025.712969_pt1 | contig 23733 bp, 16 predicted proteins | sample MGYA00238139_ERZ651803 | MGnify/ENA primary metagenome ERZ651803 (study PRJEB26909, sample SAMN07631231) | bioreactor metagenome | isolation source: Switchgrass digestor | place: USA: Dartmouth... | reverse complement strand
ACCAGTTCCACGAGCCTGCCCTTTTTCTTTGCTTCATCGATCACTGCGTCGTCTATCTGCATTCCTTCGTATATGATCACATTCCCGTCGTTGTCCGTTATGGTCTTTGTTGCATATCTCCCTTTCAGATACTGTCTCTGCCTCTGTTCGAACAGGATCGACGCATTGTCCCTGTCGTCTTCTGCAGGCTGATCAGCAGACTCAGACGGAACGTCCGCACCGGCAGCGATTTCCGACCCGGTTTCTTCGCCGGCGATGGCTGCCGCTTCATCAAGCGCGCTTGCCAGGTCATCAACTGCTGAGCCGCCGTCCAGGCCTGTCTTTATTTCCGGTTCCGCATCCTGTGCGCTAAACTGGCCGATCAAATCAATAATATTTTTTTTTTCGGATTCTAAGGACCCGCTGTCACTGTCAAGCTGCGAAGGTGTGTCGAGAAGTCTTGATTCCACGTCCTCCGTAACTACCGTGAGATTCTTTCCGAATGTTATCACCGAATCCCTGGGTATCAGGCGTATCTGCTTCTGTGTTATGTCTGCTATGAATTCAAGGCCTGTTATCCTGCATCCGTTATTCTCATCAACATATATGTCTCCGATCTCGCCTATCAGGCTGCCCTTTTTGGTAAGTACCTTGGTTCCCTTTACCCTGATGTCTTTCTGCAGTAACTGTATCGCTGAAGGTATCTTGCTGATATCTGTAATGACGTCTTCATTCTCGATAGTCAAGGCATATTCGCCTATTCCAAGTATATCTTCCGTTGCTATGACCCTGGCACTGAATATCTGTATCCCGCTGTCGACAGCAATATAGTCAATGGCTCCCTTCTCAGCGTTTATGATGATACTCTTGACCTTTCCGACTTCCATGCCGTCGGATATGCTGATGATAGGCAATCCAAGTATTTTTTGAGTTTTTTTCATTTAAAGATACCCTCCTTAATATTGTAACAGACCATATTGTCCGTCAAGCGTCTGCATCAGTCAGATTCCTCATGATCTCGTCCCTGAGGCGGACATCCATCGTGTCGCCGTAAGCCTCATAATAGCCATTTAGTATTTCCAGTGCCAGGTCCTGCTGACCGAGAGTTTTATACATGACGCATATGTCAAGTATTATCCAGAAGGTAAGCTCCTTTTGAGGCTTTTTATCAAGAGCGTACATGAAGTACAGTATCGCTCCTTCCAGATCGCCGGCTTCCTTGAGCCGGAAAGCCTCTGTTATGCATTCCTCGATAGTCATAGCTTCGCTATCGTAAACTTTATTTTCTATACCCATTTTATCAATAATTTCCGCACTGTCAACAAATTTTTCTGCATTGACCGCCGCCTCGCCGGATATTTCGCCGGCATCTTCCTGCGATTCGTCATCATGCGCGACATAATTCAGGTATATCTGTTCCAGGTAATTGTCTCCGGCAAGCAAAGGCCTCTGCTGCTTCACATCCGGGGGATCCTGAACTTCCGGCGTCTTCGCGGCTTCATGCTCAGGCTGTGTTCCGTCCGTTGACGAAGATGTTTCCGAAACCTGGACCGTATCCATGCCGGATCCGGCATCAGGTACGGAGGCCGCATACTGCTCTGTTCCCGTCTCGGAAACAGCTGCCGTCTCCAGCCGGGACGATGTTCCATTGTCCGGGATCATGCCTGCTGAATAAAGCTGATCATCAAGGGCATACGACATATCACTGCCGGATCCAGGCTGATCCGGCATACCCGAAGGCGTCTCCGGATGTACTGCCTCTGCCGTGATCTCTGCCATGCCGGCACTCGCAGCCCCAGACCCGCCAGCAGATCCCGCAGCCGCCCCTGCCTGTTCTTCTGTGCGTTCTCCTGCCTTATCATTGAAGTAAAGCGCTCCAACCTGTTCAAGTATCGTCCTCTCACGCGTACTTCCATCGGATTTTGCATCTTTTTTACCTGTCTTCGAAGCTTTCCCGTCCTTATTCCGGGGTTTTACACCTGGAACGACGATGGAGATCAGAATGCTCAGTATCAGTACTATGACCACATAAGCAACAAATGCTGCCACTGTTGTCATTATAATGACCGTCGGATCGGCTTTACCAGTTTCACTGCCGGAAATAGCGCTGTATATGGCCGGCATGATCAATGCCGTGATCAGGGAAGCCAGAGCGATCGAGGTGACAGTCCTGAAACTCAGGACCTCCAGGCGGTGGAAAACCACCAGCATTATGATGCCGCTGACCGCTACCGCACTAATGACAGCAATCATATAATCAAACATCGTTATCCTCCTGGTTTCGGCCTGCAGAGCTGGAGCGGTTTTCAGGGTTTGCATCTGCAAATGCCTTTATACGTAGATAACATTCCTTACATAATTCGATACTAAATGCCAGAATTCCTTCATTTCCTTTATATTTTTTAGCAGCCGTCCAACAAAAAAAGACGCTTCTGCAACGGCAGAAACGTCTCTGGTAACCCCGCAGGATCACATCCGATGCGTACTGCTCTGTTCGTCCACGGCAGCGCTTTCTTCTGCAAGCAGTACGGTTTCCTGGTCCTCGTGGCCGCTTTCGATGTCCCTGTGGCTCTTTTCCGGGGTCAGTGCAGTATTCAGGACCGTATCCATCTCCTCCACGAAGACGAATTTCAGCCCCGACCGTACATTCTCGGGTATCTCGTCTATATCCTTCCTGTTTTCCGCAGGCAGTACCACGGTATCGATGCCTGCCCTGTGGGCGGCAAGCACTTTTTCCTTCACACCTCCTATTGGCAGTACACGCCCCCTGAGTGTTATTTCACCGGTCATCGCCACGTTCCTTTTTACAGCCCTTCCTGTAAGGGCCGATACCATCGCGGTTGCCAGCGTTATGCCTGCCGAAGGTCCATCTTTCGGAGTTGCGCCCTCGGGCACATGGATGTGTATATCGTATTTCTTGTGGAATTCCCTGTCTATGCCGAGAAGTTCGGCCTTTGAGCGTATGAAGCTCACGGCAGCCATTGCCGACTCCTTCATCACGTCACCAAGTTGTCCCGTAAGCTCCAGTTTTCCACTCCCGTCCATGATCGTGACCTCTATCGCAAGGGTATCCCCTCCGACTGGCGTCCATGCCAGTCCCGTGGCAACACCCACTTCATCCTTTTCATTGGCCTTGTCAAACCTGTACCTCCGTGTCCCGAGATACTTCTCGATATTGGACGGGGTGACAGTTACCGACTTTCTGCTGCCTGAAACCAGCAGCTTTGCTGCTTTCCTGCAGATATTGGCTATCTCTCGCTCGAGGTTCCTCACACCGGCTTCCCTGGTATAGTAATTGATGACACACCTGATGGCGCTCTCGGTTATCTTCAGGTTTTTCTTATACAGCCCGTGGGCCTTCATCTGCTTGTCCACCAGGTACCGCTGCGCTATCTGGACTTTCTCCTCCTCGGTGTAGCCGGATATCGTGATAACTTCCATCCTGTCGAGCAGCGGACGCGGTATCGTATCAAGCGAATTGGCCGTGGTAAGGAACAGCACGTCGGACAGGTCCACAGGCAGTTCCAGGTAGTGGTCCCTGAAAGCGAAATTCTGCTCGCCGTCAAGCACCTCCAGCATCGCAGAAGCCGGGTCTCCCCTGAAATCACTGCTCATTTTGTCGATCTCGTCGAGCAGTATCAAAGGATTGAAGGATCCTGCCTGCCTTAGCGCGCTTATTATCCTTCCGGGCATCGCGCCGACATAGGTCCGTCTGTGGCCTCTTATCTCGGCTTCATCCCTTACGCCGCCCAGGGACATCCTGACATAGTTCCTGTTCAGCGCTCTTGCTATCGACTTTGCGATAGATGTCTTCCCGACCCCGGGAGGTCCTACAAGGCAGAGTATGGGACCCTTGAGGTTGTTCGTCAGTTTCAGTACCGCAAGGTACTCCAATATCCTTTCCTTGACCTTCTCAAGTCCGTAGTGGTCCTCCTCGAGTATAGCCTCAGCCTTCTTCAGGTCTATCATCACTTCAGTCTTTTTGCCCCACGGCAGATCGAATATCCAGTCCAGGTATGTCCTGATGACCGAACCCTCGGCAGAACCCGACTGCATCTTCTGCAGCCTGTCAAGTTCCTTCAGGACCTTTTTCTCCACCTCTTCCGGGAGTTTCATCGTCTCGAGCTTTTTCCTGTATTCATCCACTTCGCCGGCAACGCCGTCCTTGTCTCCCAACTCGGACTGTATGGCCTTGATTTGTTCCCTGAGGTAATATTCGCGCTGCATTTTGTCTATCTGCTTACGGACCCGGATGCTGATGTCCTTTTCGACCTCGAGTATCTCTATTTCGCTCATCAGCAGTTCCAGGAGCTTTTCCATCCTTTTTTCCGGGTCGAACTCATTGAGTATTGCCTGCTTCTGTTCTATCCGGAGATGCATGTGCGATGCTATGACATCTGAAAGCTGCCCGATATCATCGATCGCCGAAACAGAAGAGACCGTTTCGGGAGTGATTTTCCCGCTAAGTTTCGCATAATCCTCAAAGGTGCTTGTTACCTTCCTCTTCAGCGCCTCGTCAATTATGCTCTTCTCCCTGTTCTCCGGAAGGATCCTTTCCGCGACTTCGACTGTAAAGAATGGTTCGGTCTTGACATATTTCATGATCTCAGCCCTGTTCAGGCCTTCCACCAGCACCCTTATCGTGTTGCCCGGAAGCCTCAGGAGCTGTTTTACCCTTGAGATCGTTCCTACATTATATATATCATCCACATCCGGCGAATCATTCTTTGCATCTTTTTGTGTCGTCAGGAAAATAAGCTGGTTGTTCACCATCGCTTCGTCCAGTGCGTTGATGGACTTTTCCCTTCCGACGTCGAAGGTCAGGATCATGTGAGGAAACACTGTCAGCCCTCTGAGCGGCAGCATCGGCAGGATCCTCTTTTTTATCATCTTTCTTGATCCAGGCATTTGACCATCCCCTTACTAACCAAAACAATTTGCAATGGTCTTTATTATATCCTGTACAAACTGCTTTTTCAATTGTTTTATATGGTATATCAGTTAAACTTAACAAGACATATGTATACGGTCCTGCAATGCCATAAAGGCCATACCGGTACCGCCTGTCACATGGATCTGCCGCTTATCGAATCATACGCCTTTTCGTAATGGGCCTCGGCCTCTGCCAGCGTTTCTTTGTCCGGCACCATACCGCCATAGCGCACATGGTCATATATCGCGGTAAATGGATGCAATCCGTCCGTCCCGCCGGCTTTTGCAAGTATCTCTGCGGTAGTGTCGCTCGGAAGCGGTTTTACGCCGCGTAGGGGAAGCGCATCCAGTATCAGGCCGTACATGTACCTGACCCGTTCCGAGGGATCCTTGATTTTCCTGAGCTGCCTGCCGGTCCTCCGCTTCCTCTTTCGTGCCCCGCGGCTATCCCTTTCCGTTCTTTCGGGCAGGACGATCTCGGCCTCATCGATGTAATCGGATTCTTCAAAATCCTGCTTGTCTGTCCTGATCCTGAACAGTTTTTTCAGAAACTTCGCCAGTGCCGGGACAATTGCAGGTATCTTCGAGATGATGAGGAAGACCAACTTGTATGACAGATAAAGTACTATAAAATACTTAAGTATGTTGAAAACCAGATCCAGGTACGGCGACGGCGGTGCTTCTCCCAGTTGGGGCACAAGTTCCTCGGTTTCAGACATACCGCTGCCTCCGGCATCCGGCGTGACCTGTCCAAGGAAACTGACGACTGCGATGATGATGGTGCGGACAAATCGCCCGGCCAGATGGATCAGACCGGAAACCACCGCTTTGAAATTCGACAGGAACAGCAACACAAGAAATATGAATATTGCCGCGCCAGTATTGACACGCCTGAGATTCTTCGGCAGTATGGACTTTTCCACGAACTTTTTATTATAAATGTTCTCGTCTATATCATCCTGGTTCCTGACTACCAGGTATGCGAAGATCAGAAAATACAGCGCCCGGAAAAACCATGGGCGAAGATATGTGACTATTTCCGCCAGGTGATGCACTTCAAGGCATCCCCCAAGGATCAGCAATCCTGCGTAGAAGCCGCCTCCGCCTATTATGTCGGCCGGCTCCATCCGTGTATGCCTGAATGTAACGATAAATGCACAGCATGCTGCCGCTGATTCGAGCAACGGCTTCAGGATCCCGTCACCTCTGAAAATGGCAAAGGGCAATGCCGCAGGCACGGTCAAGACAGACCATGCGGCCAGTGAAGCTATGGCCCGGTCCATCCTCCTGATATCAAGCGCATATGCAATAAACCTGGACACTTTCGTACGGGACAGTTTTCTTGCAATATACGGGGATCTGCCGGCCAGCAGGCATCCGGACAGGTAAGCGGCCAGAAAGCCGCATGCATATACCAGGACGGACGCGGCGCCGCCGTCGTCATAGAAAAGGATCGTCCGTACGGTGGTAGCAAGGGCATATATGTACATGTTCACAGCAAGCGACGACAACAGGCGCAGCAATGCCGTTCTGAAGCCCCGCCTTGCTCTTCTTCCCGCTCTGCTTTTGCGGTATTTACTATTATCGGATTTGGATGTGTCCTCTGTCATGTAATTCGTATCGATCACCCTCGGATTTTTGTCACTGGCTGCGCTTTTCATGCTTTTTCTGCATTACTTACTGTAAGTATGGCGTTCCATCCGGCCTGTTCAATATGCCGTTCCATTCAGGCCAGTTTTTCAGCCTCTGCCCGCATACGGTCGGATAATACGTACAGATCCGCATGCCTGGGCTCCGAACCCCTTTCATATACTGTATCGAGCAGAACGACATGCACATCGTTGCCCTCAGAAGCTATCCGGTCAGCGAGCCGGCTTATCTCCACGGTGAGATAAGCTGTGATGATGACGACCTCGGAGTTGAATATATCTGATGAAGTATCTTCCAGGAGTACCCTGAAATCTTTTACGTTTTTCATCCTGAGACCTGCGAGGATCCGGAGGAGCGAAGTTATATGGTCCCTGTCCGCTGCCTCGCCGGTCACTATCGGCTGTTTTTCATCGGGATCGGTACATCCGTTGGTAATGAACCTGACAGGATTCCCTTCCCTGAGGGCCCGGTCGAATAATGTGGCGGCGACCTTTATGCCCAGTTCCGCGATAGTTTTGTCCACCGTGTCAAAAAGTTCGTAATGCCGGGATTGCATGTTCAGGATCACAGTAAGGTTCTGCTGCGTAGTATACTCGTTTTTTCTGACCATCAGCCTTCCGTTTTTTGCAGAAGCCGGCCAATGCATGCGGTTGAACGGATCGCCATAGGTATAGTCCCTCACCCCGGCCACAAGGAACGGATCATCTATGATCCATCTGTTCACGACCCTGTCGCTCTGCTGCAGGCTGACCGGAACAAACAGTTCTTCCAGGTCTATGATCTGTGGATACACTGTAAGAGTGGCATTGACAGGCATGGCTATGGAAACGGTAGTGAAATTCAGAAGATCTCCGCTTACCAGCGTTACGTTTTCAGTCTGGAAAATCCCTCTTTTAAGACATTTAAGCTTCCATTTGCGTGTGATTTTCTGATAACTTTTCAGCACGAAGCTGCTGGTCACATGCCTGTTGTCCTGGGCGATCACGGAGCAGGTCCCTGCAAACTCCAGCCACCTTGACGTATGTATGTCCACCCTGAGCCAGGGCACCGGCATCAGTTTTCCATTGTAAACGGTTTCCACCAGCATTATGGTGTCGCCTTCGTGTGCTTCAGGCACGCTGAACTCACACTTATATTCCAGTTTGCTGAACACGAACCTGCACAGGATCTGCAGCTGGAGCCAAAGCACAAAGGCGAGGATAAGAAGCAGAGCTATTACATCCATCAGATTTCCTCCGTCGGCACAGGGACCCTGTTCAAGATGTCGCGGACAGTCTCCTCCGCATTCTCGGCCCCGCTGAAAACAGCATGGCCTTTCAATATGATACGGTGGGCCAGTACAGGTACGGCCATCTGCTTTACATCATCCGGCGTTATGAAATCGCGCCCTTCCAGCACCGCCTTTACCTGTGCCGCCTTCATCAGCGCTATACTGCCCCTTGGGCTCACTCCAAGCGTTATTCTCTCATTATGTCTTGTTGCTTCGATTATATCTATTATATATCTGGCCGATGCGTCAGATACTTTTACGGATGTCACAGCCTTCTGCGCCTGTATGACGGAGTCCGCAGAAGCTACGGTATCAAGTTCCGCCAGCGGATCCTTGTCCCTGAACCGAAGCAGTATCTCCATGCCCTCGGACGGATCCGGGTACCCCATCCTCAGGCGCATGAAAAACCTGTCAAGCTGCGCTTCCGGCAGCGGGAATGTGCCCCTCGTCTCAACCGGGTTCTGCGTCGCTATGACGAAGAACAGGCTGTGAAGCTTTCGAGTCTCACCGTCAACGGTTACCTGCCTTTCTTCCATACACTCGAGCAGGCTCGACTGTGTCCTCGGTGTCGCCCTGTTGATCTCATCGGCAAGCACGATATTCGTAAATAAAGGCCCTGCCCTGAATATGAATTCTCCCTGTTTCTGGTCGAAGTAATTGATCCCGGTAAGGTCGGAAGGAAGCAGGTCAGGAGTGAACTGAATCCTCTTGAATCCGCATTCCAGGGACCTGGCAAGGCATTTTGCCAGCATAGTCTTTCCGACGCCGGGAACGTCCTCCAGCAGTACATGTCCGCCGCAAAGCAGCGAGATGAGGACAAGGTCCACCGTGTCTTCGATGCCTATCAGGACTTTCGATATATTTTCCTTCATGGCAAATGCCAGTTTTCTTACATCATCCAGTTCCATTTCACGACCTCCATATCTGATTTACTGGCTTTGTAACTCATACCGGGCTTCATGTCCGCAGCGTGCCGCGTATCCTGGCCTGTCAACTGTGGTCTCCGGGCTTGATCCATGGTATGCCTTCATTGGCTGCACCCTCCCAACTCCCGGTAACAGGCTCAATTCCCGACAGAGTCTGTATAGCTTCCGGTGTTCCGGTGAACCTGCTCCCATCTGCGCAAAGCTTCCATGTCATCACGAAACTGGGGTATGCTGAGTACTATGGATATGATCAGTATGACCAGTATAATGATGATTTCTCTTATGGTCGCTGGCTCCATGTTCCTTATAGCGGATTTTATACGCCTGAACAGCGGCAACATGATCCCCCGTATTCCCCCTTCTTTTTAATGTTATCATCTGGAAGTAGTTAAAACAAGATAAATCAGATTCATTCTTACATTGCCTTTGCGAAATTCCCTCCGGAAGCGGCACATTCCTCCGGTTCTGTTCCCGGCGTCCTGTATTTTGCTCCATCGGCCATATCGAATTTTCAGGCCTGATTTTTCGAGTGACGCACTTATCACCTTCAGCGCTTTCCCGTACAGTTCATATCCTTGTACATGACAAAGCAGGATCCGGGAATGCCCCAGGTTTTTTAAGTCAAAATTTGTTGGATTATGGACAAATTTATGTTATAATGTCACACATAACTAATAAATGGTAATAGAATAATCACGAAAGGACACGGGCATATGAATAACACGGAAAGCAAATCATTTGACAACCTTGCGCAAAGAAGCCTCAACTATTTTCTCGCCACATACCCGCCGTTCATTCCTGTCAGGTCCGATGCAGCAACCGCAGAAGAGCAGGAAACGGTGTACCTTTTTTTAAAAGCATATATGAAAAAGCATATAATGACCCTTCCCTGCTGAAGTTAAAGGCAATTCCCGACGACAGTTATTCTGATTGGGAGTTCCATAAGGCAAAACCTGAGCTGATTACGGAAATCCGTGATAATATAAAAAAAGTAGAGCAGTTAATCTTCCTGCTCTTTCAGATATGCCTGTCAAAACAGCTGGATGAAAACTCATTCTTCGTACCTGAAACGGATATGGAAATAAAACCTTCCGCTCTGAAACAGCTCAGGAATTTTGATATACAGTGCCAGGCATCCGGGGACGGATACACATTCACATTCCCGGTAAAAGCAGCCGGGCTGAAGCTGCTCGCGGAAACATCCATGCAAAACAGGGGGAACGGGATCGACATTCCGAAGCCTCACATGTTGTTTTCCCGCGGCGTATTTGATCCGAACCATCCCTGGACATACGAGGTATTCCGGAATCTGTCCAAAGAATGGAACGCATTTGACAGGCTGATATCCTTCCTGGACAGGAATGATTATGAAAGGATCGACTGCAGCGAAGGTTTTTCCCTCAACTATGTGAAAAACTACGGAAAAAAGCGGGAGAAGCTAAAAGCTGCATGGGCTGAGCGTACCCATGGAGGCATAGAACTGGTTTATGAAGAAGCAAGACGAAACCCGGTCCTCCTGTCCTTACGGATACCATATTTTAAGGAAATCCTGGAACATAGCGATAAAATGGATGATAAGCTTAAGAGCTTCATTACCGGCACAACAAAAAAATGCGACGGCTGCAGGTACTGCGTGCAAACGGATAAATCAGGCACACGGCCCCTTGCAGCCATAAACGTGGATGATCATGACCTATGTCCGCTATTTTGCGGTTTCTCATACAGATGGAGAACGATCGATGACGACCTCGTTGACAATATAATCGAACTGCTCCAGTTCATTGACGAAGCTTTCCGCGAACGCTGCGCGTGACAGAAAAGCAGATAAGGGACACTTACGTGTCCCTTCTGTCTCTCTGAACGAGAGGGGACATTCCTCTGCCGGAGATTGCTGCCCGCTTCAGAGGAGTGTCCCCTTACATTATTACTCGATGATAGCGGTAACGGTACCGGAACCAACGGTTCTGCCGCCTTCACGGATAGCGAACCTGAGTCCTTCTTCCATGGCTATCGGAGTGATCAGCTTGACGGTGATCTCTACGTGGTCACCAGGCATGCACATCTCGACACCTTCCGGAAGTTCAGCAACACCGGTAACGTCAGTGGTCCTGAAGTAGAACTGAGGCCTGTAGCCGTTGAAGAACGGGGTATGTCTTCCGCCTTCTTCCTTGGTCAGAACGTAAACCTGGCCCTTGAAATGGGTGTGAGGTTTGATGGAACCGGGCTTAGCAAGAACCTGTCCCCTTTCGACTTCGTTCCTCTGGATACCCCTGAGCAGGCAGCCGATGTTGTCGCCGGCAACAGCCTCGTCAAGGAGCTTCCTGAACATCTCGACACCGGTAACGACGGTCTTTCTTGCTTCGTCCATGAGACCAACGATCTCGACTTCGTCACCGACTTTGATAGTACCTCTCTCAACTCTGCCCGTAGCAACCGTACCACGGCCGGTGATCGAGAATACGTCCTCGACAGGCATAAGGAACGGTTTGTCCTTGGGCCTCTGAGGCTCGGGGATGTACTCGTCGACAGTATTCATGAGCTCAAGTATGCACTGGTATTCGGGAGCGCTCAGATCTGTTGCGCTGCTCTCAAGAGCCTGCAGGGCAGATCCCCTGATGATCGGGATGTTGTCTCCGTCGAACTCGTACTGGGAGAGAAGCTCTCTTACTTCCATCTCGACGAGCTCGATAAGCTCCTCGTCGTCGACCATATCGCATTTGTTGAGGAATACTACGATGTAGGGAACGCCGACCTGACGAGCAAGGAGTATGTGCTCCCTGGTCTGCGGCATCGGGCCGTCAGCTGCGGAAACAACGAGGATGGCGCCGTCCATCTGGGCTGCACCGGTGATCATGTTCTTGACATAGTCAGCGTGACCGGGGCAGTCAACGTGTGCATAGTGCCTCTTCTCAGTCTCATACTCAACGTGTGCGGTCGATATCGTGATTCCTCTTGCTTTTTCTTCAGGAGCCTTGTCGATCTGATCATATGCCATGAACTGTGCCTTGCCCTGGAATCCCAGAACCTTCGTGATGGCTGCTGTCAATGTAGTCTTGCCATGGTCGACGTGACCGATGGTTCCAATGTTAACGTGGGGTTTTGTTCTTTCAAATTTGGCTTTGCCCATTTTGATTCTCCTCCCTTGTTCAGTGAAATACTGAAATGTTTTTATATAATTTTATAATTTTATTTCACATGCCGCAAACATTTTCTGGGCTTGTCTGCTTTTGCGGCATATTGACCAGCCTATAGGCCGATGCTGCGTGGCCCGCATCACTTCAGCCTATCTTCAGCACAGAATCCTGGATGTTCTTCGGGACCTCTTCATAGTGGCTGAACTGCATCGTAAAGACGCCTCTGCCCTGTGTCCTTGAACGGAGTTCTGTCGCATAACCGAACATGTTGGCCAGCGGTACTTTTGCCGTTATCACCTGTGCTCCCGATCTTTCGACCATGCCTTCTATCCTGCCGCGGCGTGACGTAAGATCGCCCATGACATCCCCCATGTACACCTCGGGTATAACGATGTCCACTTTCATTATGGGTTCAAGAAGCACGGGATCCGCTTTCCTGCAGCCGTCCTTGAATGCCATCGAAGCTGCTATCCTGAAGGCCATCTCGGATGAATCCACTTCATGATATGAACCGTCAACGAGAGTGACTTTGACGTCAAGCACCTGGTAGCCGCCAAGGACACCGTTCTGCATGGCATCCTGGATACCCGCGTCGATAGCCGGGATATATTCCTTGGGCACGACACCCCCGACTATCTTGTTTACGAACGTATAGCCGCTTCCCGGCTCCTGGGGTTCTATCTCGATAACGACATGGCCGTACTGGCCTCTGCCGCCCGACTGCCTTACAAACTTGCCTTCGGATTTGACAGCCTTGCGGATGGTCTCCTTGTATGACACCTGCGGCTGTCCGACATTGGCTTCGACCTTGAACTCCCTCAGCATCCTGTCGACTATGATCTCAAGGTGCAGCTCACCCATTCCGGCAATGATGGTCTGACCTGTTTCAGGATCGGTATAAGCCTTGAATGTCGGGTCTTCCTCAGCAAGCTTCGCCAGTGCGACGGCCATCTTTTCCTGCCCTGCCTTTGTCTTCGGCTCCACGGCAACACGGATGACCGGTTCGGGGAAATCCATCGACTCCAGTATTACCGGAGTTTCCTCGCTGCAAAGGGTGTCCCCGGTAGACGTGTCCTTGAGCCCCACGACTGCCACGATATCACCCGAATAAGCGGTATCGATATCTTCCCTGTGGTTCGCATGCATCAGCAGGAGCCTGCCGATCCTCTCCTTCCTGCCTTTTGAGGAGTTATACACATATGAGCCTGCATTGAGCTTGCCTGAGTAAACCCTCAAAAAACAGAGCTTTCCGACATAAGGATCCGTCATTATTTTGAATGCAAGCGCAGAAAACGGCGCGTCGTCATCAGCGGTCCTTATGACCTCCTTTTCCGGGTCATCAGGGGAAACCCCCGTTATCGGAGGTATGTCCACCGGCGACGGCAGATACCGCACTACAGCATCCAACAGTTTCTGGACACCTTTGTTCTTGTAGGACGAACCACATGTGACCGGGATCATCTGAACGGCAATGGTTGCCTTCCTGATCCCCGCATGTATCTCTTCCTCCGTGAGCTCTTCTCCTGACAGGTATTTCTCCATCAAGTCCTCGTCTTGTTCAGCAACAGCTTCAAGTAAATTGGTTCGATATTCTTCAGCGATCTCGATCATGTCTTCAGGGATCGGCTCTTCGTCGAGCACGGTTCCCAGATCGTCCAAATAATATATGGCCTTCATGGTCACAAGGTCGATTATTCCTTTGAAATTCTCTTCCTTGCCGATAGGCAGCTGGATCGGGACAGCATTTGCTTTCAGCCTGTCCTTCATCATCTGGATGCAGTTGAAAAAGTCTGCACCCAAAATATCCATTTTATTTACATATGCAATTCGCGGAACATGGTACTTGTCCGCCTGTCTCCATACAGTTTCGGACTGGGGCTCCACTCCGCCCTTTGCACAAAAAACCGTTACCGAACCATCGAGAACTCTCAGAGACCTTTCGACCTCTACAGTAAAGTCAACGTGCCCCGGCGTATCTATAATGTTTATCCTGGTATCCTTCCACTGGCAGGTGGTAGCAGCAGAGGTAATGGTGATGCCTCTTTCCTGCTCCTGTTCCATCCAGTCCATTGTGGCGGCGCCTTCATGGACTTCCCCCATTCTGTGCACCTTACCGGTATAGAACAGGATGCGCTCAGTGGTAGTCGTCTTACCAGCATCTATATGCGCCATTATACCAATGTTCCTGGTATTTTCCAAACTGAACTGCCTGGGCATGATTGCCTCCTTTCTTCTCGATTAGTTCTGATCCGATATACGGAATATCCTGTTTCTATAAGTTTTGCTTATTGGTCCCCATTATATACTGCCTATGCTGCAGCAGGACCAATAATTTTACCAGCGATAATGTGCAAATGCCCTGTTGGCTTCTGCCATCTTGTGGGTGTCTTCCTTCTTCTTGAAGGCACCGCCAAGGCTGTTGGCAGCATCCATGATCTCTCCGGCAAGTCTTTCCTTCATGGTCTTTTCGCCTCTGTCACGTGCGTAACCGACCAGCCATCTGAGACCCAGAGCCTGCCTTCTTTCAGGCCTTACTTCGACCGGCACCTGGTACGTGGCTCCGCCGACCCTCCTGGCCTTGACTTCCAGCACGGGCATGACATTGTTCATCGCCTGCTCAAAAACCTCAAGCGGATCTTTTCCTGTCTTCTCCTTTATAATATCGAAAGCACCGTAACAAATCTTCTGGGCAACGCCTTTTTTGCCGTCGAGCATTATGTTGTTGATCAGCTTTGTTACGATCTTGCTGTTGTAGATAGGATCAGGCAGGACATCCCTCCTGGGTACATGTCCTCTTCTCGGCACTTTACTTCCCTCCTTCTTTTGGATTATGGGGATAAATCATCCCTCCAGGTTGATTCCCCGAGGTACTCGGAACCCGAAGGTTCTCGTCAGTGCGTCAGTTATTGCAATGTATAAACCGATAACGGATTTATCTATCCAATATACCTGACACGCTTCGCGCTTAAGGCTCCGTCGGAATCCTTGCATTACTTCTTCGCCGACTTCGGCCTCTTTGCGCCGTACTTGGAACGGCCTTGCATCCTGTTTGCAACGCCTGCTGCATCAAGCGTACCTCTGATAATGTGGTACCTGACACCGGGCAGATCCTTGACCCTGCCGCCCCTGATGAGCACAACGCTGTGTTCCTGCAGATTGTGGCCTATTCCGGGGATGTATGCGGTAACTTCGATACCGTTGGTCAGACGTACCCTTGCTACCTTTCTCAAAGCTGAGTTAGGCTTCTTCGGCGTTACCGTCCTGACTACGGTGCAGACACCCCTTTTCTGGGGAGATTCGGTCTCAACAGGCCTCTTTTTCAGCGAGTTGAACCCTCTGAGCAATGCCGGAGCTGCTGACTTATACTTCACAGTCTCCCTGCCCTTTCTGACCATCTGATTGAATGTTGGCAAAATTACACCTCCTCTCGCAATATACATGCAGCGGATGCACCTACTTCGATGCCTACCGCCTTACCAAGCTGCTTCATCGTATCGACATACTCTATCTGGATTCCGTTGGTCATGCACAGTTCCTTGAGACTGCCGGTGATCTTCTCGTCGGCATCCTTCGCAATGAAAACGACTTTTGCATTGCCGTTTGCCACTGCTTTCAGGGACTGTTTGATCCCCACGGCTTTATTGCAGTTTTTTAAATTGTCAAGCACTTCCAAGCACCTTCTCTGTCATCTTTTTCCGGTCTAATATAAAAAGACCGATAAATCGGACAAAATGGGCATAAACCCCCCTGAATTCGCACTGAAATATTTTATCATCGCCATAGGGCGTTGTCAAGAAAAACGTACCCCAAACAAGGGGGAACACCTTCATTTGAGCGCGGTCCCGCCGAATAAAGATGTGCCCCCCGTTCATGAATATCATTCGCTTACTGTACTGATATTTATATCTTTGTATCTGCTCATTCCGGTGCCTGCCGGGATAAGTTTTCCTATGATGACGTTCTCCTTGAGTCCGACCAGCGGATCCACCTTGCCCTTTATAGCCGCTTCTGTCAGGACCCTGGTCGTCTCCTGGAAGGATGCCGCGGACAGGAACGATTCTGTTGCAAGAGAAGCCTTGGTGATACCCAGCAGAGCGCGTTTTCCTGTTGCAGGCCTCAGTCCTTCCGCTATGGCCTGTGCATTTTCCGCTTCGAAGTCGAACACATCCACCAGTCCGCCGGGCAGCATATTGGTATCGCCGGCATCTTCTACCTTAACCTTCCTGAGCATCTGCCTGATTATGATCTCTATATGTTTATCGTTGATATCGACGCCCTGCAGCCTGTAAACCCTCTGTACTTCCTGGAGCAGATACTGCTGCACGCCGTTGACGCCCTTGATCTTCAGTATGTCATGCGGGTTCACGGATCCTTCGGTGATCTCGTCGCCGGCTTCCACCCTGTCGCCGTCGCTGACTTTGATCCTTGAACCGTACGGTATCTGGTATGTCCTGGTGTCTCCGTCGTCCGCCGTGACTATTACTTCCCTCTTCTTCTTGACGTCGTTTATCTTTACGGTACCGCTGATTTCGGAGATAACAGCAAGACCTTTCGGCTTCCTTGCCTCGAACAGCTCCTCGACACGCGGCAGACCCTGTGTGATGTCTTCACCTGCAACACCGCCGGTATGGAACGTTCTCATGGTAAGCTGCGTACCGGGTTCTCCGATGGACTGTGCCGCGATTATGCCGACCGCTTCGCCAACATTGACATCATCGCCTGTTGCCAGGTTGGCGCCGTAGCACTTCGAGCAGACACCATACTCGGAGTGGCATGTCAGCACGGACCTGATCTTTACTTTTTTGATGCCGGCTTTTGTGATATTTTCGGCGTCATGGTCGGTAATCATCGTGTCGGCTTCCACTATGACCTCTCCGGTCTCGGGGTGCACTATCGGTTCGATGGTGTACCTGCCCGTGATCCTTTCGGCGAGGCTCTCTATCACCTCGGTACCGTCCAGGATGTCAGTGACCTCTACTCCCTTCCTGGTACCGCAGTCAACTTCTCTGACGATGGTATCCTGGCTCACGTCCACAAGACGTCTTGTCAGGTATCCTGAGTCGGCGGTCCTGATAGCCGTATCGGCAAGACCTTTCCTTCCGCCATGTGAGGATACGAAGTATTCGAGAACGCTAAGACCTTCACGGAAATTGGACTTGATCGGGATCTCAAGGGTCTTGCCCTGCGTATCTGCCATAAGTCCCCTCATACCTGACAGCTGCTTGATCTGGCTGATGTTTCCGCGGGCTCCGGACTTGGACATCATGTATATCGGGTTGAACTGGTCCAGCGAAGCCATGAGGGCCTTCGTAAGCTCTTCACCGGTCTCCGTCCACGCCTGTACGACCGAAGCATACCTTTCGTCCTCGGAGATAAGGCCTCTCTTGTACATCTTCGTTATCTGTTCTATCTTGGCTTCGGTCTCATCGATGAACTTCTTCTTCACATCAGGGATGATCATGTCGGATACGCTGATCGTGATGGCGCCCTTCGTTGAATACTTGAAGCCAAGTTCCTTTATCTTGTCAAGCACTATGGCTGTTTCGGTAAATCCATGTACTTTTATGCACTTGTCGATGATCTGGCCGAGTTCTTTTTTCGTGACCAGTCTGTCTATCTCAAGATCGAAGTAGTGATCAGGGTCGGTCCTGTCTACAAAGCCAAGGTTCTGGGGGATAGCTTCATTGATTATGAGCTTTCCGACAGTGGCGTCGATTATCTTCGAGACCGGCTTTCCGTCGATCTCCTTTGTCACCTTTACCTTCACTCTTGCATGGAGTCCGACTACGCCTTCCTGGTATGCCATTATGGCCTCGTCTACTGAAGAGAATACTTTCCCTTCGCCCTTTTCGCCCTCTTTTTCAATGGTCAGGTAATAGCAGCCAAGGACCATGTCCTGCGTCGGCACCGTGATAGGCCTTCCGTCCTTCGGCGCCAGCAGGTTGTTGGCCGACAGCATGAGGAACCTTGCCTCGGCCTGCGCTTCGGCTGACAGCGGTACGTGGACTGCCATCTGGTCGCCGTCGAAGTCTGCGTTGTAAGCTGTACATACCAGCGGATGGAGTTTTATTGCCCTTCCTTCGACAAGCACCGGCTCAAACGCCTGTATGCCGAGCCTGTGCAGCGTAGGAGCACGGTTGAGCAGCACAGGATGTTCCTTGATGACTTCCTCCAGCACATCCCATACCTCCGGCCTTACCCTTTCGACCATCCTCTTGGCGCTCTTGATGTTGTGGGCCAGCCCGTCATTGACCAGCTTCTTCATAACAAAAGGTTTGAACAGTTCCAGTGCCATCTCTTTAGGCAGACCGCACTGGTATATCTTTAATTCCGGACCAACGACTATAACTGAACGTCCGGAATAGTCGACACGCTTTCCGAGGAGGTTCTGGCGGAAGCGTCCCTGCTTTCCCTTCAGCATGTCTGACAGGGATTTCAGCGGCCTGTTGCCGGGGCCGGTAACAGGACGTCCTCTCCTTCCATTGTCTATGAGGGCGTCGACAGCTTCCTGGAGCATCCTCTTCTCGTTCCTGACGATGATATCGGGAGCGCCCAGGTCAAGCAGCCTCTTTAAACGATTGTTCCTGTTGATGACACGCCTGTAAAGGTCGTTCAGGTCCGACGTCGCGAACCTGCCGCCGTCCAGCTGCACCATCGGGCGGAGTTCCGGCGGAATGACAGGTATCACGTCAAGTATCATCCATTCGGGCCTGTTCCCCGAAAGTCTGAATGCTTCAACGACTTCCAGGCGCTTGATGAGCCTTATCCTCTTCTGGCCCGTGGCTTCCTCGAGTTCTTTCCTCAGTTCCTTTGAAAGCTTATCCAGGTCGATCTCCATAAGGAGTTCCTTAATTGCCTCAGCGCCCATCCCGGCTCTGAAAGTATGTCCGAATTTATCTATACTGTCCCTGTATTCCTTCTCCGTCAGGATCTGCTTCTTGGAGAGGGGCGTCTGGGCAGGATCTATTACGACATATGCAGCGAAATACAATACCTTTTCCAGGGCCCTCGGAGACATATCCAGTATAAGTCCCATCCTGCTGGGTATGCCCTTGAAATACCAGATGTGGGAAACCGGGGCAGCCAGTTCGATGTGTCCCATGCGTTCCCTTCTTACTTTTGAACGGGTGACTTCGACACCGCACCTGTCGCATACTATGCCTTTATACCTGATCCTTTTATACTTACCGCAGTGACATTCCCAGTCCTTCGTCGGTCCGAATATCCTTTCACAGAAGAGACCGTCCCTCTCCGGTTTCAATGTCCTGTAGTTGATCGTTTCCGGCTTTTTTACCTCGCCCCTCGACCATTCCCTGATTTTTTCCGGAGAAGCCAAACCTATTCTTACAGCATCAAAGTTGTTCATTTCAAACATGTCCGATCTCCCTCCTAAAACTCCTCATCGTCAAGGTTATCGACGAACTCGTCGTCATCTTCAGAGAATATGTCGTCTCCGAGCGAATCATCCAGATCATCACCTGTATTCGTGATGTCACCGATATCGAAGTCATCTATATTCAGATCATCATCGATAAGATCGTCGCCGATATCGTCAAAGTCACCGACGGGCGCCTCATCCTCGCGGCCTTCCATGTTGACGTTGAGTTCTTCGGCATCTTCATCGGTGGATTCGCCGATATCGATCTCTTCACGTTCTTCAGAGTAGACCTTGACATCGAGGCACAGGCTCTGAAGTTCCTTGATCAGTACCTTGAACGATTCAGGTATGCCCGGTTCAGGCACGTTCTCGCCCTTGACGATGGATTCGTAGGTCTTCACCCTGCCGACGACGTCGTCCGATTTGACGGTAAGGATCTCCTGCAGCGTATAGGCTGCGCCGTAAGCCTCAAGAGCCCATACTTCCATTTCTCCGAACCTCTGGCCGCCGAACTGGGCTTTTCCGCCGAGCGGCTGCTGCGTAACGAGGGAGTAAGGTCCGGTGGAACGGGCATGGATCTTGTCGTCGACCAGGTGAGCCAGTTTGAGCATGTACATGTATCCTACGGACACACGGTTTTCAAACGGCTCTCCGGTCCTTCCGTCGTACAGTATCGTTTTTCCATCTTCCGACAGGCCGGCTTCCCTCAATGTTTCGATGATATCCTGTTCAGTCGCTCCGTCAAAGACAGGCGTCGCTATCTTCCAGCCAAGTGCCTTGGCAGCGTATCCAAGGTGCACTTCAAGGACCTGTCCGATGTTCATACGAGACGGAACGCCGAGAGGGTTGAGAACTATTTCAAGCGGAGTGCCATCCGGCAGGTACGGCATATCCTCTTCAGGGAGTATCCTCGATATGACACCCTTGTTTCCGTGTCTTCCTGCCATCTTGTCTCCGACCGATATCTTTCTTTTCTGTGCTATATATACCCTGACGAGCTGGTTGACGCCGGGCGGCAGTTCGTCGCCGTTTTCCCTCGTGAATACCTTTACGTCGACGATGATACCCGATTCGCCATGGGGGACCCTGAGAGACGTATCCCTTACTTCTCTCGCCTTTTCACCGAATATGGCCCTGAGCAGCCTTTCTTCAGCCGTCAGTTCGGTTTCTCCCTTCGGAGTGACCTTGCCGACCAGTATGTCGCCTGCCCTGACCTCGGCGCCTATCCTTATGATACCCCTGTCGTCGAGGTCCTTCAGCGATTCCTCGCTTACATTGGGAATATCACGGGTGATCTCTTCAGGTCCGAGCTTGGTGTCCCTTGCTTCAGACTCATATTCCTCTATGTGTATCGACGTGAACACGTCATCCTTCACAAGTTTCTCGCTGATCAGGATAGCGTCCTCGTAGTTGTAGCCTTCCCAGGGCATGAAACCTACGAGCACGTTCTTGCCGAGAGCGATCTCGCCCTGGTCGGTGGAAGGACCGTCAGCGATGACGTCGCCTTCTTCGACCTTGTCGCCCTTCCTTACTATCGGCCTCTGGTTGATACAGGTACCCTGGTTAGACCTTACATATTTCAGAAGCTTGTATACATCCTTCTGGCCGTTCTTTCTGCGTATGGTTATCTCATTGGCCGTAACCTTTTCGACAGTGCCGGAAGCACGTGCAAGCACGACAACGCCTGAATCCCTTGCAGCCTTGTATTCTATACCTGTTCCGATTACAGGAGCTTCAGTCCTGATGAGAGGCACAGCCTGGCGCTGCATGTTCGACCCCATCAGCGCCCTGTTCGCGTCGTCGTTCTCAAGGAACGGGATCATTGCCGTGGCAACTGAAACAAGCTGCTTTGGCGAAACATCCATATAATCGACGCGTTCTCTCTCGACTTCGATTATATCGTCCTTGAATCTGCAGAGGACTTTCCTGTTAACGAACCGGCCCTCTTCGTCGAGCGGTTCATTGGCCTGTGCAACGATATATTTATCTTCCTCGTCGGCCGTCAGGTAATGGATCTCATTGGTCACCAAGCCCGTAGCTTTATCTATCTTCCTGTACGGGGCCTCGATGAACCCGTACTCGTTGATCCTCGCATATGTGCTGAGCGAACCGATCAGTCCTATGTTCGGACCTTCGGGCGTCTCTATGGGGCACATGCGCCCGTAATGGGAATGGTGAACGTCACGCACTTCGAAGCCCGCTCTCTCCCTGCTGAGACCTCCGGGGCCCAGCGCGCTGAGCCTTCTCTTGTGCGTCAGTTCAGCCAGCGGGTTTGTCTGGTCCATGAACTGGGACAGCTGGCTTGAGCCGAAAAATTCCTTGATTGCTGCGGCGACCGGCCTGATATTGATCAGTGCCTGGGGCGTGACTATATCGATGTCCTGTATGGTCATCCTTTCCCTGACGACCCTCTCCATCCTGGCAAGACCGATCCTGAACTGGTTCTGCAGCAGTTCTCCGACGCAGCGGAGCCTCCTGTTGCCGAGATGGTCTATATCATCGTCCTCGCCAATACCATAGCTGAGGTGTACGAGGTAATTGACGGACGCTATTATATCCTCTTCCGTGATATGCTTGGGGACAAGCAGGTCCACATTCTCTTTGAGTGCGCTCTTGAGGTCCTCCCTGTCCTTATATTCGTCCATGAGCTCTTTGAGCACGCTGTATCTCACTTTTTCCGAGATACCGACATCTGAGACGTCAAAATCGACGAATGCTTTCAGATCGACAGTGCCGTTTCCGATCACCCTCACCTTTTTGCCTTCCACGTTGAGGTATACGGAATTGATGCCGGAGTTCTGTATCGCTTCGGCTTTTTCCCTGTCGATGTATTCATCTTCATCAACCAGTATTTCACCGGTGACCGGGCTCACGATCCTTTCCGCGGATTTGCTGCCGGCTATTCTCGAAGCCAGTGAAAGTTTCTTGTTGAACTTGAACCTTCCGAACTTGGCGAGATCGTATCTCTTGGGCTCGAAAAACAGACCCCTGAGCAGCGATGTAGCGCTTTCGACCGTCGGCGGCTCACCGGGTCTGAGCCTCTTGTATATCTCTATGAGACCCTCGTCCTGGGTTTTTGCGCTGTCCTTCTGGATAGTGGCCATTACTCTCTCGTCATCGCCGAGGAGTTCGGTTATCTGGGCATCCGTACCATATCCCAGCGCGCGGACGAGAACAGTGATCGGCAGTTTCCTGGTCCTGTCGACCCTTACGTACATCACGTCATTTGAGTCCGTCTCGTACTCCAGCCATGCGCCGCGGTTCGGAATGATGGTAGCCGAAAACAGCGCTTTCCCCGTTTTGTCGAGCTTTTTGGCATAATAAAGACCGGGTGACCTGACCAGCTGGCTTACTACGACCCTTTCAGCCCCGTTGATAATAAAAGTACCGTTATCGGTCATCAACGGGAAATCTCCCATGAAGATCTCCTGTTCCTTGACCTCTCCGGTCTCTTTGTTGATAAGGCGGACTTTTACTTTCAGCGGTGCTGAATATGTAGTATCCCTTTCTTTACATTCTTCAACACTGTACTTGGGGTTATCGGTCTCCAGTCTGTAGTCCGGAAATTCCAGAACCAGGTTCCCGGTATAGTCCTGTATGGGGGAAACGTCTCTAAACACCTCGCGCAGGCCTTCTTCCAGAAACCACTTGTAGGAGTTCTTCTGCACTTCGATGAGATTCGGCATATCCAGGACCTCATCTATCCTGGAATAGCTCATTCTGGTAGTTCGGCCCAGTTTTACGGGATGTACCATCAATAATCACCTCATAATATTATGACTTGTAAAAAGAACAACGTTACCTGAAAGGCTTGCATTCATGCAATTCAACCGGATCACCGGCCTTATCGCTACAACAGCCGGCGTATGTAAAGCTTTCAGCTGCATTCCTGAAAGCTTCTGGGGCAATATTGCACAGCAATCCGACAGAGAAATCTGAACTGCGATTATATGAGCTCATATATAAATATATATGAATATGGCAGGATTTCGATTTCATTCGTCAAATTGCCTAAAACCATTAAATAATTATTAACAGTTCTTGTGTATTTTATTCCCCTGTGTTATAATCTATCTGCGAACGGTTCCGGCTGTAACCTGAAAAAGCATACAAGTTCAGATTATAACGCAGTTTATAATTCTAGCACACCGCATCATACTTGTCAACGTGTTTTTGCGTTGATTTTTTATTGCATTTTTTCACTAAGCGTCAAAAAAATACCCCGGGCATACCCGGGGTATTTTGCCCGGATATGTCCGGGACGTTCCGTCGGTTCGGTGATTATTTGATCTCGACTGTTGCGCCGACTTCCTTGAATTTTGCTTCGATAGCAGAAGCCTCTTCCTTGGAAACGTTCTCCTTGATCGGCTTGGGAGCGTTGTCAACGAGGTCTTTTGCTTCCTTGAGGCCCAGGTTGGTAACTTCCCTGACGACCTTGATGACCTTGATCTTGTCAGCGCCGAC
>ENA-OWPA01001006-OWPA01001006.1-bioreactor-metagenome-genome-assembly--contig:-NODE-1006-length-23772-cov-44.870395_pt1 | contig 23772 bp, 10 predicted proteins | sample MGYA00238139_ERZ651803 | MGnify/ENA primary metagenome ERZ651803 (study PRJEB26909, sample SAMN07631231) | bioreactor metagenome | isolation source: Switchgrass digestor | place: USA: Dartmouth... | reverse complement strand
ATTGGTCTGTGGCGGGCCAAGAATATCCCATGAGCTGGCAAAGGAATTGGGATATGATGCAGGTTTTGGTTCAGGAACTTTTGCAGAGGACGTAGCAAGCTTTGTAGTTACAGAAATGGTAAATAGAAAGCTGGTATAGATGATTGGCGAATACTTGAAGTTCAGGTATTCGCTTTTTTAACGTCAGCACATCAGAATATAAAAAATATCAATAGGAATGTAGTCCTAAAAATTATTGACAGAAAACTATAAATTTTATAAAATGTAGACGTGTCCAACAAAAAGACAAAATAAATAATGACATATAATGACTGCATAGGTAGCATGTTGAGACAATAAATAAAGCAATAGATTCTGGAGGTGAGCTAATAGTGATAATAAAGATAGACGATAATTCTAGCAATTGGATTAGGAGCCAGGCTGGTAGTGTAAAGAATAGGCTTTTAAATATACAAAGAGAAATTGCTAATGCCTTAGATTATGATATTTGTTTATCTTTATTATTTAACGATTCAAGAAGTGTAGCTGTTGTAGAGAGTAGTTTCGTAAAAAACACTGCGATAGAAGAATGGGAAATTCCAGATACAGTTTTCATCAATAAGAGCATACATATGGCAATTAAAAATTTAATTATGAATAAGGATATAGTTGAAGTACATAATGAAGATTTATACCCCATGTTTATAAAAGGAATGGAATCTGAGGTATATATACCAATTTTTGAGCCTGTTGATTTACAGGGAAATTCCTTAAAGCTTATAGGCAGCCTATATTTAGGTTCCAGCAGCACGAAGGAATTTCCCATGGACATGTTTCTTGAAAGAAAGCTATGCAGTTTAATATCAGATATTTCAAAGTTATTTACGCTGATATTAGATGACATAAGGGATTCAATAAAAGCTGTGTATACTATTTCTGTATTTGTCAAGATATTGGAACAGAAGGTTAAGTATCTTCCAAATCATAGCTATAATGTGGCTAACTGGTGTAGGGAAATTGGAATAATGCTAGGCTATGATCAAAGGAGTCTGAGAAACCTAACCTATGCAGGATTATTACATGATGTTGGAAAATGTCTTATTGATACTGAAATATTGAATAAGCCTGATAAGCTTACAGAAGAGGAATATGCCTTGATAAAGGAACACCCTCTAATAAGCCAAAGAATTGCAAAAAACATACTGAAGGATACTCCATTGCTAAAAAGTGTTCCTAAAATTATTAAATACCATCATGAAAGATACGATGGAAGAGGTTATCCCCTAGGATTAAAGGAGGACGAAGTACCCTTTGACAGCTATATATTAGGTATAGCTGATGCTGTTGATGCAATGTTATCCAATAAAACCTATAAAAAGGCTATGTCAATGGATTCTGTAATTCAGGATTTATATAGCAATAAGGGAAAGCAATTTCACCCTGAATTGGTAGATATAATGGCGGAAAGGTTGACATCAACCAAAAATCAGCTGGATGTCAATTTTATACAGGATATAGAGCTAAGCTCCCTTATTATCACTTGGAGGGGAAATTTAACTGTTCTGGAAGGCGCATTAATACGTGCTGAAAATTTCTATATATTTAAGCCTTTTGATGAAAATGTGGTGAAAGATATTAAGCTGGCAGATATAACAAGGACAGAATTGGCCATTAAAAATTTAAACAACATAAGCTACTATGATATTAAGTTAGAGGATTTAGTCAATAATGAGTTCTATATTTCATCTATTAAACCTATTCCTTCAATTAATACATTCAGTTTGTTTTGGAAACTGGATGGAATACTCTATGAACCAAAGGATAACGGACTGATTCCTATAGTAATAACCAGAATTGGAGGAGACTCACTGTCATTTTACTTCAATAATGAGCAAATAATTCCAGAAGGGTTATTTAGCAAGCCCTTAAAGGTAAAGATTCTATTTGAGGATTTAGATATTGATATAACAGGAACTATAGTGAAAAGTCACACTTTTGGTTTCTATAGATATTTTTATTTACGGTATACAAATATTCCAGATTCAACAAGAGATAGCATATACAGGCAGCTATTCAGAAAGCAAATAGAGTTGAGAAAATCAGTGGCACAATATAAATAGACAATTGACCTGGATATTGTCAATTGTCAATTGTATTATAGGCTTTTATCAAAATTGGAATCAGAATTATTTGAATTATAATGCCAGGAATTGCTGCCAATGTCATGCCATATATGTAAGCTCTTATAGGTGGCATTGTAATTCCAAATCCATTTGCTAATATTAGCAATGTAAAGGCTGCACCAATTCTACCTCCAATCATGCTAATAATCAGTGATAACATGAGATTTATCTTCATTTTATTATATAAAAGACCTGACAGGAGTCCGTATACTGTTAATTCGATCATCATAATCCACAATACCGGTGTTTGAGGCATACCTGTTAAGCTATGGTTTATAAATGGAGTAATAAATCCAATTATAGAGCCTAGAACCGGACCAAGTATGAATCCAGAAATTATAACAGGTATATGCATGGGTAGAAATACTGCTCCATTGATTCCTGTCATGTGAAATACAGTGGGAAGTATGATTCCTATTGCCAATAAAAGTCCTGCTTCAACTAAGTCCCTCGTTTTAAACATATAAAAATCTCCTTTCGTGTAACTACTTATCTTATAATATAAATTTTCCTGATTTAACGTATTTGTTACCCTCACAGATTAATAATTTAAATTAATTACCTATGTTCAGAGTGACATTTTTCTAATAATTGTATAAAAACTTGCACCAATTGTACCGTTGGTGTAATATTATAACTATCATATGATTTGGAGGTTTACTATGATATTTTCAATACTTGTAATATTAAAGGTATTGCTTTTTATGAGTATAACTAATATTGAGTACAATGGTACACTTACTTTTATAACAAGCACACTAATAACCATGCTATTATTTAGTATAATTCATTTTAGCAGATATAAGAAGAAAAATCTAATAGGTTTATCAGTTTATATACTAATTTCCTTTATAATGTTTGTTGATGTAATGTATTATTCTTTTTTCAATACTCTACCATCCATAAAGCTTATAAGTTTACTGAAAGAAGCAGGCGCTGTCGGGGATAGTGTAGCAGATTTATTTACCCTAAAAAATGCACTGTTTTTATTGGATATTCCTTTCCTTATATTCTATTCAATAAAGACTGTGAGAAAAGAGCCTAAAACCTATAATAAATATATTAAATGGGGAGTGCCAACAGCATTAAGCTTATTAGTTGTTGCATTAATGGCATATTTAGTATCCAGTGATCTGATGGCTACAATAAGCAGTCAGGAACTATTTACCTACCATATAAAGGACATAAGGAATGCCTTAGCCAAAGAGGAAGCTGTATTAGGAAAAAGCTTTTTTACGGAAGAAGACATTACTAGCTTAAGAGAAAGATCAAGGCTTATAGAAGGAGAATACACAGGACTTGGACAAGGTAAAAACCTTATAGTAATACAGGTAGAAGCTCTTCAGAATTTTCCTATTAACTGTTTTTACGATGGACAGGAAATCACTCCAAATTTAAACAGATTAATTGAAGAAGAGGGCAGCTTTTATTTCAACAACTATTATCAGCAAATTGGAAGGGGTAATACATCTGACGCAGAATTTGTAACAAACAATTCACTATACCCTTCAAACGAAGAATCTATATATAAAGCATATACAGATAACACCTTTTATGGGTTACCATGGATATTGAGAGATAATGGATATACCTCTTGGGTATTTCATGGATATAAAAAGGAATTCTGGAACAGGGAAAAGGCGTATGTAAACCAAGGATTCCAAAGATTTATATCAGAAGAGGATTATGAATTCACAGAAGAAGAAGTATCAGGATTTGGAATTATAGATGAGGTGTTCTATGACCAGACTTTGAAGTATATTAAAGAGTTGGATAGTATAGACGAAAAACCATTTCATGCCTTTATAATATCCCTTACAAGCCATACACCTTTCAACATGCCAGAAAAATTTCAATATCTAAACATAAGAGAGGAATACAGAGATACAATACTGGGGAACTACCTTCAGGCTATTCACTATGCAGACATGGCTTTAGGCCAGTTTATAGAGAGCTTAAAGGAAGAAGGGTATTATGACAACTCTGTAATTGCTATATATGGGGACCACTTTGCAATAACAGGATTAAATGAATCTGGAGTTGATCTTATGACGGATTTTCTTGGCAAGCCCTATGATTTGGATGAGATGATGAAGGTACCCCTTATTATTCATGTACCTGGACTAAAGGATAATAAGACTATTTCTAAACTTGGAAGCCAATTAGATTTTCTTCCTACAATACTGAATATAATGGGCTATGAAAATAAAAAGGGAATCATGTTTGGCAGAGATTTAATTAACTATGAAGGAGAAACGTTTGTAGCTCCAATTACCTATGTGCTAAAGGGCTCTTTTATTGATGATGAAACCATATTTTATATGGCAAGAGATGGTATATTCAAAAACAGTACAGCAAAGGAAAAGCAAAGTAAGAAAAAAATAGAAGATCTAGAGCCTTTAAGAGATACCTATGAGCTGGTCATAGAAGAAATAAACAAGTCCAACTATGTATTGAAAACAGATTTAATAAAGCATCTTATGGATAGTGAAGGTGAATTAGATTTTGATAATATTGATTCCACAAATGTCCTGGATGAAGAAAACATATTGAAATGCTATAAGGAACCTCTAGCAGAATTATCCGAAGGTGTTTTATCAGGTAATAATATAATGTCTGTGTTGGTAAAATGGGCTGATGATAAATTGGTATTAAATGATGGTACCGATATTGATAGATTGGTCCAATGGATGAATGAACATGATGGAATATATATAAGCTTAAGGTCTAAGGAAGATGAATCCATATTTATGGCTATAAAGGATGCCTATCCTGACCTTATGGATAGATTTATAGTTGAAATGACTGATTTTGAACAGCATATAAACCTATCCAATAAAGCTTATAAATATATAATGCTAAACCTGGTTAATAGTAATTATGGAGAAGAAGAAGTTTTAGAGTTTTTGAGAAGGACTCCATTATGTGGAGTGATAATTGAAGATGATTTTCTAAATAAAGAATTTATAAAAAATATGCAGAATATGAGCATACCTGTATATATTGAAGAAGAAGACAAATTGACTTTAGTAAAATAGCGGAGGGAAAGATATTGTCAGTATTATTATTTATATTATTAAACTTGAAGATATTGCTTTTCATGTATAATACAGAAGTCATAAATAACAGATTATTTGTATTTATAATAAGTTTCCTTATTATAGTATTTGTAATCTCTTCAATATATTTAACCAGATTAAGGAGAAGGAAATGGCTGGCTTTTTTCTTCTATTTTTTAGTATCTCTACTGATGTTTGTAGATGTGGTATATTATGGATACTTTAATACATTACCTTCAATTAGAATGTTAAGTCAGGCAGGACAACTGACAGCTGTGGGAGACAGCATAAAAGCACTTTTAGATATTAAAAGACTAGTATTTATATTGGATTTGCCGATATTGGCAATATGTACAATTATGTTTAAGGACAAGTACAAAAAACAACATACCTATAAAAAATTGGGAATACCTGTTGCTTCTTGTATACTTTTAATAGCTATGTTGTTTTATTTAAGCAGAAGCAGCCTGTTTACTTCTGTTATAAACCAGGAACTTTTTACTTATCATTTAAAAGACATTAAAGACTATGCTTTGGGGATAGATGAAATAGATACTTTTAATACTCTTTCAAAGGAGGATTTAGAGGAGTTAAAGGAAAGGACAAAACTAAAGAAAGGGAAATATACTGCCATCGGTAAAGGCAAGAATCTTATAGTATTGCAGATAGAGGCGTTACAGAATTTTCCTATTAATCGTTTCTATGATGGACAGGAAATTACTCCAAATTTAAACAGATTAATTGCTGAACAGGGTATTATATATTTCACCAATTACTATCAGCTTTTAGGAAGAGGTAATACGTCTGACGCAGAATTTGTAACTAACAATTCCCTTTATCCTTCTATGGATGAGCCTACCTATGTGCAATATGAAGGCAACACCTTCTATGGATTGCCATGGATATTGAGAGATAATGGATATACCTCATGGGTATTTCATGGATATAAGAAGGAATTTTGGAATAGGGAAAAGGCATATGTAAATCAGGGATTTCAAAGATTTATATCAGAAGAGGATTATGAATTTACTGAAGAAGAAGTATCAGGGTTTGGAATTATAGATGAGGTGTTCTATGACCAGACTTTGAAGTATATTAAAGAGTTGGACAGATTAGACGAAAACCCATTCCATGCATTTATAATATCTCTGACAAGCCATACACCCTTCAACATGCCAGAGAAATTTCAATATCTGGAAATAAGAGAGGAACATGAAGGTACAATACTTGGAAACTATATTCAGGCAGTCCATTATGCTGATAAAGCTTTAGGGCAGTTTATAGAGAAATTGAAGGAAGAGGGATACTATGACAACTCTGTAATTGCCATATATGGTGACCATTTTGCCATAAGCAGTTTGGACAAGGATCAGAAAAGGCTTATGACAGATTATCTAGGATATGAATATGATCTGGATGAGATGATGAATGTTCCTCTTATTATTCATGTGCCTGGACTAGAAGCAAATGAGACCATAGATAGGGTAGGTAGCCAATTGGATTTTCTTCCTACTATATTAAACATAATGGGATATGAAAATGAAAAAGGAATCATGTTTGGCAGGGATTTGATTAACTATGAAGGAAAAAACTTTGTAGCTCCTCAAACCTATTCTATAAAAGGCTCTGTCATTACAGATGATATACTATTGGAAATGTCAAGAGATGGAGTATTTGAAAATAGCAGGGTTTATAACATAAAGACAAGGGAGCTATTAAATGTTGAGGATTATAGGAACTTGCATGAAAAAGCCATAGAAGAAATAAATAAATCAGATTTCATATTGAAAACTGACTATCTGAAAAGCTTAATGAAATAAGCCAGGGTTTTCCCTGGCTTACTTAAATAATCAGATGGATATTTCTTCTCCATTCTTATCATATATTTCAGTTTTTACATCATCTACATCCCAAAGGGATTTTATATGACTAATAGCATTATCTATTCTGTTTTTAAGCATCTCTTTACCTTCATTTCCTGTTCTTTTCCATTCATTGTCCTCTATAGAGAAATCCGTTTGAACTACCAATATAAATTTATTTTCCTCAGTTTCATATATATAATATTCCATCCTAAATACATATAAGCCACGGGAAAAACTGCCATATGTTTCATTTAAGAAGCTTTCAGTATCACTTATTAAGTCTGATGAACTTATTCTGTTATCAGATATATTAAATCTAATTACATATTTACTACTTTCATCATAGTATATTATTCCATCTACGTTAAGATCAGGGTTTATTCTTCTTATTTCATTGTTTAACCTTCTTAAATATCCCATCTTTTCATATAGGCTTCTGGTAAAAAAGATTTCTCTGTTTACTTTTATGTTTAGATAAACATCATATCCGCTTTCTTTAGCTACATATTCAAATTCAAATATGCCATATTTTTCTAAGTTATTTTTGAGTTCATCTTCTATATAGCCCTTATCAATTCTAAAGTTTTTCTTTAACTTGCTATTGGAAAAGTCAAAATTTATATCCATATCTTTTGTTGTAAAGGTTACATAATCTTTTTTATAGGAAGTAAAATAGTTGCTGTAATATGGATTTAATATCTGGCCTTTTATTGAAATTTCCTTATCATAAAGCATAAGTATAGCAGAATAAACATTCCATATATAGTTTTCTACGTCCTTTCTTTGAAGTTTATTCCAATTATAAGCTTGGCTTCTTGGGAAACTAAAGGTTAGTTCTATCCATTTGTTATAGGGTTTTTTTAAATCTATATCAAATTTCAAATTTTCTATAGTGTTTAAATATCTGTTTAAATATTTTTCCATGTCATCCAAATCTGTTATATTTTTGTATGGTAGATTAAGATCTTTATACAGTTCTTTGTGTTTATTAAGGTTTTCAATTTTTATATCTAATAAGTAACTCCTTCCTTTTTTATAGCTTATAAGCTGGTCTATTTTCTTGTAATAGTCATCCTCAATTAAAATTCCATTGGCGTCTATGGTGATTCTGTTATTTTTAACATCTAAATTTGGATTAATGTAGAGATAATTGGATATATCCATAAGGCTTACATATATTTCTCCATCGTAATAAAAAGGTTCATTATATAAAAGTATTTCATTTCCATCCAATATAACTTTCACATCTCCAAAGTATACCTTTAAAGCTCTCTCTACGTATTTTTTTAAAGATGTTTCTTCCTTTTCATATCCCTTTTCTAAAGCATATATATCATCTTCTAAACTTTTTAAGTTTCTTTCCTTTGCTTCAACTTCATAACCTAATTGGAAGGATTCAATTATATTTGAATTATTATCATTTTTTAGTTTACCATTAGAATCTAATTCTATAGATTTATTATTTGTATCTAATTTATATTTCATGTTGAGTCCTCTTGCCAGGTCAGATAAGGGTACCCACAGGATATCTTCATATATAAAGGGCTCTTTGAGAGAATTTATTTTATTTTCTTCAACATACATATTTAAGCCATAGAATTTAGCATTGATTTCCTTTACATATCCGGTTCCTTCACTAATCGAAGGGCTTATGGACAATATAGTTAAAAGTATAAGAATGGTTACAACTTTTTTCAAATGGGAAACCTCCTTTAATAAGCTTATTATTAATATCGGCAGATATATAAAGTTTTGTACAATATTTTGGTATAATTTTAATAAAGAGTAAAGAGTATACTTGTTTCTACCGATATATATAACAGATTTACGGATTGAGGTGATTATGATGACAAAATGGAATAGGATTTGGAGAGTTGTTTCACATTTGTTTTTGATTGCAATAATAGCATTCATTACAGTATTTAATGTAGAAACCGCATATGGTTCAAGTAAAGCTAAGGTTACTATTACAAATATTTATACAAAGGATGCTATATTCAAGAGGACTGAAAAAAGGATTACAATAGATGATTTCAATATTAGAGACTATGATAATAAGGTAATTAAAATATATGAGCAATATGGAGGAATAAAAACTCTATCAAATATAAGACAAGCAGGTAATAGAGTAGAAGCAGACTTAAATCCAAGTTGGATAGTAAAGGATGCTTTTGTAGAAGGATACTTATATGATAGTGAAGGTAATAGGAAAAAAGAATCTAAGGAATATCTGAACATTGGAGAAGCAGGAATTCCTGTAATTTCTAATGCAGAGAGCTATTCTGTCAGTGCAGGGGATCCTATTGTATTAAATATAAGTTCAGGAAATCCTAGTGTTCTTTTGGAAGACAATTATACTATTACTGTAAATGGAGTAGAAGCAGAAGTAAAGATTTTAAGTGAAAAACAGATACAGCTGTTGGAGCCAAAAGGAAAAAGCTTTGGAACAGGTCTTGCCAGAGTTGAAATAGTAAAGTCAGAGGAAAAGGCAGATTATACTTTAGAAGCAGTATCCCTTTATATAGATGTTGTAAATATTTTAGGAGATTTGAATTTAGATGGGGTAACCATGTTTCCAACTATGGGAGAGCCAGGTTCAAAGGTAAGCTTTACTAGAAGCTCCTTTCCAAATAGCCAATACGACATATATTTTATAAAGGATTTAAACAATCCAGAATTTAGTGCAAAGAACATGGTTAGGAATTTATCCATAAATGTACCTACCAGTGGAGATGCAGTAATAACTGGCGAAGTTCCAAATTTAACTTCAGGACCTTATTATGTAGTATTTACCAATGCAAACTCTCAAAAAAATGGAGTTGAAAGCTTATACCTTCTGCCTCAACAGTATCAGATTATAACTATATCTCAAAAGCCAATAATTGATAGTATATACCCTTCAAGTGCTCCAGCAGGAACACCAACAAGAGTAACTATTAACGGTAACTACTTTGTAAATCATAATGTTCCTAGCTTTAAACCCAAAGATAATATACCAACAATTATCTCTCCAAAAGAGGGAGACCAGGAAATTACCATAGAATATGGCGAAGGTACATTAGGGCTTCCTAATAAGGAAGGAATAATAGAAAATTACAAGGTAAATGTGAAGAGGAAAATAGAGGTAGATATAGGCAAGACATTGGACTTTGAAGAAGGAGGATTTATATATACTCCAGGAGATGTTAGAGATTCAAATACATTTATAGTAAAGACAGGGACTCTTACTATAGATGATACCCAGGTAGAAGATGTAATCATTAGGGTTAGAACTATTATAACTGGTGAATTTAACGCTACAATGGTACAGGAAGTATCAGTTAAAAATGGGTTTACATATTATCCTGCTACAGAAAAGCCAAAAGTAAATGAAGTTATACCAAATATAATTCCAATAGAGAATATAAACAATGAATACTATATACACTCTAGCATTGGAAGGCTTTTGTTGACCATTAGAGGTAGTAATTTCCTTGTAACGAGATATGAAGACAATGGAGTAGAGAAGATTAATTATCCTAAAATTACATTAGGTGGTACAGTAATAAATCCAAACGAGAATAGATCAAAAAATGAGTATAATCCTGTTAGGTTTGAAGTTTTAAAAAACGGAAATATAGTTGATGGAACTACATCAAATGAAATAGGGGATACCATAGTAATAGAACTGGAAACAGGCATTAATGGATTTAATATAGCAAATAAGGAATCCAGAATTCTATCAGTTAAGAATCCCTATAGGCAAAGTAGTAGCTATGCCATTGAAACCCAATTTACAGATTTAGTGAACTTTGTTGAAATTAATGTAAATGATTTTCCTGTAATAGATAGCGTCAGACCAAGTATAGTTTCTATGGATGGAGGAGAGGAGGTTACTATAACAGGTTCTAACTTTAGACCTGGTGCCAAGGTATATATTGACAATAAGCTGGTACAAAAAGTAAATATTTCAGGAGATATGAAGAAAATTACTTTTACAGCTCCTAAAGGTGAAAGACCTGGAGATACACTTTTACATGTAATAAACCCTGAAGGTGGAATTGCAACTCATATATTTACCTATACAGAAACCTATACTCAACCTAAACTGAAATATATCAATCCAAAGGAAGGAACTACAAATACTTTAGTAACAGTAAAAGGAGAGAATTTTCTTCCACCGGACCCAACGGTAGTAATTAGCAATATAAGCCAGGTGGAACAAAGCTTAATATATAGGCTCATAGGTACTAGGGTATTTATAGAAGGTTATGATATTAATGAATATAACGTGGGAAGCCAAAATAGAATACAGCTTATAGAATATAAGAAAGGAAAAATATTTAACTTTAGCGATAGAGAAAATAAAGTAGTACTTGGAGAAGGTTATGATAGCGTAGTACTTTATGATAAGGATAAAAATAAGTTTTATACTATTGTAAGGAGTGTTCAGGATAACTACTCCATTGAAGGCGGAGAAGGAATAAAATATGAAATAGGATATAACAATGGAAAATTCTATGCTGATGAATATGAAATAACTATAAATGATAGTGGAACTTTAAGCTTTAATAATCTTACATTAACTGCCTATACTCCATATAAGATGGACAAGGATGGGAACATTATAGGTCATAGAGTTAAATTTACGGATTCCAATACATTAACCTTTAAGGTTCCAAACTTAAGCTTGCCTCCATGGATAGGAGAAGGGTATTATGATATTTCTATAGTAAATCCAGATACTAAATCACAAACCATAAAAGATGGATTTTACTATTTTGCTTCATCATATACAAAGCCTGTAATAGTTGATGTAGTACCAGACAGAGGTCCATATACAGGAGGAAATATCATAAGGATATATGGACCAGAGCTAAATCCAGAGGATGAAAACGATCAAAGAATAGGGTTTTATGATACAGGGGCTTTAAAGACGGAAGTATTTATAGGGGGTCAACAGGTACCCAAAGAGGATGTTACAATACTTCCAGGCGGAAGGCAAATGGAAGTAAAAGTACCACAAACCATAGAAAATATTAAGGACAAGTCAACAGATAGGATAACAGTACCTATTGTAGTAGTTAATCCAGATGGAGGAACATTTAGCATATCCTATGAAGATCCTCTAAAGGTAGATGAAAAGATAATAAGGGGATATACTTATTTGGTGCCAACTAGTAACCCAAAGATAAACAGCATTGTACCACAGAAAGGGTCTGCTGGAGGAGGTTATATACTTGAGATATTTGGTTCTGACTTTAGAGATTTTGAACCTTTTGTAGACCTTGATGGCGATGGAGAGTACGATGAAGGAGAGAAATTTGACGATATTGATGGAAATGGAAGATATACTTCTAAGGCACCACGGGATAAGGAGATTTCAAAGTATAATTCTAATTATGAATATTTAACATCTTCTCTAATACCAAAAGTTTTCTTTGGTAACAAGGAAGCAGAGGTAGTTGAATTTGGAACAGGATACCTACAGGTAATAGTGCCACCTTCTTCAGCAGAAGGGACAGTTGATATATATGTAATAAACAACGATTCAGGCATATCAAACAAGGTAAAATTCAAATACGAGGCAACTAAACCTATAATTAAAACCATAGTACCAAGTGCTGGAGACTTTAGAGGTGGAACTAAGATAGGTATTTACGGTGAGAATCTGGAAAACAATACTTTAACTTTAATAAGAAGTAATGACCAGGGAGGTTTTACTAGGGAAACAGTTAATATGCCTCTTGTAAGGTTTGGAGACAATACAAACGAGAGTTTACCAAGAGAGGATGAAAATAGCGGAGTTATTCGTTCAAACAGAGCCACAGTCAAATTGAAAGGTGGTATAGAAGCAACATATGATGCATCAAATAAGACTTTGAAAGCTGCAATAGAAGAAAACAATGTAAAATATACATTTACCTATAAAGGATATACCGGAGAAGAAATATTTATTAATACAAAGGATTTTAAATATAATGATACAACATACCAATATGAGATGTTAATAAAAGTTGCTGTAGATAATAACAGGCTTATTGTAGCAGCAAACTTTGCACCTTCTTCACAGTACTATAATAAGAATCAAGTGACTGCCATCACTCCAGTCTACTTTGAAACAGGCAAGATACCAGTATTCATAATTAATCCTGATAAAGGACAGGGGCAAGGATATTTTGAATTTAAATATCCTGATAGTAATCCAAGCATAGTAAATATTACGAAAGATGGCGGTGAGGAACCTGTATTAGAGTATAGAGATGAAATAGGCGGACAGGCTAAGGTGTTAAGAGTAGACTATAAAGGTGGAAATAGAGTTACTATTCATGGAACTGATTTCAGAGAAGGAGCTGTTATAAAGGTAGAAAATCTGCTAACTATAAAGGATATAGAATACCAGCTGCCAAATCAGCTAACTTTTACAATGCCTTCAGTACCAGAATCAGTTACAGGTACATTGATGAAGGTAGTAGTAGAAAATATAGATGGCGGTACAGCAGATTCATCTATGAATAACCCACCAATATACGTTGAATTTGTAAAAGGTGAATCAAACCCACAGATATATGTTATTAGTCCAGAGAAGGGTTCTGTAACAGGAGGTACGTTGGTTACTATCACAGGAAATGACTTTAGAAATGTAATGGAAAGATATCCAAATGGCAGACTAAAAGTTTACTTTGGCGATAAAAAGGTAAACAGCATAAATTATATAGATTACAAAACAATTAAGGTTACTGCACCAAAATCAGATGTACTTGGTAAAGTACAAATTAAAGTTGAAAATCCAGATGGTTCTATTACTAAAGATGAAGTTTACTTTAACTATATATCAAAGCCTAAAATATCGACTGTATCTCCAAATAAGATATTTACAAATGATACAGAAACAGAAGTAACTATAACTGGAGAAATGTTTTTGGATGGAGCTAAGGTTATAGTTGGTGGAAGTATCATAGGCATAAAGGATATTAACAAATATACAGATTTAAAGGGACAAGGCATATCTGGTGTAGATAGAAGCGGAAATAATATTGAAGTTGTAGTTGTTGGTGGTATGGAAGCAGCACAGGTTAAAGTAGAAAGTGAAAATGTTATTAAGGTTAAATTCAATGAAGCTAAGGACCTAGAAAACTATAGTATTATAGTTATAAACCCAGATGGGGGGATATCAGATTCTTATGATGATTTCCAATATGAAATACCAATACCGGATAAGCCAATGGTACTTGAAGGAATACCAGGATATGAATCCACAGTGAAGCTTATATGGTCTGAATCCAGTGCTGATGTTTTAAATAAGGCTTCAAGGTATGAAATTTATGGAAAGCTATCAAAGGATAAGACTTATACTTTTATAGGAGATACTACAAAAGCAGAATTTTTGGTAAAAGGCCTAGAGCCAAATACAGAATACACTTTTATGGTAAGAGCATTAAATGAATACGGAGGAGCTATTGAGTTTGCAACAGTTAAAGTTAAAACATTAACTGTCTATGAAGATAAAAAGCTTAAGGATAAGGAAAGCAATCTGGAAAAAGAGGATGAAAAACTGAAAAAGGAAGGGAAAGAGGAATTTAAAAAGGATACAGTAATACAGGTTCTTGGAAAGGATACCATTAGAAAGGGACTTGTAGATTTAAGCCTTTCAAAGTATAAAGACTATAATAAATTTGTCATATCAATATCAATAGAGTTTATAAGAACTAATGACGACCTTATGATTAAAGATGGTACTTTAACCTTAATGCTGGATTTAAAGGATTTATATACTTTAGAGGTTAGTAAGAATGACAATGGTAACAAAGATGCTTATGTAAATATCCATATTGAAAGAGAAGGAGAATATAGAATCCCCAGAGGTAAAAAGATAGCATCAAAGGCTTATAGTATCTCCTATGATTATCAATATGGGAAGAATAAAGTGGCAATAAACACATTGGTAAGACCAGTAAAAATTACTTTAGAAAAGGATAGTATAGTTTATCCTAATGCAGTAAACCCTAAACTTTATACTTTTAACACAGCAAAAGGTCAATATGAAGAAGTAGGTTCAACTTGGGCTAATGTAAAAACTTCAGGTAAGTTTATACTTTTATCTGATAGGTAATGATTGAAATGCAATTTTGAAAGCTGTTATATTAAAACAATTTAAAAAGGGAGCAAAGCCTATGAGAAGAAGACCATTATTTATAATTGCAATTGCATTCTTTATAATAACAACTTTAACTTCACCATCTTTAGGAGCAGGGGGAACAAAAATAATACAAGGTTCTATTGAAAGCATAGATTTTAGCAAAAATACAATTACAGTACTGGATTACGATGGTAAGAGACAGGGCATTAAGGTATTTCCATCAACTACAATAGAAATAGAAGGTCAACATTTTACTATAGAAGACCTATATTTTGGTCAGGAAGTGGATGTAATTCTAAATAACAACAAAGCTGAAAAGATAATAGCTTATCCAGAAGATGATCCTGAAAGATATGGATACATAATGCCTGGAAGCAGGTTTAAAACTGGTAAGGTGTTGTTCTTAACAGAATATGAAATTGAAATAAAAGATGGAGATAAGCGTGAAAAGTACAGAATAACTCCCAATACTGTAATATACAAAAATGGCGAAGTAATAAGCTTTATATGGATTAAGGAAGGAGACAATGTATTGCTTACCTTTAATGACATATATTCTCCAGAGGTAAGTACTATTAGAGTTGAAGATTATGAAAAGCATATAACTGGAGTATTAAGGGGTAAGCTTTATTCTGTAGATGAAAGAAAGGAAGAAATCTATATCCAGTCTCCATATATATATAGTGAAAATAATAAATGGGAGCCATATAAAGAGTATTTAGTAAAGCTTAAATCTAATGACAACAACTTATATAATGGAAGTGAAAGAATTACACTGTCAGATTTAAACAGATTTAAAGGGTATGTAGTTTATATTGCTTACGATTCAAGCTATGGAAGGTTAAATGTATCTAAACTTCAGATAAAGAATGGGTCATCAAGAGTTTATGATTCTAAAATTAAAGATATAGAATATGGTACTGGAAAGATGATTGTTGATAAAAATCTTGTATACTTTGATGAAGGTACCATAGTTATAAAGGATAATAGGCTTGTCGATGTTTTAAATATGGATTTGAATGAAGAAGTAAAAGTTAATGTAGATGTCAAAAATGGAATTTCTTATGCTAACATTGTAGCTTTAGAAGGTTCTTCAGTACTTAAGGAAAGAGCTGATAATACCAGAATTTCAATATATAAAGGGAAGATTGAGGATATATTTGATTACGAAATAAAAATAGGAAGGCTTAACTATAAAATGAATTATTTGAAGCTTACGGAGGAAAGCCTCTGGACAGAAGGAGAGGATTCAGAAAGAATTTCTGTAACAGAAGATACATTAATATATGATAGCCAGCTGAAAGAGGAGATTCCTGTAGATTCTTTTATAAAGTCCAGATATTTTGACCTTAACGATATAAAGAATCTTACATTAAGAAACAGGTTAAAAAACAACTTCTATAAAGGTAAAACTGCATATTTTATAGTGAGAGAATCAAGCTTTGGAAAGGAACTGCTGGCTTTAAATATTGTTCCTAATTTGAACAGCTACAAGTATAATATAAATTTTGATTATTTGACATTGGGAGATATTGAGAAAATAGATTACGATCAAGAAACAATAGCTTTAACTAATGTGAAGAATTTTAACACATTGAATAAGAGATGGGAAAGCTCTTCCAAAGAGACGCTTGATGTAAGTAATGGTGTAATACTTTACAATGACGTTCCAATACCTATGGATAAACTATATACTCTAAGACAAGGATTAAAAGCTTATGTCATAAAATTTAAAGAGTCATCTCAAAATACAGGATATGTGATACTAATAGAAGATTAGAATCCTTCATTGATATTTGAGTTAGGATATTTTAACATCATTATTCTGATAAGGCAGGATAAACGTAGTTTATGAAGGGTCTAGAAAACATAAGGGCGACCTATGGTCGCCTATTAATATAGGACAAAGGAGGACACATATGAAGAGAGCTATACCACTATTAGCACTGATACTTTTATTAATATCCTTTCCGTCCATGGCTTCTAATATGCCTGGATATGAAGGTGGCATAATGAATGAAAATACATATAAGGAAGTAATATTTGTAACAGGAAAGCCTATTGTTATGGAAGGCACCTTGGATATAAAGGTAAAATCAAAGGATAACACTATTACAGAGACTTATAGATTCAGATTGGAAAATCCTTTGGAAAAAGCAAAACTTGACAGAACTATAAAGATTACAGCTACCTTAAGTGAAGATAATAATCAGGTTGTAACTAACAGGACTATTGATAGTTTTAGAGAGACAATAGATATAGGTGATACTCGTTATCAGTCAAAAGATACGGATTATCAGTGGAATCAAAGCACTATAAATCATAAGAGACCTATATTAGAATACTATGCAGGAGACATACTTTCAAGAAAGGTTTATACAATAAATAAAGAGGAATCAAATACAGTAACAGTTGAAAACGTAGGGAAAATAGTTGGCTATGACAGTCCATGGTCTTCTACAGAAACTCAAACGATGGAATATATAATAAAACATGAAAACAAATTAAATACTAGTACTAATTGGACAGGTTTTGCTACTGTTGAAGCTTCTTATAACAGGACCAAGGATTACTCCTATGAGGAAAATATACCTGTACAAACTAGCTTTAGAGGAGGGCAGAATATTGTAGAAAGATATGAAAATGTTCTTAAATATTCCTATGATTTACCTAGATTAAATGGTAATATTATATTAAGCGGAAGAAATGTAGGAGAGGATTCTTTCTCAATAAACACTGTTCCTGTTCCTGAAAGATTATCAATACCTCAAGCTAAGGATATAATAGGACATAAGTATGAATACCAATTATTCCTATTAGCCAGTATGGATGCATTCCCTTTGAACAAAACATATATTGGTCCAAATACACCTATGACCAGAGGAGACTTTGCAAGGGCTATAGTAAAAACTATGGATATACCTATTGAAGTAGAAGAAAAAACCACTAGAAAAAGGAGGAAAAATGAAGAACCTATTTTGCCTATTTTTAAAGATGTAGACACAACAAATGAAAATTTCTATTATATTGAATCAGTAGCTAAAAAAGGCATTATGGAAGGTAAAAACAATGGATATTTCTATCCATATCAGTCATTGACTAGAGCAGAGGTATATACAACTTTGATGAGGATGCTTGGTTTGGAGAACTTAGCTCCAATAAACAAAAATTATACTACTGGATATAAGGATGATGCAAGTATTCCAACTTGGGCAAAGGATTATATATATGTGGCAAAAGAATTAGGCATGGCAGAAAAGGGGGATTATTTCTATCCAAATATGTATGTGACAAAGGGGGAAGCTGCTAATCTCATAGTAAATTTAATTAAATATATGCAGGAGGATTTAAGACAGGACTACAGGGATAATTTACTAAACGATTAGGAGGATTACTTTATGACCAATGGACACAACAAAGATAATTATGGGAATAGATGGGCACAAAAAAGGCTAGTATTAGTGTTAGTAGTAGTATTGATGTTAACCTATGCTAATGTATATGCTGTAGCTTTAGAGAATGAGCAGAAAGTAAAAGCATTAATTATTTATGATAAAAGTTCTTCTAGCTTTCTTGATATATATCAGAATTTTAAGCAATCCCTTGTTGTAAACTTAATAGCAGAGCCAATATCCCTCGATAACTTACAGAAAATAGATTTGTCTCAATGGAATATGATATATCTGGACAAATCAATAATAGGAAAGGATAAGTTCAATAGCTATAAAGGGAAAATAGTTGATTTTGTAGAGGAAGGTGGTTATCTCTTCCTTGAAGATGAATTCTATAATCAGTTTCCATTGGAGTTTATAGGTGCCAGTAGTTTTAAAGATTTGGACACTTTTACAGGTACCTTAAGTTTTCCTAAAGTAAGGGAAAATCTTAATGGCATGCAAAATATAATAAAGCTTTTTCATGAAAATTTAGTGAAGTTTTATGATGCTAATACTTTAAATTCGATGAATAAAGGCCACGGATTTATTCCATCAACATCTACAGTATTAGCATATAGTGGAGATTTGGCCCTTTATGGTATAAATAAAGTAGGATTAGGCTATGTATTTTACGCTAACAAAATGTTACCCAATGACCATTTTATAACAGGATTTGATATGACAAAGAAGAATGCAAATCAGGAATACTTTAGCTTTACATTTGCAACAGCTAACTACCTGTTTAGAAATGAGTTTGCTGCTTTTATGTCTAAGGAACTCTATGGATTTGCAGCTAAAAAGGTATTAGGTCCCTATGGCAGACCTGCCATGGCATGGCAAAACCATTTTGAAGTATCATCGGCGGCAGGAAATGGTACTATGATAAAGTGGATCGACATATTAAAGGAATATGATGAAATTCCTTCATTTTCCTTGGGCAGATCCCTATATGAATGGGGACTTTGGAAGGAAAGCATAATACTCCATACCAATATGGGTACCAATGCTGAACCTAAATATATTGGAATAGAGGAGAACTCACATTATTCATCAGGTAAGCATTTAACAACTGAAAGCAATGAATATGTAGCATTAAAAGAATATAGTGAATACAAAAGCCTCGGAGCAAAGATAGATTTGCCTTATAGAGCATATCCAGCTATTGCAGATTTAAGCAAAGATGGAATACCTGATATAGTATCTGGCAGCCAGGATGGATATTTATATCTTTTCCTTGGGACTAAGGAAGATACTATATATAAGGATAAAATAACTTTAAAGGATGAAAAAGGAAACCCAATAAATGTAGGCAGCTATTCCTCCCCTGTAGTAGTTGACATAAATAAAAACAACACATTAGATATTATAGTCGGAAATGAAAAGGGAGAAATAGCACTATACCTTAATCAGGGGAATATGACCTTCAAAAAAATTGGAATACTAATCCAGGATGCTAACCTAAAAAATGCTGCACCTAAATTAGGAGATTTAAATGGAGATAGTATTTTGGACTTAATAGTTGGAAATGCAAAAGGGGAGATTTATGTTTTTGAAGGCAAGTATGTAAGTAATACATTGACATTTAATAAGGAAGGAATAATTCTTAAAAATGAAAATGGTCAAATTGCTAATTTTGGAAGCTATGCAGCTCCTGAATGTGTGAATATAAATGGTATCAAAAACTTGATTGTTGGAAATTCAACTGGGTATTTGAAGGTATACGAGATACAGTATCCTAAAGCTATTTTCAAAGGATATATGGAAGGTACCACCTTAAACATGTATGGAAACAAGAATCTATGGGGTGGCTATTATTCTGTTCCGGTTCTGGCAGATTTAAATAGAGACGGGAATATAGATTTGATAGTAGGCCAGGTGGAATTTGGACTGCCTACTCCAATTGATTCACCATTATTTCCATATGAAAATGAATTAAGAAAATCAATTACCTATGCAAAGGAAAATTATATAGATATTTATCCACATTTTTACTTTGGTAAATACAAGAATTCCACCCAGGAGGAAAAGGAAATAGAACTTCACAAAAAAGCCTTTGAATACTATGGTATTCCATGGAAAGAAGGAACAAATCAGCATACATGGGATATAAGCAATCTATCCAGCACCCAGACCTTCTATAGTCAAAAGAAAATGGGTATAAAATGGAATTCAGGCTTTAGACCAAGTATGAAAGCTGGGGAGCCTAGCCTTTCAAGGGACTATATTTGGACTATTCCATTTAAACTAGGGAATGGATGGGGAACTGAAGATTTCATACTGTATTCACCATCACCATATGTACCTACCTTTGAAAAGGCTTATGAAAGCTATACAGCATTAGATTTGCCTATTAGTCATTTCTATCATATAGAATACGATGCCAATAAACAGGATGGACTTAATAAGCTATTATATAAGGTTCAGTTCCTGGATAATATAAGGGACAAATATGATTATAATTTTATGACTGAACCCCAAATGTTTGATATATTTGAAAAGGTTATGAATAGCAACATAACAATAACCAGAAATATATATGCAAAGGGATTTCATATATCAGTTTCTTCAACGGAGGATATAGCTGGTATTAAATTTGAAGCAGGAGAAGGACTTCTGGATAAGAAAATTGTAGTAGATGGAGACATATATTTAAGAGATGGCAAGGATATATATATTGGCCTCAATAGAAAAGTGGACATATATACTTCTAATGAAAAAGATAAAGCACATATATTAAGGGTAAATGTTCCAATAGAAATTGAAGAGGAAGAGGAGTTTAAACTGATTCATATAAAGGATAAGGGGCTACAGCAGATAAAAATATATGCACCAAATGGGATGGAAGTAGTTAACAAGGACTTCAAAGTAGAAAGTTCAGGAGATTATTTTATTCTAACCCGCTATGGTGAACCGACTACATTGAAAGTAAAGCTATATTAATCATATTTGAAGCTATGTAATTATAGGGGATGGCTTATATGTCATCCCGTTAATCAATTATAAGGGCAGCCTTTGGCTACTAGTTTACAAACAAGGGGGATTTAATATGTTGAAAAGGAATGCTTTAAAAAAGTTACTCCTTCCATTAATTCTATTAATGGTATTAATATCAATACCATATCCTGTATCAGCAGAGAAAGACACAACTTCTTCCTATGATATATTCTATTTCATGGAGATAATGGACATTATTCAAGAAAACTATGTATATGATATTGAAAAGGAAGACTTAATAGAAGGTGCCATAAAAGGCTTATTTTACAATTTAGACCCACATAGTCAGTATTATACAGAGGAGGAGTTTCAGGAACTTCTAGAGTTTACTTCCGGTGATTTTGTGGGAATAGGTGTATATGTTGCTGAAGAAAATGGTTATGTAAAGATTACTGAGCTAATAGAAGGGGGACCAGCTCATAGAATGGGCATAAAGCCTGGTGATGTAATATTAGAAGTTGATGGACAAGATGCAGAGGGGCTATCAATGGAGGATGTTGCAGCATTGATAAGAGGAGAAGCTGGAACCTACGTAAAATTGAAGATTAAGAGAGAAAATGCAGTTATAGTCTATAACATAAAGAGAGAAGTAGTAGAGGTAAATCCAGTAAGATATAGCTTTATAAATGATAAAATAGCTTATATACAGATAACGGAATTCAATGAGCATACTACTGAAAACCTAGAAAAGGTATTAAATATAATAGACAAAAAACATATTAAAAATATAATTATGGATTTGAGAAATAACCCGGGAGGTCTTCTTGTAGAGGCTACAGGAGCATTGGAATTTTTTGTACCAAAAGGCCCATTGGTTCACATAAGATATAAAGGTAAGGTAGAAGAAACCCTTTATTCCAATCTGGAAAAGCCTAAATACAATTTGGCTGTCCTTGTAAATGAATATTCAGCATCTGCTTCAGAAATATTTGCAGGAGCAGTCCAAGATACAGGTGTAGGGAAAATAATAGGCACTACTACCTATGGAAAGGGTACAGTTCAAATAATACTTCCTCTTCCTTTTGGAGATGGGATGAAGATTACAATAGCAGAGTATTTAACACCTAATAGAAGGAATATCAATGGAACAGGAATCGTACCTGATATTGTAGTTGTGAATGATAGCAATACGGAAGATTTGCAGCTAAAAAGAGCAATAGAGTATTTTAAGGGAATTAGTAATCGAGACTTATAGGGGCTAGGGGGAAACAGTATTATAATTGATTAAGGAAGGTTTCTTGTCTATACTTTGTAATAGAATTGTAATATTATTTCCAAACCTTTTATAGTATAATTAATACCACAAGGGGCAGTTGCCCCGAGGTTTTGTTACAAATAGATTACAATAGCATATAACTTATTGACCTAAAAATATGTTAATGCTATAATACTTTATAGATTGCAAATTACATATTTGCACCTATAAAGGTAAAAATTTTAATTTAAAATTTAAAGGAGGTCTTTGAAAAATGAAGAGAAAGCTATCACTACTATTAGCAGTAGTAATGATCCTTGGAAGTTTCTCCTTTACATTTGCTGCTGAAACAACAGCAGAGGAAGCAGCAGGAAACTTCTTAATGGAACAAGGAGTCATTGAAGGAATCAATGGCGAGCTAAAGTTAGACGATAACTTTAGAAGACAAGACATGGTAGTAATGTTAAGCAGATTAATGGGAGAAGAAGATACAGCAATGGCTTTCCCAACTGACAGTTTAACATTTACTGACTTCAGTGACCCATACTACAGACCAATTATAGCTTGGGCAGTAGCTGAAGGACTTATTGAAGGACATACACCAGAAAGATTTGGATTTGGTGAAAATGTAACTGCTCAACAATATGCAACAGTTCTTTTAAGAGCATTAGGTTATGGCGAAGAAGTATCTGGAGACGGATATGCTAACGCTTTAGACCTAGCTAAAGAATTAGGATTACTTGGTGACTACGAATTTGAAAATGATACAGTAGTTACAAGAGGACAAATGTACGTAATGACTTACAATGCTCTTGGAACAGCTATGAAAGGTTTAGACAAAACTCTAGCTGAAAAACTAGGTGTTACAATGCCAGAACCAGAAGCATTAGAAGTAGTAGACGTATATGCTGACAACCTAAAAGAAGTTGTTGTTGAATTCAACA
>ENA-OWPA01001005-OWPA01001005.1-bioreactor-metagenome-genome-assembly--contig:-NODE-1005-length-23783-cov-4.003797_pt1 | contig 23783 bp, 22 predicted proteins | sample MGYA00238139_ERZ651803 | MGnify/ENA primary metagenome ERZ651803 (study PRJEB26909, sample SAMN07631231) | bioreactor metagenome | isolation source: Switchgrass digestor | place: USA: Dartmouth... | reverse complement strand
CCACTTCCCCAGGTCGGGGCCGGCCATAGAAGGTCTGCCCGGCGTCTGCAGACGTGCAGATGGTCACCAACTCCGGCGTGCGGACATCACTCAGGTGCACTTGCCGACTGACCACCGCGGCCTCCCCCAGCCGCACGCCCCGGCAGCGCTGCAGAGCCTGCCGCACCTTCACATCCCAAGCCGGCGGCAAACGGCGGCTAATCAGCTTCATCACCGCTTGCCCAGCTCCTCTTCAGTCCGCACCAGTTCATGGGGCTGCAGTTGGGTGATGGGCCTCGCTGCGCAGGGCGGAGCAGCCGGAGGCGCCGTCAGCGGATCGGCCATGGTGGCCCTGGAAGCCGGGGCACCGGACCGGGAAGCCCCCTGCCAGTACCCCCCGCCCAGGTTCCGCTGGCCTTCAGGCTCTCCGGCTTGTCCCCTGCGCCCCCTCCGCCGCAGCCGGGAAAGGGCACGGGCCAGCCATCCCCTGTCAAGCTGCTTGGCGACCGCAGCGCTGGCAGGGGATTGCTGGTTGGGCGACGGCAGCTGAAGCGGGGTCTGCGGCAGCGCAGCCTGAACGAGGGAATGCATCCGCGCCGCCTCACTCGTGCTCCTTTCCGGCTGGGCTGCTCCATGTGCGTCCCGGCTGCTGGCTGCTGCCTCCGCTTCGCCAGAGCGAGCCGCCGCTTCACCGGTACGCTCCACTGCAGCCGCCGGTGCGGCGCCATCGCGACGGGCCCCCTGCGCTCCAGCATTCTGCACTGCGGCGCCCCCAAAACTGACGGAGGGCATCCGGGGCCGGCTCGTCAGGGGCGCCGCCGGATTGGAGCCGTTAGCCAGCCCAGTCAGGTACGCGGCCACCCGCTTCAGGGTCTCCGGGTCCACCCGGTGCCTGAGGGCCAGCGGGGCTACCCGGGCCAAGTCCTCGAGCCCCGCCGCCTCCCGCCGCTCCAGCGCAGCCGCCAGCCGCATCCCGAACTGCAGGGCCTGCACCGCCCGCAGGCTCTCCACCTGAAACCGGCTGTACAGCTCAGCAATCTGCTGCCGCAGGCCCACCGTAAGCCGCACCTGCTCCACCAGGGCAGCCCGGTCCTCCAGCAGCCGGCGAAAGCCATCCGCCCGCCCTTCGTCCAACTGCGGCCCCCGCCAGCTCCGGCTCTCGACCGCGGTCAGAATCCGCTCCACCACTGCGGCCTCCGTCGGACGGTCGGTGTAGACCACAAAGTCAAAGCGGTCGGAAAGCTGCCGGCGAATCTCCTCCAGGGGGCCCGGATCCTCGTCGGGGTTGGAAGCGGCCCAAACCGTCACCTGCACCGGCAGTTCCACTGCCGGTAGCCCCGTCTCTTCAATTTGGATCCGCCCAGGCTTGGTGCCCATCACGTCCAGCAGCACGTCGGCCAGTTCGGGGGAGGTCTCCGCCAGCCGGTTGATCTCATCCACGAAAAGGATCCCCCGGTGGGCCTGGGGCAGGCTGCCGGGCAGAAGGGCGGCTTCCGGCTGGCTGCTGTTCACCAGCCGGGAAAGGTCGATGGAGCCCACCACCGTGCCCACCTTGGCCGAATGGGAGATCTCCAAAAACGGCATCGGCACCAGCTCTTCTCCCAGCTGGCGCACCGCCTCTGGCGGCAGCCCCCGGTGCTGCGGGCAGTGGGGTGCAGCGGGATCGCAGTTGTAAAGACAGCCCTTGATGCGTCGGATGCGGGGCAGCACCGTCCGCACCGCACGCATGATGCTGGTCTTACCGGTACCCCGCAGCCCCTCCGCGTGCACATGCAGAGGCACGCCAGCGGCCGCCGCTAACACTGACATCTCCAGCGCCTGAAAGAGGGCATCGTTGCCCGCATGGCGGACCAGCCCGAGCACAGCATCCATGGTTGGGACCTCCCGTTGGTTTTTCCTCCCTAGTGTAACCAGAACAGGAAAAATCCGCGCGGAAGGTTCCCCCGAATATGCTCAACTGCGGGCCTGCAGCAAAAGCCACCGCCCTACAGGGTCGCCAGCTGGTCCAGAAGCAGAAGCCGCCGCCGCACCGACCAATCCTTCAACATGGCCAACTCCACCTCCAGGGAATGGGTCGTTCCCCACAAGGCCTGCTCCTTCGCCAGCGACGGCGCCACCTCCGCCGCCATCTGGTCGATCAGTTCACCCACAGCCCGGGGGCTCAGGGGGCCGTCCAGCGCCTCCCGAAACTGGTTCCGGTAGAGATGCCGGTAGCACGGCAGCGCCATCAGCCGGTAGGAAAGCTTATTCCACCCGGTCACCGGCACCCGGTCCAGCCGGGCGGGCCGCCCGTGAATGTCAATCCCCCAGGTGGCGTCATAGTCCCACGGAATAATCAGAAAGCGCCCGGTCTCCGGACTGCGGTAGAGGGCGTAGTTGTGAACGAACCCATCCCTGTTGCCCACAAAGACTGCCACCATCAGCCAGCGGAGGTATTCCCCCACGTCAATCCACCGCTCCACAGCGGCGGGAAAGGCAGCATCTGGGGTGAGGTTCAAATCCATAACCATCCGCCTGAGGGGCGTCCGGTCTGCCCGCCCCACCGCCTGATAGCCGCGGTGAAGTGGTTCCTTCACGGCCCGGGTAAAGGGGTTGATCAGCCCGAAGTTCGCGTTGCGGTTGACGGCGTAGAAGATCGGCCCCACTGGCCAGCCCCGCCGGCGGCAGAAGTCCGCATCCACCGACTCCAGCGCCAGGTAGAGGCCAGCGAATTCGCCGCTCAGGGTCAGTTCCGCATGCCGGCAGAGGGGGGCCGGAACGCCCAGGCGCCGGAATAGTTCGTAGCTGAGGGCCGACCGCATGCGAGTAGGGTCCACGTAGTCGGCATTCAGGTGAATCCGCCGCACGGTGTGGCCCGCCGGCGGTTCGTCGGGGAAAGGCTCCGCAGGAAAGTCCACCTGCAGCGACTTGCGGGGAAACTTCCGCGAGTGAGCCCCGCGGATGCGCACCCGCGCCTCCCGGCAGACGGCAGCATCCCAGAGGAAGGTACCTGGCAGCGGCTCCACCTCCAGCCGTTTCCAGGGGTCTTCGCCCAGTTCAAGGGTGCAGTAATGCACAAGGCACCCCCCTTCCTGCCATTTCTACTGTGATATGCGAACCGCCAACGAACTGTTTACATACTTTGAATCGGGCAGGATGACTGCCCGTTAGCTGACTAGGAAAATAGGAGGGGCGTGCCGATGCATCTCACCAGCGACCAGGAGATCCTCGCACTGGCGGAGCAGGAACGCGAGCTTATGGCTGAAATTCATGCGGAGGAACCCCACAAGGCCCACCTGCTGAACGTTATTGATGAAACCGGTAATGACGACGAAGACGGCACTGGCAGCGGTTCCGGCGACGGGTCCGGCGGCGGCTCTGGCGACGGCTCCGGCGGCGAAGAAGGCTCTGGCGCCGACGACGGCTCCGGCGGTGGTTCCGGTGCGGAAGAGGGCTCTGGCACCGACGACGGTTCCGGCGATGAGGACGGCTCCGGCGCGGACGTCGAGGACGCCGGCGCCGAGGCCGACGAAGCGGATGGATCGGGCAGCGGCGGCGAGACGGAAGATGGCTCCGGCGACGGCTCCGGGGACGCTGGTGACAACGACGAGGACGGATCCGGCAGCGGCGACGCCGTCAACGCGGAAGCCGAGGATGAAGAGACTGAGGACGAAGACACCGACGAAGACGAGGACGACGGCGTTGACGGCGGCGACGAGGACGAGGATCAATAACACCATGTAAAAACCGCCCGGCAGCAGCGCCGGGCGGTTTCCGCCATTACTCGCGACTCACACTCATCACTCACACGCAATCAGGCACGGGCAGGCTTGCGAGCCACCTTCTCCCGCTTCTTCCCCTCATCCGCCTTAGCCCAGAAGAGCCACAGGGTAGTGGCCACACAGACGGACGAGTAGGTGCCGGCGATGGTGCCGATCAGCAGCGTAGCGGTGAAGTCCTGCAGCGTAGCGCCGCCCCAAATCAGGAGTGCGATCAGCACCATGATCACGGACACGCCGGTGTAGAGCGACCGGGTGATGACCTCCTGGATGGACCGGGTGGCGAGTTCCTCCAGGTCCTCGCCCTTCTTCCGCTTGTGCAGATTCTCCCGAATCCGGTCGAAGACGACGATGGTGTCGTTCATGGAGTAGCCCAACACGGTCAAAATCGCCGCCACAAAGGTGGAGTTCAGTTGAATCTGCAGGAGGGACATAACGCCCAGCGTGATGATCACGTCATGAACTAGTGCCACTACGGCTGTGACGCCGAACTTCAATTCGAACCGGAACCAGATGTAGATCACCTGAAGCAGCACAGCGATGCCCAGGGCCAGCAGGGCGTTCATGGTCAGCTCACGGGAGATCGTAGCCGAAACGTTAGTCTCACTCACCACAGTGATAGAGCTGATCTCCTCCATCGCGTTCATGAACTGCGTCCGGACCTCGGGACTCATCTCCGGGGTACGGATCAGGAACTCCGTCACCTGATCGGCGTTATCGCCGATGGCCTCTACCTGCTGCACCTGGGGAACGGTGCCCAGAATGCCCTCAGCCGCCTGTTCCACCTGAGAACTGGTTACCTGCCCCGTAAACTGGATGTCCAGCAGGTCGCCGCCAGTGAAGTCGATGCCCGTGTTAAGCCCCAGTACGCCCACGGCCACAAGGCTGAGGATGACGGTGACAACGCAGAAGCCCAGCATCTGCTTGGCGTACCGCATGTAGTTGATGCGTGTCAGGAAAGACATTACTGCGCCACCTCCTTAATGCCGAACAGGTTCTTGCCGAACCAGCCGGTGGAGACGCAGAGGTTGATCAACCAGCGGGTCACCGTAATGGCCGTGAACATCGAGAGCAGAACGCCCACGATCATGGTGAGGGCAAAGCCCTTCACCGGACCGGTGCCGAAGAACCAGAGGATGACCCCTGCAATAACCGTCGTCAGGTTCGAGTCGATGACCGCCGCATAGGCCCGGCTGAAGCCGGCCTGAATGCCGGAACGCAGCCCCTTGCCGTTCCGGAGTTCTTCCTTAATACGTTCAAAGATGATGACGTTCGCATCCACCGCCATGCCGACCGAGAGCAGGAGACCGGCGATGCTGGGCAGCGAGAACGTCGCGTTCACCGCCACCAAGAACCCGATGGTAAGGTAGCCATACAGCGTCAGGGCGATGGCCGCCATCAGCCCCGGCACCCGGTAGAGGATCAGCAGGAAGAGGATCACTGCAGCCATGCCCACCAGCGCTGCATAAAGGGACTGGGTCAGCGACTCCTCGCCGAGGGTGGCCGAGACCAGCCGGTTCTCGATCACTTCCAGCTCCACCGGCAGTGCGCCGCCGTTGATCAGCTGGGCCAGCTGCTGGGCCTCCTCAGCCGTAAAATCACCGGTGATCTGCGCCTGGCCGCCGGTGATGGTCTCCCTCACGGTCGGTGCGGAGATGACCTCTTCGTCCAGCATAATGTAAATCCGCTTGCCCTGGTTCGCGGCGGTGGCCTTCGCAAACTTATCTGGCCCTTCGCCCTTCAGCTCAAGGGTTACCACATAGTTGACGCCGTTCTGCGTTGCGATGCCGGCCTTGCCCACATCAGACCCTTCCAGCACCACGTTGCCGGCCTCATCCACAAACTGCAGTTTGGCCGTCCGGCCCACCATCTCGCGGGCTGCGTCCGGATCGTCCAGACCAGCAATCTGAATGATAATCCGGTCGTCGCCTTCCCGCTGAATCACCGGTTCGCCCACAGCCAGTGGGTTCACCCGGCGCTCCAGCACTTCCACAGCTGCGTCCATGGTTGCATCATCCACCGGCCCTTTGGCCTGCAGGACCATGTTGACGCCGCCGCTCAGGTCAAGGCCCAGCGTGACGTTGCTCTTGAGCCGGATCGATTCAGGACCCCAAACCGCCAAGACGCCAATCGCAACCAGTACCACAATCACTAATAACAGTGTGAGTGCGGATCCCCAAGAGGTATTCCGCTTCCAAGAGGCCCGCATGGCCTGTCCTCCTTCGAAATACTGCAATCGTTTTATGGCGCCCGGCAGCTGTATTCGCTACAGCAGTCGGGTGTCATTCATCACCAATTCAAAATGGCAGCCGAGGTGGCGCGCTGCCCGCCGGCACATCACCATGCGCGTCAGGAAAATCTCAAAGTACTCCATCAGGGCGATGATGGAAGTATCCACCTCCAGCTGAAGCCGAATCGCCCTCTCTTCCGGCAGGACGATAAGATCGCTGTGTGTGACGGCGTAATTGACCCGGTCGTGGATGCCGAAGGTGGCAAAGTCCTGGTTGTAGACGCGGCTCCGGTGCACATCGGACTTGTCCGCGAGAATCAGGGCCGCCGCCACATCGTTGACCGGATTGCCGATCTCCTCCTCGTGGTTGCCGATGGCCGCCATCACGATGGCCACCTCTGCCGGCGGCATCCCCATGCGGCTCAGAATCCGGTGAGCCACCAGGGCGCTGGTCTGACCATGGTCGTGCCGATTCACCACGTTCCCGATGTCGTGGAGGAGCGCAGCAATGCCCACCAATTCACGCTGACGGGCCGGCTTCCCCAATTGCTCCATAAGGTACATGGCGCGCTGGGCCACAAGGCCCACGTGCCGCAGCCCGTGTTCGGTGTAGCCGATGGCCTCCAGTGCATCCTGCGCTGCAACGATGTAGGTGTGAACCTCTTCGTCATTCCTCACTGACTCAAACGTCACTTCTGCCATCAAGCGCACCCTTTCCCCGCTAGTGGGAGGAATCCTCCGCTGCGTAGGTTCGCGGATACTCCAGCGGGCCGGCAGCAAACCGGTCCAGGGGCCAGAACATGAAGAAGGCCTTCCCGTCTACGTTATCGATGGATACCGGCCCCATCATCCGGGAGTCGTAGCTCCGCCCGCGGTTGTCCCCCATTACGTATATAGTGCCCTCGGGAACCGTTACAGGCGGGGTATCTGCGTACTGTGTATACATGGTATTCTTGTAAGGCTCATCCAGCGGCTTGCCGTCCACGTAGACGACACCGCTGCGAACCTCCACCGTCTCCCCGGCTACGGCGATGACCCGCTTGATCAGTTCGCGGCCCTGGGTGGGATCCTGAAGCACCACAATCTCACCGGGAGCCGGGTCCCGGAACCGGTAAATGAACTTGTTTACCAGAAGACGTTCGTAGCTGTGCAGCGTGGGTTCCATGGACACGCCTTCAACCAGATAGACCTGGACGACGAAGCCGCGAATCAGCAGCGCCACCACCACGGCCACCGCCAGCGTCTCCGCCCATTCCAGAAGGGGATTCTTCCGGCCCGAGCGCTGCGGCGCCTGGTTTTCCCCTTCCTCTGGCGGCCTTTCGGGACCTTGGCTCATCCGGACCTCTCCTTCCCATGGGTTGCCCGCCGCATCCGGATCGCTCCGGACCTGTCGAATCGGCGCACGTTTTTCATTGTACGCCTCTGCGGTGGTCATCGTCCAGTGTGCGGTTGGCCAGCGGGCTGCAGTTTTACGCCAGCCCCGTCCAGCCGCTGCCGAATCCGCCGAATCAGTTCCACCGCGTCGGGGGTGTCGCCGTGTACGCAGATGGTCTCCGCAGCGACGGTCACCTGCGACCCGTCCACGGCTGTCACTTTGCCGCTGGCTACCATCTGCAGGGCACGCTCCGCCACCGTATCCGGATCGTGGATGACGGCGCCGGGCAGCCGGCGGCTGACCAGGCGTCCCTCCGGGGTGTAGGCCCGGTCTGCAAAGACCTCCTGCACCACCCGGAGGCCGGCCGCCCTGGCCACCTCGGCCATCACCGAACCGGACTGGGCAAACACCAGCAGGCTGGGGTCGAAGGCAGCCACCGCCCGGGCCACCGCCTCAGCAGTGCGCCGGTCCTGCTGGGCTGTGTTATAAAGGGCTCCATGGGGTTTGACGTGCCGGAGGCGCACTCCAGTTGCTTGGCAGAAGCCCTGAAGGGCGCCCAACTGGTAGATGATGTCGTTCTCCAGCTCAGTCGGATCCACCGCCATGGGCCGCCGGCCGAAGCCCACCAGGTCCGGATAACTAACGTGGGCGCCCACCGCCACCCCGTGCTCCGCTGCCAGCGCAACAGTGCGGCGCATCACCTGCGGGTCGCCGGCGTGGAAGCCGCAGGCCACGTTCGCGCTGGTGATCAGGGGCATCACCTCTTCATCGAGACCCAGCCGGTAGACGCCAAAGCTCTCCCCCATGTCGCAGTTCAAATCCACCATCATCAGCATCTTCCTCCCAGCCAATTACCATGCAGGGTCCTTCTGCTCCAGGATCTGCCGGATCGCTTCCGCCAGATTGACGGCACGAGGGCCTACCACCACGTGCACCTGTCCGGGCCCCGGCCGCAGCACAGCTGCTGCACCCAAGCGGCGGAGCTGCTCTTCGTCCACCTGGTTCGGGTCCCGCACGCTGACCCGCACCCGGGTCATGCAGGCCTCCAGGCTGACCAGGTTTGCCTCTCCGCCCAGCGCCTCCAGGTAGTGTGCAGCCTCCTCGCTTGCAGGGCCAGCCTGCCTGTCCAGCGCTTCCGAGCGGCGTGCCGCCCCCTGGCTGGCAGGGTCGGCCTGCCTCCCCATCGCCTCCGGGCAATTTGGGCCCTCCGATTCTCCTGCTGCCTTCGGGCAGGCCTCAGGCTGCCCTGCCGCCTCAGCCGCCAACTGCCCCAGAACCGGGGGCCGGAACCGGCGGATCACCACCCGAAAGGTGGCGTAATAGATCGCCCCATGGAGAAGCCCCAGGGGCAGGAGCAGCCAGGCGTTCTGCTGCCGGTGCCAGTTGATCAGGATCATGGGCAGGGCGTAGCCCCCCATGTGAACGTCCAGGGCCCAAGCCGCCAGCGAGGCCAGCCCGGAGAGCAGCGCATGCAGCGCAAAGAGCAGCGGCGAGGCAAAAATGAAGGCGAACTCCACCGGCTCAGTGATCCCCAGCACAGCGGCCGTAAGCATGCCCGCACCCATCAGCCCCGCCACCCGCTGGCGCTGCTCGGGCCGGGCCTCATGGATTAGGGCCAGCCCAGCACCCACGGGTGCGAAGCCCAGGGTGAGGAAGAAGCCGCTCAAGAGCCGCCCGGCGGACGGGTCGCCGGCCAGAAAACGCAGGTACTCGCCCATCACCAGCTGCCCGCTGGCGGGATCCACCCATCCGCCCAGCTGCGTATCCACCAACTGGATCAGGATGTGGTGGAGCCCCGTGGGGAGGAGGAGCCGCAGAACAGCACCGTACACGAAGGCCCCAGCGCCCCCGGCTCCCTGCACCCACTGCCCGAGCTGTAGAATGGCCTGCTGGAACCAGGGCCAGATGAAGCCGAAGAGGTAGCCCAAAGCCACCCCGGCGGGCACGGCGGACACGGGACCCAGCCGGGGGCCGCTGAAGAGGCCCAACCACTCAGGCAGAGCCCAGCCTTTCACCCGGTTATACAGCCAGGTGCAGACCGCCCCGGCGACCATGCCGCCCAGCACCCCTACGTTCAGAGCCGGGTCGCCGGAGACCGCCTCGGCCACAGATGTCATGGTGACAAAGCCGGCCGCCACCGACAGGACGCCCATGGCCTCGCCGCTGAACCCGATGCTGATGCCGATCCCGAAAAACAGGGGCAGCCAGGCCCGAATCAGGGCAGTTCCCGCCAACTCCAGCGGTGCGATACCGAACTGCACGCCTGCCCCCAGGAGAATGGCACCGGCCGGCAGCAGCGTCACCGGGATGATCAGGCTGCTGGCGACCCGCTGAAAGAGCCCCTTCCGATCCATGGACGGCTCCCCCTCACTCCCACCTGTCCGGCGCCAGGTGCCGGAAGTTGACCAGCCGTATGCCCTGCTCCTGGATGACCAGCCTGGCGGCAGGCGCTGTCAGTGCGGCCAGCTCCACCTCCCGGTGGGCCGCCAGAGAGGAAAGGGACGCGAGGTCTTCGTCTACGTAGCCCGGATGGCAGATCAGCTCCGTTACGCCGGGGGGCAGCTGCGCCAGCCGGCGCAGCAGGGTCTGCAGGTCAAAGTCCCCTGCCCGGGCCGCGTCCGGACAGCGCACCCCAGATTGGGCGATCATCTCCGCCGAGCGCCGGAGGTACCGCTCCACCAGGGCCTCTGCCAGATTCCAGCGCCCCAGGCTCCCCGGTGCCGGGGTGTCCGGATAGAGGCAGCGCACCGCGGGAATCTGGTAGTGCTTTGCAACCCAGAGCAAGATCTCCGTGAAGACGGGATGGGCCTGCAGGTAGCGGTGGGTATCCAAATGCGTGGGAAGCCGCCCCAGCAGGCGGATGCCCCGCTCCACCTGGGCGCACCACTCCCGCCGCGCCTCCTCCGGCCTGACCCGGAAGCGGAGATGCATCCATGCCCTGGAAAACCGGCCCTCGCTGTTGACCAGCGTCGGCACCTCCGCCGGGGGCAGCACCGGGGGGCCGGTGGTCAGGTTAAGGTGGATGCCTACGCCCAAATCCGGCGCGTCCTGAAGCATGGCTGCCATCTCTCCGGCCCACGGAAAGTTGACCATGAAACTGGTAGAGGTGAGGATGCCGCTGCGGTGGGCCTCCAGGATGCCCCGGCTCACCCCGGGGGAGAGGCCGAAGTCGTCGCCGTTGACAATGAGGTACCGCTCAGCCATGCTGAACCACCCCCTACTGAAACTGGGGGAGCCACTGCCGGTGGGCCCGGATCAGCGCCTCCACCAGCCGTTCCGCCAGCGGACGCCTTCCTATCAAGGGGTTCAGGGTCATCGCCTCCACGGCCAGGCGCCGGTCTCCCTCCAGCGCTGCCTCCACGTTGAGGGACTCAGCCTGCTGCACCTGCTGGATCAGCGGCGCCAGATCCTCCCGGATCGGCGGCTGCGGAATGGGCTCCCATCCGCCTGCGTCCACCCATGCCGGGAACTGGGCCACCCCCTCCGCGGCCAGGTTGGGCACGGTCCCCCCATTCCGCTGCTGGATGACGAACCGGGTGCGCCGGCCCGCCGCCATGGCCCCGATCACCTGTGATGCGAGGTCGCCGTGGGACTGGTGCCCCCTGTGCCGGGTAAGCACTGGCCGCTCCTGTGCTGCCTGCTCTGTGTAGTGCCGGTAGAGCGCCGGCAGTTCGGCCATTACGGCCTCTGCCCGGGTCTGACCGGCCCGCTGCAGGCGGCGGAGCACGGCATCCTGGTAATAGTAATAGCGGAGATAGGGATCCGGGATCTCCCCGTACCAGCGAAAAAGGCGGAGCGTCCCGGTCTCTTCGGTGAGGGGCAGGAACTGTGCGGCGGCGCCCAGCAGCCGTCCCCAGCGCCGGAGCCGGGGGGTGACGTCCTGCCCGTCCAGGTGCACCCGGCGGATCCAGCCGCCGTGGTTGATGCCTGCGTAGTCCAGGACAATCCGGTGAAAGTCCACCCTGAGCAGCTGGCCGATGGCCCACTGCACCCCGGTAGGCATGTCGCAGAGGCCGATGAACCGGGCGTCGGGGAAGCGGCGCACCACCGCTTGGGTCACCATGCCCGCCGGGTTGGCGTAGTTGATGACCCAGGCCTCCGGGGCCAGCCGGCGGGCCGCGGCCACAATCTCCAGCATCACAGGAATGGAGCGCCAGGCAAAAGAGAAGCCGCCAGCGCCCAGGGTCTCCTGCCCGATAACGCCGTGCTCCAGCGGAATTCGCTCATCCAGTTGGCGGGCAGCGAGTCCGCCCACCCGGGGCTGGGTGAGGATGAAGCGGGCCCCTTCCAGGGCCTGGCTCAGGTCGGTGGTGGCGGTTACCATGAGGTCGGTTCCCGCAGCCCGGGCCATTTTCCGGGCAAGCCGGGCGATAATGTCCAGATGGGCCGCGTCCGGGTCATGCAGGGCCAACTCCCAGCCGTCGAAGCACCCCTGCTGCAGAAGGCCTGCCACGATATCCGGCGTGTAGGCGCTGGCGCCGCCGATGATCGCCAACTTCATCCGCTCTCGCCCCCGTCCCCACAGTCACCGTTCCTTCCGTAGTTCTCCCTTTCTGATGGGTTCCCTGTTCCTTCTCCTGCGATTTTCCTTCTCCGGAAAAACAAGATCCATCGGCTGCTTGCCGCCTGTTGGTGACCCAGATTGTATGCCGGGGCGCCAGAGCCTGCAGCCACTGAGCGCCTGGCCCGAGCGTCGTGGGCAGTGCCTGCACAGCCAAAGGCCATACCTAAAGAGTGTCATCGCTCCAGGTCGGGTTCATGGTGTCAGGCCAGCCTGAGACCAGTCAACCAGCAAAGAAAAGGGAGGGCATCTGCCCTCCCGTTGCTCTACTAGCTGCCGCCGACGCCGCCTCGGCCACCACTGCCGCCCTGGCCACCGCCGCCGCTTTGGCCGCCGCCCTGGCCACCGCCTCCGCCCTGGCCGCCACCGCTCTGGCCACCACTGCCGCCCTGGCCACCACCGCCGCCTTGGCCACCACCGCTGCCTTGGCCGCCGCCTTCATCCTGCTGGCCGCCTTCCTCCTTGCTCTGCTTCTCTTCGTCCCCCTTATCCTCTTCCCGCTGCTCCTGATCCCCGCCCCGCTGCTGGGGACCGGTGCACGCGGCTCCACCCCACGCCATGACGGCGACCATCAGGGCAGCCAAGAACCGAAGCCACCACTTCTGCATCATCCGTAAGGCCTCCCTTTTGCTGTTCAAATCGCACGGGCTTAGGATTCCCTGCCGGCATGCCCCCATACCAGCGCCTCCAGAAAGCGGTATAGTCTCCCTGCGGCGGGGGGACTTTACAACTGCAACAAGCCCCGGGGGGGAAAATCCGGTGCAGTGGAGGCAGTGGCTCAGGCAGATCCTGGACCCTTCCGCCAGTTTTCAAGAGCAGACTTTCACCCTGGGCGACCGCGGCCAGCAGCCCGCTGCCGAAGAGCAGGGGCCGTTCCGGCTTAAGGATGCAGAAGCCCGCACCCAGCGGGTCCTGACCCACATCGACAGCATCCTGGAAGCGGTGCCCCTGGGCGAAGCGGCCATGAAAAAGGCCGGCGACCTCACCCCAGACCTGGATGAAAACCGCCGGCGCCTGGAAGCGCTCTTCCGCATGCCCGAAAACAAGGACCTGATCATCCGGGAACTGCAGGTCGCCACCCAACCGCCCACCCGGGCGGTGGTCTGCTTCATGGAGGGGCTGTCGGACAAGACCATCATCAACCGGGACATCCTCCAGCCCCTTATGCTGCTGGCCCACCTGGACCACCACCTTGACGGCCAGAGAGAAAGCGGGCCGACCCAATTCACAGTGGACGTCATTATCCAGCGCCTGCTGCCGGGCCACCAGGTGTCAGAAAAGCACAGCCTGAAGGAAGTGGCCGAGGCGCTGCTGATGGGCGACACCGTCCTGCTCTTCGAAGGGCAGCGGACGGCCATCACGGTAGAGACCAAAGAGCCGCCGGTCCGCAGCATCAGCGAGCCGAAGAGCGAGCAGTCCATCCAGGGCCCCCACGACTCGTTTGTCGAGGCCTTCCGGATGAACGTCGCTATGATTCGACGCCGGCTGAAGGACCCCCGGGTGGTGACGGAGATCCTGACCGTCGGCCAGGTAAGCAGCACCTTTGTGGCTCTCATGTACATCGACGGCATCGTCAACCCCAAACTGGTGGCCGAGGTGAAGCAGCGGGTTGACGGCATTAAGGTGGACACCCTGAACGATGTGGGAGTCTTGGCCCAGTTCATCGAAGACGCCCCGGCCTCCCTCATGCCGGGCAGCCTCACCACCGAGCGCCCGGATCGGGCCGCGGCCTACTTAGCAGAAGGACATGTGGCCCTCATCGTGGACAACAGCCCCTACGCGCTGATCTTTCCCATCACCTTCTGGTCGCTGCTGCAGACCTCAGAAGACTATTACCTGCGCTTCCCCTTCGGCACCTTCCTCCGCTTCAGCCGGCTTGCGGCCCTCCTGACCTCGCTGCTGGTGCCGGCCTTCTACATCGCGCTGGTCAACTACCACCAGGAGATGCTGCCCACAGAGCTGATGCTCTTCGTGGCCGCCTCCCGAGAGGCGGTTCCCATGCCCGCCATCCTGGAACTGGTGATCATGGAGGTTACCTTTGAACTGATTCGAGAGGCCGGTACCCGCATTCCCAACGTCCTGGGCTCCGCCATCAGCCTGGTGGCATCCCTCATCCTGGGGCAGGCTGCGGTGGAAGCCAGGATCGTCAGCCCCTTGCTCATTGTTGTGGTGGCGATTACCGGGCTGGCCTCCTTTGCGCTGCCCAACTTTCTGGACAGTTTTGCCATCCGGATGCTCCGCTTCGTCCTGCTGATTGCCGCCGCCCTCCTGGGCTTTTACGGTCTGGCGGCAGGGCTGTTCATCCTCATCCTCTACTTGTCCAGCATGCGGAGCATGGGAGTCCCCTACCTGGCCCCCCTGGCGCCCAGGATGCGCGGTGCGGCAGACACAATTCTGCAGCCGCCCGCCTACACCATGGAATTCCGCCCCCGCCACGTGCGGCCCATGGACGAACGCCGGCAGAAGCCCATCACCCGACCCTGGGACCCCCGGAGCCGGGCTGCCGAAGAGGAACCCGACAGAGGAGGGCGCCCATGAACCTCGCAGATGGACACATTGGATCAGCGGAAGGCGTGATCCTCATCTACGTTTGCCTGGCTGCCAAGCTGTTTCTCCAGTACCCCGCTTTTCTCATCACTGCAGGCGGGACGGCGGGATGGCAGGTGGCCCTGGTCATGACAGTCGCCGCCCTGATCCTGTTTCTTCCCGCTGTCGCCCTGGCTCAGCGATTTCCCGGCCAGGGGTTGAGCGAGATCAGCCGCCAGGTGGCAGGGCCCTTCGTGGGAACGGCGCTCATCCTGCTCATCTGCCTCTGGGTGCTGGGGGCCATCACGCTGACCCTCCGCAGCATCACCGAGAACTTTATCATCGCCATGCTGCCCCACACGCCGCCCAGCGTCCTGACTGCGGCGATGATCCTCTGCATGATCTATGCCTCGTACTGCGGTTTCGAATCGATGGCCCGCACCACCCGGATCCTTTTTCCGGTGATGATCGTGGGCCTGCTGGTCGTACTGCTGTTCAACCTGCCCCGAGTGGAAGCAGGCCGGCTCTTCCCCTTCTGGGGAAACGGGATTCCCACCGTCGCAGTGAGCGGCCTCAGCTATGTGGGCATGGCAGCAGAGGCTGTAGTGCTGCTGCTGCTGGGGGCCTCCTTCCGCACCTCCTCTGTTCTGCGGACCAGCGGCATGCTGGGCATCCTGCTGTTTGGTCTTACCGCCATTGCGATGACCGCCTTACTCATCGGGGTTTTCGGCGCACCCGATGCCGCCCAGCAGCCCTTCCCTGTGTTCACCCTGGCACGGCTCGTCTACGTGGGGCGCTTCCTGCAGCGGACCGAGGCCCTGCTGGTCATGTTCTGGTTCTTCGCCGCAGCCGTCCACCTGTCTGTGCTCTTTCACGCGACGGCTGTCGGTCTGGCTGGCAGCCTCTGCCTCCCCTTCTACCGGCCCTTAATCTTTCCGCTGGCCGTGCTGGTGGCCAGCCTGGTGCTTCTTCCCGAAGACTACATGGTGGTGGTTCGGACAGACCGGGATTGGATGCGGCCCCTGGGCATCGGAATCTTGCTCATTCCGTTCCTCCTCCTGGTGGTGGCGGCCATACGGCGCAGGGGAGGTACTGCCGATGCGTCGTAAGCTTGCCGCCAATCTGCTGCTTCTTCTCATGCTCCCGGCAATCCTGACGGGCTGCTGGGACCGCCGGGAGCTGGAGGAGTTGGCCTTCGTGTTGATGCTGGGCGTAGATAAGGGAACGCAAGATCGGTTCAATGTGACGGCAGCCATCGCGGTTCCCAGCAGAATGGCCGGCGGCGGCAAAGAGAGCGGAGGCGCCGGCGGCGAGTCGCCGTACCTGCTGACTTCGGTGGAAGGGCCCACTGTACTGGGAGCCCTCAGCCTGATCAGCGGGTACGTGGACAGGCAGCTGTCGCTCGATCACACCATGGCAGTCTTTTTGGGAGAGGAGCTGGCAAGAGAGGGCGCCCTCCAGGCCATGGACACCCTGATCCGCTTCCGGGAGTCCCGGCGCACGACGATCCTGGTGGTCACCGAGGGGAAAGCAGCGGAGTTCCTCGCACAAATCAAGCCCGAACTGGAATCGAATCCCCAGCGGTACCTGGAGAAGATCTCGGCAAACTACCAGGTCACCGGGCTGCTGCCTGCTACAGGACAGGTGCAGAACTTCATCGCCAAGGTGAATACCAAGTACGGCAACCCCGTGACGTTTTACGCGGCCCTGAAACAGGAGCAGAACAGAGAGAGCCGAACGGATCGGCAAAGCGAGTCGCCTTTCTCGGTCATGGCTGGAGACCTGCCGCGCACAGGCGGACCCAACATCGAAATGATGGGCAGCGCCGCATTCAAGGGAGACAAGATGGTGGGGATCCTCTCCGGCGAGGAGACCCGCCTGCTGTTGATGCTGACCAACTGGTTCGAACGGGGCATCTTCTCGGTGCCAGACCCCCGAGATCCGGAACTGGATATCACCCTGGAGATCCGGAAAGGCCGCCCCGCCCGCATTCAGGTCGATATCAGCGGCTCTCGCCCCCGCATCAGCGGGCGCATTCGCCTGGAAGGCCATGTGCTCTCCATGCCGGTGGAAACCGACTACACAGAGCCACAATTCCAGGCGGAACTGGAAAGTGAGTTTGCGGACTTCCTGGAGGGCGAGATCAGCCATCTGATCCAGAAGACGCAGAAATGGGAGACAGACATCTTCGGCTTCGGCCATGTGGCTGCCCGCCAGTTCGCCACCATCCAGGACTGGGAGAATTACAACTGGCCCAAACATTACCCCGAGGCGGAGGTTGACGTCTCTGTAGAGATGACGATCCGCCGGTTCGGGCGACAGCTGAGCCCTCCCACCAGCTTCCGGGAAAAGGGGGATTAGCCGCATGCTCACAACCCTGGCCGCCTTTTTGGTGCCTGCGCTGGTCGGCATTTACACCTGCAACTACGGCCGCTGGGCCTGGCAGCAGGGGCTGCGATGGGGCGCCGTAGGCCTCTATCTGCTGGCCGCTGCCACCGTCGTAGTGCCAATTTCGCTTTTCCTCATGCTCCGGTAATCATTCCATGAATGGGATCACATGCCTGATGGGCCAGCAGGTCCCTGTTGTGGAACAGGCTTGTGATCCCTTATTGTTGTTATGTAAAGACGTGACGTAAGGAGGACCCCCATGCTGGCACAAGAGTTGGGGATCGATCTCGGCAGTGCCCACACCGTGGTGGTCTCCAAGAGCAAGGGAATCGTGGCAAGGGAGCCTTCGGTGGTGGCCATCGACCAGGATACCAAACAGGTGATTGCTGTAGGTGAAGCGGCGCACCGCATGGTGGGCCGCACGCCGGACTCGATCCTGCCGGTCCACCCGGTAAGGAGCGGCGTCATTTCTGATATGAATGGCAGTACGGTGCTGCTCAAGCATATGATTCGTACCGTGGCCCGGAGCCGGTGGCTCCGCCCGTACCTGCTGATACCGATCCAGGCGGACGCCAGCGATGTGGACAAGCGGGCCCTGGCGCAGGCCGCCTCCCAGGCCGGCGCCGCCGTGCTGGACCTGGTGCCGGAGACCGTTGCAGCTGCATTGGGCGCCGGCCTCCCGGTGGACGAACCGATGGGTTCCCTGCTGATGGACATCGGCAGCGGCACCACCGATGTGGCCGTCATCTCACTGGGCGGCGTGGTGCTGTCGGCATCTGCGCCGGTGGCGGGCAAGGCCATGGACGACGCTGTGGCCCGCCATCTGAAGAAGTATCACAACCTGCTGGTGGGTCAGCCCACCGCGGAGCGGCTGAAGATCGAACTGGGTTCTGCCCTGCCGGGCGGCGAGGCGCAGCTCAGCGTTACGGGCCGGCTCCTCACCACGGGACGCCCCAGTTCCGTTACGATTTCCGCGGCGGATGTGTATGAAGCGGCGAAAGACCTGCTGGAGCAGATCGACGCTCTGGTGCTCGGGGTGCTGGAGCGGACGCCGCCGGAGCTCCTGGCCGACATCTCCCACAGCGGCCTCACTCTCACGGGCGGCGGAGCTCTCCTCCACAGGCTGCCTGAGCGCCTCGCCCGGGTCACAGGGCTGCCCGTGACGGTGGCAGAAGATCCGATCGAGGCAGTAGCCCGGGGTGCCCAGCAGCTCCTGCAGCGGAGGGCCAAGGTGATTCTGGAGCGAGTGAAGATCTAGAATCAAAAACCGATTGACTTCTGCTCGAATAGACCATCAGTTCTCGTTGACAAGGATCGGATTTCCATCTATCCTAAACCTACAGAGATAGGTGGGGGTGTTCCAAATGTCGGTGGCCAAGGTGATTCCGATTCAACAGCGGCGCAGCAGCCTGCGGGTGGGGCGCAGGCGCACTCTGCGGGAACGGCGGCGGGGTTATACCGTTTCCAGGCGGTGGAAGACGTTCAGGAGCTTAGACCGGCTCTATGTTCTGCTGGCAGGTCTGAGTGGGCTGGCTGCCGGCAGTCTGGTGACGGCACTGCTGCTTCGGTAGGGGAAATCTACGTCCCAATTCAGCCCTTCGCCTACACCTGGGTCACCTAACACAATACCGACGCTCGAGGGGTCCGGCTGCGGCAGCCGGACCCCTCTTGGTTGCCTGTTCCTGCAGCCCGGCCGGCCATTCTCGCCGCCCGGCCGGTTAATTCCATCTTCAGGTTGGCTATACCCCCATCTGCCGCCGGCGCTCTTCCTCCGCCAGCACCCGGCGCAGCACCTTGCCCACTGCGCTCTTGGGGAGCGCCTCCCGGAACTCAAACTGCCGCGGCACCTTGTAGGCCGCCAACTGCTGCCGGCAGTGCTGATCCAACTCTGCGGGCGTGGTGCTCTGCCCCGGCTTCAGCACTAGGAACGCCTTGACGGTTTCACCCCGGTAGGCATCGGGTACACCCACGACCGCAGCCTCCTGGATGGCCGGGTGCATGTAGAGGACCTCCTCCACTTCTCTCGGATAGATGTTGTAGCCGCCGGCTACGATCATGTCCTTCTTCCGGTCTGTGATGTAGACGTAGCCGTCCTCATCCCGCCGGGCGATATCGCCCGTGAAGAGCCAGGTTTCGCCGTCGATCTGCCGCAGGGCGGCACGGGTCTCCTCCGGCATGTTCCAGTAGCCCACCATCACCTGGGGCCCCCGGATGATCAGCTCACCCTCCTCGCCGGGCGGCAGCTCGCGGGTGCCGGTCTCCACGTCCACAATGCGGTACTCCGTATCCGGCACGGGCAGGCCGATGGAGCCCGGTTTTCTGAGCCCCACCACCGGGTTGCAGTGGGTGACGGGCGACGCCTCGGAAAGGCCGTACCCTTCGGTGATGACCGCGCCGAACCGCTCCTCGAACCGGCGCATCACCTCCACCGGCATGGGGGCACCGCCGCTGTTGCACAGGTCGATCGCGGAGACGCCGTAAGCTTCCGCCTGGGGATGGGAGGCCACAGCCACGTACATGGTGGGCACGCCCGGGAAGGAATTGGGCTGGGTGTCGCGGATGGTCTCCAGCACCTCCTGGAGCTCGAACCGGGGCAGCAGGATCAGTTCCGCACCCGATGCCAGTCCGTGGTTCATGCAGGCCGTCATGCCGTAGGAGTGGAACAGCGGCAGCACACAGAGCACCCGGTGCTCACCCGGCGGCCTCTGGCGCAGCTTGAACCACTCCATCACCTGCGTGGTGTTGGCTACCAGGTTGAAATGGGTCAGCATAGCGCCCTTCGACACGCCGGTGGTGCCGCCGGTGTACTGCAGGACGGCGACGGCATCCGGCGAGACCGCCACCCCCGGGTCTGCCGGCGAGGATGCCGCCAGGAGTTCCTCAAAAGATGCGGCCTCCGGGCCCAACTCCACCTCACCGCCCAGCCGGGCCACCAGCACCTTGGAAAGGCCGAGGCGGGCAGCTAAGCCGGCCACCTTGGGGTAGAGCAGGTCCGGCACGATCAGCACCTGTGAGCCGCTGTTGGTCAGTACGTGCTCAATCTCCCGCTCGACGAAAAGCGGATTGACCTGGGCTACAATGCCGCCGGCCTTAAGGATCCCGAAGTAGGCGATGATGAACTGCGGGACGTTGGGCATCATCAAGGCAACCCGGTCGCCCACGCCAACGCCGACCTGCTTCAGCGCGTTGGCACACTGGTTCACTGCACCTACCAGTTCCCGATAGGTCATCCGGCGCCCCCGGAACCGGACAGCAGGCAGATCAGGATAGGTGGCTGCGGTCTGCTCCAGGATCCGGAACATCGGAATGCGCGGATACTCCAGGCGTCGGCGGACGCCCTCTGGATAGTGACGCTCCCAGTCACCCACGAACCGTACCCCTCCCATGAAGCGGGTCTGACTCTTTTCCGGTTCCCCCCTGCCCGAGCACCGGCCGAGGGTCCGGTAGTAGTTCACTCTATATTCTGTGTAGACACAATCATTCCTCTTCCGAGAATACATTGGATTTTGGTTTCGCATACATTTCGTGCTCGTGTGGCAAAAGGCGAAGCGGGCAGCCTCACGGCCGCCCGCCCGAATCCAGGGGTATTCAGTTGGGACGGGGAATGGGAGCGAATCGTGACACTTATCGATTGGTGGCCTGCTGCCTGAGGATCCCGGCTCCGACGGCCAGCAGCGCAAGAGTATAGACCAGCATGACCGCGCAGTCCTGGCCCACCGGCACAGAGTTGCCGGTCCAGCCGCTCCAGATCAGTTCCTGCACCGGTCGGAAGGGCAGCCAGCGCATCACCTCGGCGATGGCCCAGTCGGCCTCCTGCCAAGGGACCACGGTGCCGCCCACCAATACGGCCAACACCGGTGTGCGGTAGAGCGCTGAGGTTTTCAAATCTCGGGCTACGATACCCACCAAAGCGCCAGTGGCCGTAGCAAAGCCAATGGCCAGCCCCAGTCCGGCTAACAGAACCAAAGGCGACTGCGGCGGCTGTCGGAAAAGCACGAGGATCAGTGCGGACATCAGCACAGCCAGCAGAATGCCGATGCAGGCCTTGGCGCCGATGATTTCCAGCGGACGGGCTGGGGTGCACAGCAGCGCCTCAAGGGTCCGCCGCTCCTTCTCCTCCACCAGGGAGTTGACCGTCATCTGCCAGACGCCGGCATAGATGGAGATGACCAGAACCGTCGGCAGCAAGGAGGGCGCATTCTGTGCGTCCATGGCGTAAATGGCGGCCAAGCCCAGCATCATGATCATGAACATCAGGATCCTTCGGTTGCGCTTCAGCGTCCAGAACTCTGCCCGTGCCAGGCTGATGAACCGCATCAGGAAGCCCCCCTTGTCAGCTGGATAAAGGCGTCAGTCAGAGACGGACCGTGTATCTCCTTAAGAACGGCAGGCGTCTCGCAGGCGATCATGCGGCCCTGCCGCAGGAGGCAGACCCGGTCACAAAGGGCCTCCACCTCAGCCATGTCGTGGCTGCTTAGCAGGATCGTAACCCCCTGGCTGTGCAGGTCACGAATCAGACGGTGCAGCTCATCGGTTCCGATCGGGTCGAGACCTGAGGTCGGCTCATCCAGGTACAGAAGGCGAGGACCGTGCAGAATGGCCCGAGCCAGAGCCACCCGCTGCCGCTGGCCTTTGGAAAGCTGACCGGCCAGCCGGTCCCTGAGGTCCGCCGCCCCCATCCGCTCCAGTGCATTCTGCGCCGCCCGGGCCCCAGTGCCAAAGAGCCCTGCAAAGAGTATCATGTTCTCCCATACCGTAAGTCCGTCGTAGAGCAGTCCCCCATCCAGGACCACACCCATCTGCTGGCGGACCATCCGCCCGTTCTGCCAGGGGTCAACGCCAGCAACCCGCACCTGCCCCTGGGTGGGGCGCGCCAGACCGGCCACCAGCCGCAGTACCGTAGTCTTGCCGGCGCCGTTGGGTCCCAGCAGCCCGAAGATCTCCCCTTCATGGACCGCAAAGCTGAGCCCATCCAGGGCGGTCACGGCGCCATAGCGCTTTGCTACATTCTCCAGCAGAATCACTCGTCTCACCTCGGCCCCATCTTCCCATAAGGCCGCCGGCCGTGCAGCATTCTGGCGACAACGGGGCCAACCGTGAGACGAATGGTGCAGTGAGCGGGACGAGAGGTGCAGGCGATGCCGTCCTATTACCAGCCCAGCAGTTCCTTGAGTTCTGCCACGCGGTGTTTGCTCAGAGGAATCTCGCTGCCGTCCTTCAGGAGGAGCGAGTAACTGCTGCGGCTCCAAGTTGCAATCTCCCGCACCTGCGACAGATTGACGAGGTAGCTGCGGTGCGCACGGTAGAACCCATGGGCGACCAGCCGCTCCTCCAGTTCAGCCAGCGTAAAAGAAGCGGTCCAGTCGCCCTCCTTCGTGTGCAAGTACACATTCTTCTCCTGCGCGTACGCGTAGAGGATCTCCGCCGGCGAGAACAGCACGACGCGCTCGTCTCGCCGCGCCGCAATCTGCTCCACCCGGGGCCGCACCGGGCCAGCCCCGGCAGCAGGCTTTGCGGGTTCGGCATCAACAGGATCGGGCGCAGGATCCACCAGCCGTCCGTTCTCCAGGTAGTACACCCGGGTCGCCATGCGCATGGTCCTGGGATGTCCGAATGTGGTCATCAGCACCGCCTTGCCGCCGTCAGCAGCGGCACTGATGACCGCCTCGATGACGGCGGCGCTCTCCAAATCAATGTCGCCCATGGGCTCGTCGAGGAGGAGCAGAGGCGGATCGTGAAGCAGGGCGCGAGCCAGCCGGAGCCGGGCGGCCTCACCGGGCGAGAGATCGGCCACCAGTCGGTGGCTGATTCCGCTCAGTTCCAAAGCAGCAGCCACCTCATCGGCCCGCCTTCCCGGCAGCGACCAGAGGCTGGCAAACAGCGCCAGCGTTTCCAGCACAGTGTGGGACGGATTGAGCCCCCAGGCGGGCCCGGCAACGCCCACCTTGGCACGGGCCCCAGGCGCGCCCACCTCATGTCCGCAGATGCGGATCGATCCCCGGGACGGGCGGTCGGCTCCAGTAAGAAGTTTCAAGAGCAGCTCTTTGCCGCTGCCGTGGCTGCCCACCAGAACGGCCAGTTCCCCGGCCTCAACAGTCAGCGTGACGCCCCGCAGCCCTGCGGGATGGTGCAGATCAGAGATTTCCAGCAAAAAGGGCACAGCAATCACCCGCTTAACCCTTTTCTATGAGCCCCCCCAGTCTCCTTTAGAGGGGCGGCAGACATAGCCTGCGCTTCTAAGCAACAGCGCTGTGCGCTTCAGGAAGCGCACAGCGCCGTTTCACGCGAACGAGGCAACAAGCGGCCCGCTCGCTTAGGGCAGCCCGCCCGCACTCTGGGGCGGATACTGCGTCGGGTAGGGATAGGGAAACTGAGGCGGATAAGTAAGGGGCGGCGGAGCCGGCACCGGCGCGTACATGTCCAGAAACTGCTGATAAGTACCGGGGCTGGAGTTGATGTAAGGATGCTTGAACCAGGCCTTGGGCAGTTCGATGGTCCCCTTGATCGACTCCAGGGCCCGGGCAAAGGCAGCGGCATGGGCCTCCTCCCGGTTGCCAAGGAACAGAAGGACGTCCCGGCTGCCCGGGTCCTGCACGATGTTGGCAAGGTGCATGTACAGGTCTCGGGCCCGGAGTTCAGCAGCGATGTCGCTGTAGAGGTCAGTTATGATATTGCCCGTCACGTCTGTATACTTGGAAGACCACTCGTTTCCGCCAGCATCCTTCATCTTTACCACCACGCCGTGCTGCCGGGCCAACTCCGCCACCATCTCCCAGTGGGAGATCTCTTCGGTGCCGATGTCCTCCAAGAGGTCACGGATCTCCGGGAGGTTCGTGTTGAACCGCTGGGTCAAATATGTGCTCAGGGCCGTCGCCTCCGAGTCCGCACCTGCGTACTGCTCAAGGATGATCTGGCCCCAGCGCGGATCAGGTTCGAGCACCTTTACCGGCCGGAGCAACTCCTTCT
>ENA-OWPA01001004-OWPA01001004.1-bioreactor-metagenome-genome-assembly--contig:-NODE-1004-length-23794-cov-4.993212_pt1 | contig 23794 bp, 20 predicted proteins | sample MGYA00238139_ERZ651803 | MGnify/ENA primary metagenome ERZ651803 (study PRJEB26909, sample SAMN07631231) | bioreactor metagenome | isolation source: Switchgrass digestor | place: USA: Dartmouth... | reverse complement strand
TGCTGATCTCCTCCAACATCTCCACATCTTCCGGTCGCCCCTCTCCATTACATATACGGGTCAATATTTCCAGCAGGGCTCTTATGCCTTCCCGGCAGGGAGTACATTTGCCGCAGGATTCACCGGCCAGGAAGTTAACATAGTAGCGAGCTACCTCCACCATGCAGGTATGATCATCCATCACGATCAATCCACCTGAGCCCATCATAGAACCGGCTTGGGTCAGGCTGTCAAAATCGATAGGAAGATCCAGCAGTTCTTCGGGAATGCACCCGCCGGAAGGTCCGCCGGTCTGAACTGCCTTGAATTTTCTCTTTTTCAGGACTCCGCCGCCGATTTCAAAGATGATTTCCCGCAGAGTAGTCCCCATGGGCACTTCCACCAAACCGGTATTCACCACCTTGCCCACCAAGGAGAATACCTTGGTGCCTTTGCTGCCGGAAGTGCCAATGGAGGCGAAAGAATCAGCTCCATGCAGAATGATGACCGGGACGTTGGCCCAGGTCTCCACATTGTTGATCACCGTGGGTTGTCCCCAGAGGCCTTTTTCACTAGGGAAAATGTATTTATCTTTAGGCTCGCCGGTCCGCCCCTCTATAGAAGCGATCAGCGCAGTTTCCTCGCCGCAGACGAAAGCTCCTCCGCCTCTCACTATTTCAATATCAAAGGAAAAACCGCTGTTAAGGATGTTGGGTCCCAGATATCCATGACTGCGGGCATCTTCAATGGCTTTGCCCAGGTACTGCACCGCTAAATCATATTCATCCCGGACATAGATGAATCCCTGGGAAGCACCTACCGCATATGCTCCAAGTATCATACCCTCAATTACGGTGTGAGGATCACCTTCCATAATGCTTCTGTCCATAAAAGCACCAGGATCCCCTTCGTCCCCGTTGCAGATAATGTATTTGGGCTGCCCGGGGGCATCCTTACAGGACTGCCATTTGACGCCGGTAGGAAATCCTCCGCCGCCGCGTCCCCTCAGTCCTGAAGCCTTTACCGCGTCAATGACCTCCTGACCTGACATGTTATGCAGCGCCAAAGCCAGAGCCTGGTAGCCTCCTCTTTCGATATAGTCTTCGATTCGTCCGGGGTCGATCTCACCAATATTGCGCAGTGCCACCTTGTGCTGTTTGCGGTAAAAATCGGTTTGATGATGTGAACTCAGGTGTTCTTTAGTAACCGGATCCCGGTACAGTAGCCTTTTTACCAGCGAACCCTCCAAAAGGGTCTTATTGATAATCTCGTCAACATCTTTAGGGGTCACACTGCAGTAAGTAATATCCCGGGGCATTATCCTGACCAGGGGGCCTTTCTCGCACCAGCCGTTACATCCTGTAGACTTCAAAATAGGCTGCACTTTCCATTCCGTGTGATCCTTGACTTTTTCAACGAAAGCTTCATATACCTTGCGCCCGCCATTGGCAGTGCATCCGGTACCGCAGCATACTAAAACGGTCTGCTGGTCATAGTTGTTTTCCTTAATCTTAGCTGACATGGCACTGCCCCCCACATTCTCTGATGATCTCTTCCAAATCACCTGGTTTTACTTTCCCATACACTTTGCCGTTAACAACCACCACCGGGGCTAACGCGCAAGCTCCCAGACAATTCACGGTCTCGAGGGAAAACTGACCATCCTCAGTGGTCTGACCTGCCTTTATTCCCAGATGCTGATACAGCTGATCCAGGAGAGTTTCGGAGCCTTTAATGTGACAGGCAGTCCCGTCACATACTCTGAAAACAAAACGGCCTTTAGGAGTCAGACTAAAGGCCTTATAGAAAGAAGCCATGGCATAAATTTTGCTTACCGGCACTCCTACATGGCTTGAAATCATGGTAAGAGCCAGGCGGGGCAGATAATTATACTGTTTTTGCAGGTCCTGCATAATGGCTAATATATACTGGGGACGACCAGGATAAGATTTTATCAGGCTTTCATAACGACTGGCTTCAGCGTATTCCTGCGGATTGATCTGCATAAAATCAACGCCTCCTCAAGAAAAGAAGTCTTTCCGGGGAGCCTATGGGCACCGGAAAGACTTCTTCCAACTGCATTGGCTCCTCTGAATACCCAGGTGCGTATAGTAGGGATAGGGTAGAGATTAAGCCAGACCTAACTGCTGCAGTCTTTCCTGGGTAGGAACGCCTTCTTCGTTCCATCCCCGCAGCCGGTAATACTCAGGCAGCATTTTATCCAGTTCCACTACCCGTCCTTTATGGGGACCGCCCGGCATCGGATCTTTCAGCAGGCGCGGCGGCAGAGTATCGTCCTTTTTGGAAAAGCCGGCCTTAAGATTGAAAAGGCGCTCCAGATTCCAGATTCGCTCTCCCGCCAGGAGGTATTCATCATCACTGATATTCAAGCCGGTAGCGGTACGAAGCTGGGCAGCTATTTCCGGAAGTCCGATGGCAAAGGTGGTAAAGAGGCAAATTCCGGCGGAGTCACACAAGGCAGTAAGATCCTGGAAAGTCTTCAGAAGAGCAGGCTTGCCTTCGGTAGCGTCCGGATCCACTCTTTCCGGCAGTCCCAATACTTCTGGGGATGTCATATATCCACGCACATGGCAGCCGCCCCGGTTAGAGGTAGCATAATTCAATCCAATACCTTGCAGTCCGCGAGGATCATAGGCAGGCAACTCCTGCTTTTTAACGGTCATAGAGAACTCAGGATGGCCGTATTTTTCAGCTAAGCGGTAGGAACCTTCCGCTAGTTCGTCGCCAAAACCTTCCCGATAGGCAGTCTTTCTGACCAGCTCTACCAGCATGGCACCGTCTCCCCAGCGTAGATCGGCTACGGAGCGGGGTATGATGCCCCTTTGTACCAATTCGGTAGCGCAGGATATGGTGCCGCCCATAGTGATGGGATCCAGGCCGAGTTCATTGCAGAGGAAGTTGGCCATGCAAACGGCTTCAAAATCATCGATATACAAGTTGGAGCCAAATGTCCAGGTTGCTTCGTATTCCGGTCCTTCACCGCGGCTCTTGAATTGTCCCTGGGGAATATCGGTCACCCGGCCGCAGGCAATCGGACAGCCAAAACAGCCTTTATTTCTAACCAGGTATTTTTCAGCCTGGTACTCACCGGATATCTTTTCAGCATTAGGAAATACTGCTGCTTCACTGAAGTTCTTGACCGGCAGTCCCCCATGCTCATTCAATATATTTACAAGAATGTTGGTGCCATAGGCAGCTAATCCCTCACCGGTTACCTGATGCTCCCGCAGCTTTTTGCGGGCATCCAGGCTGGCTTGCATAAAAGCATCCGGGTCGGCCACCTTTATGCCTCCGGTACCCCGTACCACGATGGCTTTTAAGTTCTTGGAGCCCATTACAGCTCCTACCCCGGACCGCCCCGCAGCCCGGTGATACTCGTTCATTATGCAGGCGAATTTGACCAGTTTCTCTCCGGCAGGGCCGATGCAGGCAACCTTGGCTTCCTCATCAGTTTCTTCCTTCAGCATATCGGTGGTCTCAAAAACGGTTTTGCCCCATAGTTCATCCGCTGGACGTATTTCGACCTTATCATTGTAGATATTAATATAAACCGGTTTATCAGCCCGGCCCTCGATTATGATGCCGTCCCAGCCAGCATATTTCAGTTCCGGTCCCCAAGTTCCCCCGGAATTGGATGCTGCAATGGTTCCGTTCAAGGGACCTTTGGTCACCACATTGTAGCGTCCGGCAGAACCAGCAAATGTTCCGGTTAACGGACCTGTCATAAATATCAATTTGTTGCCGGGGCTCAGAGGATCGATTTGGGGATCAACTTCTTCCACGAAATACTTGGTTCCCAGACCACGAGCTCCTATATACTGGTGAGCCCATTCTTCATTCAGGGCTTCCGCTTGAATGCTGCCCGTGCTGAGATTAATCCTTAGAAGTTTTCCTTGCCAGCCAAACATAATTATCTCACCTCCTCCATGAGACCCACAAATTTCGCCGCTGTAGCGCGTCGTTTGCTCTGGTTGACAGTATTGGCTTCCCGGTAAGTGAGGGCACCTCCTGCACAGTTTTTAACACATTGAGGCTCTCCTCCGCACAGGTCGCATTTGAGTATTACATCACGTTCCGCATCATAGAAGGTAGCTCCAAAGGGACAGGCGATAGTACACATCTTACAGCGCAAGCATATGGAGTGATTTACTATCATAGCTCCGTTTTGATCCTTGCTGATAGCCCCCACCGGGCAAACTGCCACGCATGCCGCCACACTGCACTGCTGGCAAACCGCCGGGAAAGAAAACCCGTTCTTTTCAAAAGCCACTATGGATATGCAGGAATGCAGGGGATTGAACTCTCCGGAATGGGTAAAAGAACAGATCAGCTCACAACTGCGGCAGCCAGTACATTTTTCGGGTTCAACAAAAAGAACTTTGCTCATACGCTCCTGATTTCACCCGCTCAGGCAAACCAGTTTCACACTCCTTTGCTCAAATTTGAGAAACCCATCTGTAATTTCAGCAAGGTACAATACAACGGAATAAAGTACATCTGGATTCTCTCTGCTCTTATTGACAGCAAGAAGCGTACCACCCAACTTGCCGGTCCAGAAACGCGCAAGGTGCCCGGCTTTATGCGGGCACCTTGGGTGTCAATAGTTTTATTCAGTATTGTCACATTAGTGTCACAATAGCTACACTTTCTTTACACTTAGTTTACATTAGTGTTACACTTGGGAAGCATGTCCAAGCTCATATTCAGCAAATCGACCAGGCAGAGATTATGGCGCACATCTGATTCGATACCCAGCAGGAGCTTCACTGTCTCCACAGCTTCCATACCAGCCAGTATGGCAGCTGTAAAAGACAGAGTTCCCTGCTCTTTTTCAATACCTTGCTGGTCAGAACTGCGGTATATTTCCTGCAAAATCCGATCTCCGGGCATTATAACCGTCAATTGTCCATACCATCCCCCTACCGCCGCATGGACCAAAGGTATATTGGCCTTCTCACAAACCTGAGCCAGAGCTAGGCGCGAAGGAATATTGTCCAGAGCATCCACCATCACCTGCTGCTGGTAAATGAGGTCGGCATCGCTTTCCTCCCACTTGGCAGGAATGGCGGTAAATGACACCGCCGGGTTGATCTTTTGGACGAAGGTCCGGCAAACTTCCACTTTGGACTTACCAAGACTATCAAAAGTGGAAAAGAGCTGGCGGTTAAGATTGTTTTCGCTGAAAATATCCGGATCCCACACCGTGATGTGACCGACTCCCAGCCTGGCCAGGTAATTAATCACATTCATGCCTAAACCGCCGCAACCGCAGACTCCTACCCGGCTGTCCAGGAGTTTGAGCTGTTCGGCCGGGCTTATAGTACTGTAGTTGCGCTGATAATGCAGCGGGACCTCACCTTGAGCCAAATGCTCTTTTTCAATTTCCAAGGGAGTCAGTCCCCGTTCTTTAGCCAAGGCCAAGATATCCTTTAACTCAGGCCACTTAATCAATCAACCACCTCCCACCATCGGAAATATGGACAGAGTGTCGCCCTGGTGCAAAACACTTTCTTCCGATGCGGCCAGTCCGTTCAGGTAGATAATACCCAGCTGGCGGCGCGGAATTTTCAGATGCTCCAGAACCCACTCCACCGTGCAGCCATCGGGCAGTTCCATGTCCTTTTCCCGAAAACGGCCCTGGCGAAAGGTTGCAAACAGCTTGACTTTAACCACCATGCTATCACCTGCTTAATGGAAACCATAGGATATTGGTTTCACAACCAAGGATTTATTTACAATTTTTCTGCGCGCCCCTGGTAAATCCTTTTAGATGCACCAGGAAACTTGAATTTTCTTCCACCACCTTAATTACAGCACTTATACACCAGCATTGTAAATAAGCCTGTGACTGTTACAACAGCACAGGCTTGTTTATGACGCTGGTTTGCTTGGGGGAGCTATACCTGTTCCTGATTCGGACTATCGCCCTCCCCATCGACAGAAGGCTTGAGGAGTTCTACAGTGAACCAATCGATCATCCCCATACCGTCCATTTCCAGTTGGCGGACATTAGTGCCTACCAAGGCGGCGGCTTTCTTTTGGAACAGCCAGAGCATGGGAGCATCGTCGACTATTATTTCTTCGGCTCTCTGCAACAGCTTCAGGCGTTCCTGCTGGCTTTTGGTCTCCGCCCGGGCAGCATCCAGGATTTTATCCACCTGGGGATTGTTATAACCGGTAGGATTGCTTATTCCCACGTTGGAACTGTGGTATAACCCGTATAAAAAGTTATCCGCATCGGGATAATCCGCATGCCAACCCACCCTGAACAGGGTAAGAGTCATGGAATTCACCTGCTTCTTGTAATAATCCCATTCCATTTCCTGCAGCTGTACATCAATACCCAGCTGGTTGAACTGCTGGGCCACAGCCTCAGCTATAGCCCGATGCCCATCATCCCGGTTAAAAGCCAATACCAGCGGTTTTAGCCCCTCTCCTCCCGGATACCCGGCTTCAGCCAAAAGGTCCTTGGCCTTTTCCGGATCATAGGCATACCCGCGCAGTTGTTTATTATAACCGGGCATCCCCATGGGCAAAGCCCCTTTGGAAGTCCGGTAGGCATCTCCCAGCACCGTTTCAATAATAGCTTTGCGATCCACCGCAAAATTTAAGGCTCGCCGCAGCAGGTAATTGCCGGCAAAAGGCTCACGATGCATATTAAAGCCCAGACTGTAAGTCTCCCACAGGTAGCGGTCAATAAACCTCTCCTTGTACTCCGGGTTCTTTTCTATGTTCTTTATCTCAGCCAGGGGTACCTGGTTAAGGTAATCCAATTTGCCGGCTTTGAAGTCACCGAAAGCCTGGTAAGGATCCTGATACACCGTAACCTGGAGGGCATTGACCTTGGACTGGCCGCGATGGTAATTGTCGTTTCTCACCAGAGAGATGGTATGATCCTGGTTGGAGGGCTGCAGGATAAAGGGTCCGGTCCCTGGAGCAGGGTCATTGGATTCCTCAGTATCGTAGACCCAGAAGATGGGATTAGTAAGCATATGCAAGAATGCGGCATTAGGTTTTTCCAACCGGATCCGCAGGGTATTGCTGGCCACCGCTTCCACTCCGGCGATACCAGGAGTACGTCCTTCCAGACGAGCCTTGCTGCCTTCGATAGGCAGAAACAGGCTGATATTAGCCCAATCCTTGGTGGTGGAAAAGCTCTTTTCCCAGGCGGCTTTTACCTTTTCAGCAGTTACGGGCTGCCCGTTGCTGAACTGGGCCTTTTTGAGCTCTATGGTCAGCGTCTTGTCATCAGCCGAGTATTTCCAACTGCGGGCCAGGCGCGGCTTTATAGTGCCGGTCTTCTCATCGTAACAAACCAGGCCTTCATACAATGCCGAAGCAATTAAGCGTTCTTCCGGACTGTCCAGCTGGGCCGGCTGCAGGGAGTCTATCTCACCTACCATGCCAATATTAAGGGGACGCGTATCCAGACTAGCCGTATAAATAACCTGCCTATACCAGAATATACCTCCGGCTGCTGCCAAGGCCAGTCCGATAAGAACGACTAGAATCGCCACTCTTCGGTATGATAGGTACAAGAAAAATGCCCCCTTCACACATAAGTGTTCCTGAGGACATTGTATTTGACACCGCTTATCTTTATTCCTTTTTTTTACAGTTGGCACGCACTTGCGAGCAGGCTTTACTCTTGGGTGTAGATAACCTTGTAAGCCTCGTAGTTCTTTAATACATTGCGGACATACTCGCGGGTTTCATCGAAGGGTATGTTTTCCAGGTGGTCAGGATCTCCATCCCAGATTTGATTGGCTAACCATTGCTGCACTGTCCCTCTTCCGGCATTGTATGCAGCCACCATTAAAGGTACCTGCCCATCGAATTCCCGGCTCAAACTGGCCAAATACCAGCATCCGAAGTTAATATTCACTTCCGGGTCCTGCAGCTGTTCGGGATCGAAATCCTTTATCCCCTGCTGTTCGGCAATCCACTGGGCAGTTGTAGGCATTATCTGCATCAACCCTACTGCTCCTACCGGAGAGCGGGCTTGAGACTGGTATTTGCTCTCTGCTCGGATAATACCAAAGACCAGGTACGGATCCACCTGGTGCTCCAAGGCAGCGTTGAATACCAGATCCCGGTGCGGCTGCGGGTAAAAGACAGTAATCCATTGCGGAAAAGTTAAAATCACAGCAAGAAAAAGCAGTATTACCAGCCAGAGTGCAATGGAAAAACGTCTTCTGGTTTTTGGTTTCACGAAAATAAACCCCCAGCCAACAGATTATGGTTAATATTATTTAGGATTTAGCTAGAATATTGTTGTAATATCTGGTGGCACTCGCTATTGTTTCCTCTATACTGAAACGATTGTCAATAACGAAGTCAGCCCGGCGTGCCTTCTCATCCAGGGACATTTGAGCATCGATGCGCTTAATGGCATCTTCTCTTGACAGGTTGTCTCGCTTCATGAGCCGTTGAATCTGGGTTTCTTCATCCACCCATACTACCCATACCTCATCGCAGACTCTCTCCAGGTGGGTTTCGTATAAGAGGGGTACTTCCAGAAATACAATATCTGATTGCTGGCTTCTAAAAGTCCTAATCATGTGCTTTAACTGTTCGGCAACCCGCGGATGAGTGATTTGATTCAACTCCATCAGCAGTACAGGATCATTAAAAACAATGGCTCCCAGTTTTTCCCGATCAATGGTATGGTCAGGTTTGAGGATATCTGATCCGAACTTTTCCACGATATCCTCCCAGGCGGGTTTGCCTGGTTCCATAATAGCATGGGCTACTTCATCGGCGTCAATAATGGTGGCTCCCAGCTCCCGTAAGGCACGGGCGACCGTGCTCTTGCCGCTGGCTATCCCCCCAGTAAGACCAATAATCTTCATGCTATCACCGACTTTACATAAATTCCATCAGGCCAATTACCATCAGAATGAAACCCGACAGCATTGATGCTGCTCCTGTCATCCTGCTGCCCGTGCAATACCGGCCTATCCATATCCCGAAGTTTACTAGTATAAATTTTAACATACCTACACACAGGGCTGTAAACAAAATATTCAGTCCGGTCAAGGCTATACCTACTCCGGCCCCCAGGGCATCCAGGGCCAAAGCTAATCCCAGAAAGGCTGCTTCCCGTACACTAATCTCTCCTGAGGAGTCAAAGTCAGCCGTAGAGGGCTCCTTTAGGATATGAACAATTAAACCCAGGGTCTTGATATTAAAAATCAGCAGGGGCTCTTGGGGATCAACTTCCAAACTGCTAATAGTTTCCCGGCAAGCGCCCAGCAGGAAATATACTCCCATGGCTATTAAAACCAATGCTCCCAGATAGGAAGCCCAGCGGGGATCAAGCAAGGCGGCCAAGCCAGTGCCGCAAACCATGGAAAGGGTTACTGCCGCGGTGGATGAGACCGCGATAACCAGCAGGGGCAGGACCGGAATGTTTATCCTCTTTACACCGTAAGCTACACCCGCAGCAAAGCCATCCGCGCTCACCGCCATAGCAAACAGCAAAGCAGCTGCATATTCCATGTAGTGCTACTCCTATCCATTATGAATTGTTTTATCTTCACTATATGGACAGGAGAACAAAAAGGTGATTGATTAGCTTTAATGCTGGCAGTGCTGGCAGTAGTGACTGCTGCGCCCTCCAATACGCTCCCTGACAATAGGCTGACCGCATACCCGGCAGGGTTCATTGCAGCGTCCATAGACCTGCAGGTGGTTCTGAAAGCTCCCTGATTGGTTGTAGCCGTCTCGAAAGTCTCGAAAAGTAGTGCCTCGCTGCTGAATACTTTCAGACAATACCGCTTTTATGGCCTGGGCTAACCGCTCGATCTCTTCATCAGTCAAGGACCCAGCAGGCCTCTGGGGTAGAATGCCGGCAGCAAATAACGCTTCATCCGCATAGATGTTGCCGATCCCGGCAATAAGGTTTTGATTCAGCAAGAGAGTTTTAATAGCCACTTTACGGTCTTTCACCAGTTTGGCCAATAATTCCGGAGTAAATTCATCTTCCAGGGGTTCACAGCCCATGCAGCTGAAAAACTCCTCAATATCAGTGACAAACCACAGCCCCCCGAACCGCCTCGCATCCTGGTACACCAGGCGGCGGCCATTGTCCAGGTGCAGCACAGCATGAATATGTTTACCGGTCAGGGGCTGGTCCTTCTCAAGCATATAAAACCGGCCGCTCATACCCAGGTGAATAATCAAATGTTCATTGCTTTCAGCAAAGAAGAAAATAAGAAATTTGCCCCGGCGGGCAATTTGGGCTATAGTCTTGCCGTGCAATTTGGCCGGCTCGAAGTCCTGCCTCCTCAGAATCCCGGGATGAAGGATTTCTATCTTGTCCAGGACTGCGTTTTCATTAGCAAGCAGAGAACGGCGGATGGTTTCAACTTCTGGCAGTTCCGGCATAATCGGCCTCCTTAAGACACACCTTTATACATTGACAGGTTTCATATCATACCAATTGGGTCCAGCCTTCACCGAGACTTCCAAGGGCACCTTGAGCAAGCAGGCATGTTCCATTTTATCCTTGACCAGCTTGATAACCTCTTCCATCTCCTCCCGGGGCACCTCAAAGATCAGGTCGTCATGCACCTGCAGCAGCATACGGGTTCGAAGTTCCCGCTGTTTTAATTCCTGGGCGATATTGATCATGGCCAGCTTAATGATGTCCGCCGATGAACCCTGAATCGGAGTGTTCAGGGCCATACGCCGGGCAAAAGACTGCACCATCTTGTTGCTGGCTCTTAAATCCGGCAGGTAGCGGCGGCGCTTCAAGATGGTTTCCACATAACCATGCTCGATGCCGAAGTTGACGATATCCTCCATATAGCGGCGTACACCCGGATAACTGTCCAGGTACTTATCTATGTATCTTTTGGCCTCTTTGCGGCTTACCCCGGTATCACGGGCCAGGCCGAAATCACTGATGCCGTAGATAATGCCAAAGTTAACGGCTTTAGCCCGGTATCTCAGTTCAGGAGTAACCCGATCCAGGGGTACCTGAAAAATCTCGGAGGCAGTGCGGGTATGAATATCTATACCCTGCTTGAAGGTTTCGATTAAAATCTCATCCTCACTGATATGAGCCAGGGAACGCAAGTCAATCTGGGAATAGTCAGCCGAAACCAAAATCCAGTCCTCTCCCGGAGCTACAAAGGCTTTGCGAATACGGCGCCCTTCTTCAAAACGAATGGGTATGTTCTGCAGATTAGGCTCCACACTGGACAGCCGGCCGGTAGCAGTCATGGCTTGTTTAAAGATGGTATGCACCCGTCCGGTATCAGGATGGATTAGCTCCTGCAGCGCATCCACATAGGTAGACTTTAGTTTGGTCAGCTGGCGGTAGTGTAAAATCAAAGGTATGATAGGGTGCTCATCAAAGAGTTCTTCCAGAACCTCTGCTCCCGTGGCATAGCCGGTCTTGGTCTTTTTCACCACCCGCAAGCCCAGGTCTTCAAACAGCACCTTGCCAAGCTGGCGGGGAGAATTGATATTAAAATCCTGACCGGCTAATTCATATATCTGGGCTTCACTGCGCTCTATACCGCTGGACAATTCCTCGGAGATCTCTGCCAGGGTGGGCTTTTCCACCTTAATGCCGGCAAACTCCATTTCCGCCAATACAGCAGACATGGGCATCTCCACTTTGAGCAGCAATTCTTTCTGGTCTTCTGTAAGCTGCTCTCCTATAGAGTCCCATAAAGGCAGTATCTGACTGGCCAGCAGGGCATGATTGTTGGGAGCCAGGGTGCGGTTCAGGAATTTCTGCACCGTTGGGGTTAATTGTTCTCCATCAAAGGTGGGATCGAATACATAGGCTCCCAGAAGAGTATCTCCCTTGATTCCCTGCAGGTCTATGCCATAGCGCTTCAGCAAAACCTGAGCATATTTGGCATTATGGAACACTTTGGGCAAATACTCAGCTTCCAAATAGGGTCTCAGCCATTCCAGCTTGTAAGTAGATTTCTCCCCTACTTCCAGGTGATAAACAGCCCCTTCGGTGGCCAGGTAAAGACCCTGCAGCTTGGCCCACATGGGATGATGGTAATCAGCCTCTATCCATACCGCGGTCAGCTGGTTCTCCTGCAGGCTAGCTATAAAGTTGGCTGCCTGGTCTGCATCGCTCAGTTCTTCCAGTATCACAGTATCATCCCAATAAGCCACAGGCTGTTCAGCGGCCTTCTCTTCCAGGGCTTGCAGCAGGCTGTTAAATTCTAATTTGCTAAACAGCTCTCGGGCTGTTTTCAAGTCGGGAGCTTTACGGCGGTAATCATCCAGTTCACACTTGATATCTATGTCCCGCACGATACGGCCCAGTTCCCGGCTCATAAAAGCCTGTTCCCGGTATTGGCTGAGGCTTTCTGCCACTTTTTTGCCGGATACTGCTTCCAGGTGGTCGTACAGGTTTTCCAGACTGCCGAATTCCTTGATTAATTTTATAGCCGTTTTCTCACCTATACCCGGTACTCCAGGAATATTGTCGGAAGAATCCCCCATTAATCCCTTAACCTCTACCAGCTGTTCCGGTTCCACTCCCCAGCGTTCTTTCACTTTCTCCGGGTTATAGGTTTCCATTTCGGTAATACCCTTTTTAGTCAGTAAAACCGTTACTTTATCGGACACCAACTGCAGGGAGTCCCGGTCTCCGGTGAGAATAAGAGTATCAATACCCGCCTCTTCCGCCATGCGGCTGAGAGTACCAATGAGGTCATCGGCCTCATAACCCTGCATCTCTAGGAAATCCAGGTTTAAGGCCTCCAGGACTTCCCGTAGCAGCGCAAATTGGCCGCTTAACTCGTCAGGAGCGGCGGAGCGATTAGCTTTGTAATCAGCATAGACTTCATTGCGGAAACTGGCCCGCTCTTTATCAAAAGCCACCAATACATGAGTGGGCTGCTGTTCAGCCAGCACCCGGTTTACCATGGTAAGAAACCCATATACGCCATTGGTATATATGCCGTCCCGGGTATGCAATAAAGGAAGCGCAAAAAAAGCCCGGTATAACAGGCTGTTTCCATCAATCAACATTAACTTGGCCTGGGCCACAATTTTCCCTACCTTCCCAACCGCACAGGGTCTTTTACTTTCTCATAAAAATTCAATGGGCAGAGACCAATTCCCTGCCCATATTATTCATATACTAATATTTAATTATCCATGTTTATGGTTGGACTTCATCTTCCACCAGGAATACTTTTATAGTAACCACACTGGCATCTTTTTCGATTTGAGTCTTCTTGTTATTCCAGTTCTGTAACTGCTGTTTCAGACTTTCTATGCGGGCTTGATCTTCTTCACGCCCCAGGGCTTCCAAATTCTTTATTTCCTTATCGATAGCTTCGATAGTAATTACTGCTTCACTGTATTGTTCAGTCAGCTCTACCTGCTCTGTCATAGGTGCGCTGGTACTTCCCAAGCACCCCAACTGGGCCAATACCTCCTCTACCTGGTCCTGAGGAACTTTGAGGCTGACTTCACGGGTAGCACTGCCATTCATAGCCGTCATTGTCGTTCCCGTAGCTACTTTGGATTCTGCTCCGCTGGCAGCGGCAATCTCCATCACTTTGTCTACTGAACCGGCTAAGCTGTCTACCTTTATCCGGTATTTAACCACATCAGCAATTTTCGGTTCAACCTGCGCTATCTCTAACGGCGCTTCCTGGTTCTCAGTATCGTTGCTGGCAGGATCCGGGTTTTTCACTACAGGCTGTTCTTGCTGCTGAGGAACCTGCTCCTCAGTGCCCGGAGTCTCAGCTACCTGCTGAGGTTGTTGTTCATTGGAGTTTTTCCACGCCTGGAAGCGCTGAATAATATCCTCAACGGCAACCTTGGCACTGTTGTCTTTCTTATCGGTATCATTCTGCCACAGTTGGGCAATATTCCCCACCGGCAACAAGGTACTGGCATAAATACCTGCCGCCAGAGCCAGACCCGCTACCGCGGCGGCAATCCAACCCTGCTTGCTCGGCCGTGCCGGCTCTTTGGGCGCGATCAAGCGCCGCCGTTCCTTGAGCAAGCGCCAATGCAGGTCTTCAGCAAAACCTTCAGGAATCTGCGGTGCATCCAAGTTACACAGAAGGGCATGAATCTGCTGAAGCTGTTCTAATTCCTGGCGGCAATCTTCGCATCCCTCCAGGTGAGCTTCAACCAAATGATTCTCACGCTCATCGGTGACTTGGTCTAAATATGGAGATAATAATTCTCTAATTTGCTCACATCTCATGCACCGTTCCTCCTCGTTTCATTAGACGAGGCGTTCAAGGTAAAAGTTCCTTCTCTACCAACTTTTTTCTCAGTGCATCTCGGGCTCTGCTCAACCGCGACTTAACCGTTCCCATGGAACAATTGAGGACCTCCGCCATCTCTTCATAACTAAGTTCCATAATATCTCGCAGAATAATCGCACTCTTGTGCTCTGGTTTCATCTGATCCAATAAACTCTGTATGTACTGGGAGAATTCCTTTTGTTCATATATTATGTCTGCGGTTGGAGATGTGTCCGGTAATTCCTTTTCCACTTCATCCCCTTCCTTTGTCGCTAAAGGCTCATCCAGGGACAAAGTAGACACTCTTCTTTTTCGGCGTCGAAGTTCATCCAGGCATACATTGGTGGCTATCCGGTACATCCAGGTACCAAAGCTGGAATCGCCCTTAAAGGATCTTAGAGATCGGAAGGCTTTGATAAAAGCCTCCTGGCTCATGTCGTAAGCATCTTCCTCATTTCCCATGTATCTATATGCAAGCGCATAAATCTTACTCTGATATTGGGCGACCAGTTCTTCGAAAGCCGCAGTGTCTCCCTGGAGGCTTTTCTTCACCAGCTGCTCTTCGATCGTCATCGCATACTTCTCCTTATCTCAAAGTATGGAAACATATATCGCTTTATAAAAGATCACTTTAGATATCTGGCTATTCCATCATATCAGTTTTTCGCCACAAAGGGCATAAATCCTCTCAAATTGATATTCCTTCTTCTGTAAGCTCTCCTAGATGTTGACTTCTGCAGCCTGCTTTGGCAGTGGTTCCATACCGACCCTGCCGGCCATTGGCTTGACAAGGTCTGTAAGGGTCAGTATAATTTAGTTTGCATTTACAAAATCAAATAGGCCAGAGTGTCGGAATTGGCAGACGAGCGCGACTCAAAATCGTGTGCCGTGAGGCGTGTGGGTTCGAGTCCCACCTCTGGCACCATCGAAAATATAGGGCTTCATAGCCCTTTAATTTTTTTCTGTTTATGTAGCCGGGAACTTTTGACTGTCAATTTGACAGCCAATTAAAAATCTATCCCTCCAAGGTAATTATCAAAAGAATAATCCGTGTCCTAATGTTTAAAGAATAAATCTATAAAAACAGCAGAAGAACAAGCTTGAGGTTTTGATTAAGGGTTATACTCTAGATTAAGGGAAAACTCTCCTGAACTAAAATGAAATACTGTGATTTCAAGAGATATTGAAAGAAAAAGAAAGGCTAGTAAGAGAGAAAGGAAGGCAGTAGCATATGGGAGAAAATCATATGGATTTTTACCGGCAGTTAAGGAATAAGATCAATAGCTGGCTTCAAGGTAATGAGGGGAAGAACCACAAGTGGGCTGAGTACCTCATGCTGGTGCCGGATATGTTTCATCTTTTATGCAAACTGGTTATGGATCCGGATGTATCGCCTGCAGAAAAGGCTAAGCTCGGTGCGGTAATCGTGTACTTTGTGTCACCAATAGATTTTATACCCGAAGGTTTTACCGGCCCGCTGGGTTTCCTTGATGATTTGGCTCTGACTGCCTATGCCCTCAATTCAATCATCAACCATACTGATCCCCAAATCATTAAGAAACACTGGGCTGGCCAGGATGATATATTGACAGTCATAAAAAACATAGTAGCTACCGCAGATCAAATGGTTGGGAGCGGTGTGTGGAATAAACTGAAAGCCCTGTGGAAGAATTAAGACCTAGGTAAGCCATCCTTTGCACCCTAGCCGATCCATAATAATGTTCCTTTCTAAACCTAAAATAATGCTGGCTGAATTACATGCTCTTCGGGGCCTGGAGGCGGGACTATAAACTCTTCCGTATGAATCCCTTGTTTTTCAAGGAACTCGGCAACTAATCTCCTGTGACAGCAGGCACTGCCAGTACAAAAACACACCAAAGCAATGATTTTCCCCTGCTGAACTTGAGTCGACAATTTGCGCAAAGCCTGCAGTTTTTCTTGGGAACGAAGCTCTTCATTAAATCGCTTTGCATAGATTGGCCACCATTCCTCTGGCGACTTATCTTTCCAATTGTGATTAAACTCATTAAACAAACTCCAACTGGGAGCCAATTCAGGAACCCATATTGCTCCAGGGATTGTTTTGTCTGACCTAGTTATCTGCCATATCTCATTGCATTTTATTTGTTTGGCATGGCGAATTGAAGCAGTGACTATATAACCTTTTTCTCTCATTATCCTTACCTTCCGCGGTTGGTCCTACAACCTGTTTTTATTATTCATTTAGATAAATTCTCTCCCCGCTTTCGGGATGCATGAAGCGGATATAAGGTAGATCGGCTTCATAGGTCAGTTTCAGTTCTTCAGCCACTGGTTTATCAGAATGTACAATAATTACACTCTGTAGGCCTTTTATCTCCTGTAATAGTGCTTTTATTTGCAGGTAATTCGCATGCCCACTAAAGCAATTAAACTTTTTAACTTCTGCTGCAACTATGTATTCCTCTTGATCTACAATTAGCTTGTCTAAGTCAGAGCCAGTGAGCTTACCCCCTAAAGTATCCGGATCCTGATAGCCAACAAATATAAAAACGGTCTGCGGATCAGAAATCCATTGCTTAACAAACTCCCTGGAGTAAGTGCTGTCAGCCATGCCAGAGGAGGCTACAGCTATCTCTCCATAATCTACCTGATGGACTTGGTCGTACTCTTCGAAAACCGGCTTAAAAGGTCCGTACTCATAATAATCAGCAGCGAAAAACTCCTTATAATCTTGATCAGTAAATATTTGTGCATATATGTGGTTGATCTGTGCAGTACTTGGACTAAACACTTTAACTGGTGTGCTGGACGGTATATATCCGTTATCCATGCCCCTTGAAATCTCTCCTAATACTTGCTGGGAACGATCCAGTACAAAAGCCGGAATAATAACCCTCTTATTCGCTCTTATGCAGTCGCCGATGAATTTCTGAAACTGGATGCGATCAGCCTCGGTGCTAAAATAATCTGAAGTTCCATAAGTTCCCTCCACAATAGCGTAATCGGCCTCCTGAACCGGTGTTTGAGCAGGCAGATAGCGAGACGACCCGCTGCCGACATCACCTGTGTAAAGAACGGTCTGCTGGCTCATTTTATTGTGTATAAGTACCATTGCGGAGCCAGGCAAGTGAGGAGTGTTAAGGAATTCGATGGTTAAATTGCTGCTTATCTGCCGCTTAGTATTAAGGGGCACTGTTCTGATAAGATCCATAACTGTGCTGACGTGTTGATCAGCACAAGCTTTACAAAGATAAAATCCCCTTTCCTCCAGATCCTCTCTGCTGCAAAAGATTTCTCTACGATTCTCTGCGCTGATCTGGCGTCCATATTGGCATTGACGATATAGATGGGCAGCAGTATGTTTGCCCTGTTTGTCATTATTCAGCTTACTGCGATTCGAGTAATAAAATGTTTCAGGTCCGAAATCCCCGTATCTGGCTTCCATTCGCAGCATGACCGGTAACAGATCCCGGGTAGGTTGGGTACAATAGATTGGTCCTGAGTAGCCTAGATCCACAACCTCCAAAAGTCTTCCAATATGATCAAGGTGAGCGTGGCTGATAACTATAGCAGAGATACCGTCTAAAACATTTTCATCTAATGGTGGGGCATTGTCTCCATCATCCCCATAAAATAGACCTGCATCGAGGATTATCTTGTCTTTCCCAATCTCCAGTATATGCAGGGAACCACTTACTACACCATTTGCCCCGTAACCGGTATAGACGATTTGCTGGGAAGTATTGGTGGCTATAGGTAAGGAGAAACATCCAGCACAACAGAATACTAAAATATACAAAACCAAAAGCAGTGAACATATCTTACGGTATCTCGCCATAGAGAACCCCCTCTAAAACAAAAGGTCATCTATCTGATTAAACAAGTTACCATTATTATACACCTGTCCTAATTCCGCCACGAGTGTAGCTGTCAATACTCCTGCCAAGCCGTTACTGGCCCAGGCCACTCTTGAGATTGCTGCGTCCCGAAGGAGTCTAGCAATTGTCACCAGTAAAATAGACCATGATGAAGGAAAAGTCACCCTTTGTGTCATTGCTGTGAAAATAGCTTCCAATTATGTCATTGCGAGCGCGTAGCGCGTGGCAATCTCTATGTCAATTAACGGTTTGAGTTAACAGATCGCCACGTCGCTTCGCTCCTCGCGATGACAAAGCTGGACTTCTCTCCCACGATGACATAACCGTCCACTTGATGCTAATATGATTGGGGGTTGTTTATGAATTGTATATATAAGGAGATAATACCTTGCTTAGCACGGGTACGTTGTTGCTGGTTACTGCCATTATATTTCTGGCTTCATTTATATTGGGTATCACCAGCTTTGGTTTCGCTCTGGTAGCGGTGCCATTGCTGAATTTGATCTTTCCCCTGCAGGTGCTGGTTCCGGTTTTGATAATCTACGGGGTATTCATCAACGGCCTGGTGCTGCTGCCTATTTATAAACACCTGGACCTCAAAGATATGCAGTACTTGGTAGGGGCAGGCATATTAGGAATTCCCCTGGGTACGGTTCTGCTGCTTGTCCTGGATGAGTCCATATTAAAAATAGGTATAGGGATAATCGTTATTATCTCCGCCTGGGCTCTATATACCGGTTACCGGGTGCATATAAAAAACGAAAAACTGGGGAATGCGGTGGCTGGTTTTATCAGCGGGCTTCTGAACGGAAGCATAACCATGAGCGGTCCTCCGGTTATCCTTTTTTACAGCAATCAGGACCTGGAAAAGCAGGTTTTCAGGGCGAATCTGGCCTTTTATTTTATGCTCACCAACATTATCAATCTGCCCGTACTCTACTGGGGCGGGCTGCTGACCCCTCAGGTATTCCAGTATTCTGCAGCCATCCTGCCTAGTGTCCTGGTAGGAGCAATAGGCATCATCCTGGGCAGTAAAGTAGGGACCAAGATGGATGGTCCTCTGTTCCATCGCCTGAGCTTGATCCTCATATTCCTTATGGGAGTGATGTCAATAGTTAGTGCCTAATTATTTTTTACGGTACCAGGCCGAGTATCTGCCACAGGGGCACACTGGCGAAGAGGCCAAGAACAGCGATTACCATGTAGGCCAGGCAGAGATTTATGGTCTGATGGTGTTCTATGAAGTCGCCGTTGGCGGCATAAAAAGCGGTCAAGTAGATGGGATTCTGAAAGAAGAACAGCCAGCCGTTCACGGTGGCGAACAGGATAAACCCTACCACCCAGGGATTAATGCCCACATTGACAGCCAGAGGCACTAAAAACACCAGGAATATACTGATATAAGCCATTTGCGAAACCAGTATCACCCGTACCACATAGGTTACCAGGGATAAAACCAGAATGAACAGGTATATATTGCCGGCAAAGTGGGCGATAAACGGGGAAAAAATGTTAACCACCCAGTCATTAATCTGCAGAACTTCAAAAACCACGCTGAGGTTGATAGTAGCCCCGATGAATATCAGGGAATCCCAGGGTATGCCGCTGCGGAAATCTTCCCTGGTCATCACCCCGCCGCCAACAAGCACACATAAGCTGATCATTGCTACCACAGTGGGAGAAATCCCATGGAGAGCTTCGGTAGCCCACAGCCCTAAAGTCAGCAATACCACTGCTGCGGTAAACTTCTCCCTTCCTTGCATGGGCCCTAGCTGCTGCACCTGCTGCTGCACATAACCGCTGCTGATGGGTATTTCATGGGCTGGTTTGTAAAGCCAGATGATAGCCAAGTAATTTAAGACGCTCATAACCACTGCCCAGGGCAGGGCGCAAAGCATCCAGTAAACAAAGGTGAACTGGTTCCTGGTTTCCACGGGCAGAAGGCCTTGTATCAGAAAACCAATGGCTGAAGCGCTGATAAAGACGGGGGTCATGTTGCATACTCCGGTAAACATAGCCCCGAATAATCCCGCGGCAGCCGGACTCCTGCGTTCATAACCCATAGCATCACTGATGGCTTTGGTAAGGGGGGCCAGCATGGCCACTTTGGCATTAGCACTGGGGATAAAAGGAGCCGTCACCAGGCCTACCCCTAACAATCCCAAAACCTGCCCTTTAAAATTCAAGGGGAACCGCTTCATTACCAAAAGAGCAACTCTCTGCAGCAGACCGCTTTTAGTTACGGCGGCTCCCAACCCCAGGGCACTCATCAACAGCCACATGGTACTGCCGGAAAAAGTAGCAAAGGCTTGCGGAAACTCCACCAACTTGAACAGCACGAATAGAGTACCCATTAACATAGCTGTAATATATTCGGGTACAACTGCAAATACCCACCAGGTAACAGCCCAGGCTACTATTCCCAGGGCCTGCATACCCTCAACTGTCATGCCAACCGGAGGTTTCTGAACCGCGATTATTAGTCCCAGGGCGATTCCCGCTGCTGCCTTCAAGATTGTCATTATCAGTTCTGTTTTCATCAACGATTCGCTCCTGTTGCCAATGTCCCCTCAGTTACCTCATTGGTATGTTTATCGGATAGAGTCCCTGGACAGGTTATTTGCAGCCAGCCTGTTACGGTGCAATGTTATGAGCAGGCACAAGTAATTAGCCGCAATTGCGCATTGGAATGCCATCCTCATAGAGTATACCACCACAAGAATCAACAGACAGCATAAACGGTAGTGTAAAGTTTTAGTAGGAAAAAAGAGGTCAGGAATAGAAAAGAGACCTCAAAAAGCGGTGCTTTAGGAAAAAGCACCCTCCTGGTCCAAAGGAGTTGAGGTCTCATGTATAAGATTCAACAGTTGTTAACCGTGTTCCTGCAAATGGTGGTTAGTATTTACGAGATATTTCAAAGCGTTAAAAGTTTTGAAGAATTAGAAGAACGAGTACAACGTATCTCCCAAAGGGCAACCGCAGAACTTATTCAAATAGCAGTTGAAGAAATTGACGAACGGCTGGCTAATGAGCGCGATAGAAAGCAACTAATAAATATAGGCAAGCGCAAACGTACCCTGGTAACAACAGCCGGAGAAATCAGTGTAGAGCGCAGATACTACAAAGATATATCGACCGGTCAAAACCGGCTACTATTAGACGAAACCCTAGGTTTAGCCACATCCAAAAGAGTTAGCCCCCGTTTAAGCAAGATGATGTTAGAGATGGGAATAGAGATGCCCTTTCGCAAGGCAGCCCGGTTATTAGAATATCTGGTACCCGGGGTCAGCGCCATGACAGTATGGAACGAAGTAAAACAATCCGGAGAAAGAGCCAAACAAGAAGCAGAAGAAACTACCAAGAGAGTATTCGAAGATGGAGTAGTACCCGAAGGCAAGAGAGAAGCCAAAATCTTAAACATAGAAGCAGACGGAGTATTAATCCGCCAACAGCGGAGTAGTAAACGCCATGCAGAGGTAAAGCTATTTGTAGGTTATGAGAGAAAAGAAGGAAATCCCAAGCGTTTAATAAATAGATGTAGCGTAGCCGGAGTAGGCGAAGGAATAGCCATGTGGGAAGAAGCCAGTGCGAAATTTGGACAGGAATGGCGGTTAAACAGGAAGAGTAAAGTCAGAATTGGGGGAGATGGAGCGGCATGGGTTAAAGAAGGCTTAGAATTATTCCCCGGAGCCAGTTATCATCTAGATCCATTTCATTTAAGAAAGCATCTTACAGAATCATTAAGTTTTAGCAGCCAGCACTATCAGAAGGCATGTGAAAAGATATTAGACCTTGATGACCAAGGATTAGAAAAAGTCTTAAATGAAGCCTTAAGGATTGCTACAAACAAAAACCAACGTAAAAGAATAAGGCAACTACACCGTTATTTACTGAACAACTGGGACGGAATATCCCAGCTGTCAGCAGAAGAACGATTAGGAACAGTAGAAGGACAGATAAGGCATACCATAGCCCGTCGCATGAAACGAATAGGTGCACGTTGGAGTCCAGCTGGAACGGATAATATGGCCAGGCTTCTGGCGGCCAAAGCCAATCAAGAGTTAAGCCGCTATGCCACTCATTATCAACCCATTGAGCAAGAAAAACTGATCAAGGTATTACCAGAAAGTTTAGTAAAGCCAAACGATAAAGACAGCCAAAGGGACTATTCTAACTGGTTAGCAGCTGAAATACCAGCCAGATTCGGTCCTCATGCTGATCATATGTGGGTCAAATATGTGTTACGGGAAATCTCCCAGATTACTGCCTTCTCGGCTTAAGATAAATATTATTTTTCTAAGACCAGGAGTTCCCCCTACTAAATCTTGACACAGACTAAGCTAGAGTTTCTTTTGACTTGCCTCAACAGTTTTGCTATAATCAAAGACGCATCATATGCGCCCGTAGCTCAGTGGATAGAGCGCCGGCCTCCGGAGCCGGGTGCGGAGGTTCGACTCCTCTCGGGCGTACCATAGAAAAAAATCAGCACTTTCGCGAAAGCAGCGAAAGTGCTTTTTGTTTTACCATATGTTTTTATTTCTAACTACCTGATCTGCCTCACCTATGACTGGCTTGCTTCCTTGAACATAGAATCCAGCCTTCAAAAAGCTTAAAACAAGATCAGGTAAAATATAATCATAACTGCTAAACCGATAGGCACTCCAATTTTAGCCCATTCTTTGCTGGTTATTTGCAGTTTGGAAGCCGATATTATATTGGGAATGTTGCCAGGAATCAGCATACCCCCGCTGATTAATAATCCCATTAGTATAGCCTTTATTTGTATAACACTCATTTGATTGCTGATTTCTGCAGCTGTCAAAGTGGCATTATCCAAAACTGCAGAAACCATGTTTACCCAATATAGCAGTTTAGAATCAAGGGAAATAATGTACTGATCTATCAAAGGTTGAAATCCTTCCCCTAAAAACACTAAGGCCATAACAAATAAGTATACTTTTAGGGCACGAATAATAATGCCCTTCCAAGTTTCCTGCTCAAATTCGTCAATAACTTCTTCATTTGTCATGGCAACGTCAGACAAGGGCTGCTGGTTATAATCGCGCATTGCCCAGGCAGAAAAAGCTGCCCCTATTGCTGCAAAGACTATTACGGCTGGCATGACCTACTTACCCAACAATCGGAGCAAAAAGAAGAAATCCTGGTCAAGTTTGGATACTGCTATCGTAGCCAGGGGCTCACCGATGGGGGTCAGGCTTGCCCCCAAACCTATGGAAAAACAAGCTAGTACACAAACGGTAATCTTGTGTTTTCTTTGCAAAGGCAATAGAAATATTACTTCTACTAAAATAATGGAAGCTACTATAGCAGTTATGATACTGGAAGCAAGCCCTAATACAGCTATAACAAAAAATACCACTACCGGTACTGGTACCAATTCATATAAACGGTTCATAAAGTTCTTAAACTGCTTACTCAAGATAAAGAACAAAGCCCCTGCTAAAAATACAGCAGCAGTTATCATTATGGGTTCGTGCAAGGCCTCTAAAACCAACTCTTTACGCAAAAGACCTGATATTATTGTCGCTATAAGTCCCATTACAAACAAAAAAGGTTCCAAATTCTCTTCAATTGGTTTAATAACAAACGGAAGTATCAAAACCAGCAACAGGATCATTATAAGTCATGTTATTACCACTATTTTCCCATCCATTCATACTGCGT
>ENA-OWPA01001003-OWPA01001003.1-bioreactor-metagenome-genome-assembly--contig:-NODE-1003-length-23823-cov-11.635012_pt1 | contig 23823 bp, 19 predicted proteins | sample MGYA00238139_ERZ651803 | MGnify/ENA primary metagenome ERZ651803 (study PRJEB26909, sample SAMN07631231) | bioreactor metagenome | isolation source: Switchgrass digestor | place: USA: Dartmouth... | reverse complement strand
ATTGAGAAACAGCATAATTATTGGGGCAATAGGTTTTTTGGCATTTGGAGTAGTGGTAGCAGTAATATTATCAAAATCAATCTCCAATCCAATAGTAAATTTGTCACAGACAATTGAAAGATTTTCAAATTATGATTTAACTATTGAAGAAGAAAATAAAATTCACAAATATTCCAATAGAAGTGATGAAATAGGGCATATTTCCAGCGCCTTACTAAAAATGGGGCAAAACTTGGTAGATTTAATTAAGGATATATCTAATGCAGCTCAATCATTGGCAGCATCATCAGAAGAGCTTACAGCTACAAGCCAACAATCTGCCATTGCAGCAGAGGAAGTGGCGAAAGTAATAGAAGGGATAGCAAAGGGAGCCCAAGACCAGTCAGTGGATACAGAAAAAGGGGCTGTAGAAGTTGAGAACTTTGGGAAGAATATAGACATGAACCAAGAAAGCGTAAGGATACTAAATGAAGCTTCAAATGAAATAGCAAAGCTAAAAGATGAAGGATTGGGGATTGTAAAAGAGCTTGTAGAAAATACAAAAGCCAGCGATGAAGCAGCAGTAGTGATATTTGACATCATAAAAGAAGTAGATGAGAGTGCAGAAAAAATAGGAGTAGTAAGCCAGATGATACAAAACATAGCAGAGCAAACAAATCTATTGGCGTTAAATGCAGCCATAGAAGCAGCGAGAGCAGGGGAAGCAGGTAGAGGATTTGCAGTAGTATCAGAAGAGATAAGGAAGTTAGCAGAGCAATCAAACAACTTTACAAAAGATATAACAGATGTAATAGAGAGCCTAAAGCAAAAGACAGAGAAAGCAGTAGCAACGATGGAACAAATAAGAGAAGTAATAAATGCCCAATCGAGCAGTGTAACAGATACAACTGAAAAATTTGAGGGCATAGCAGATGCCATAGAGAGGATAAGGGAATATATAAATCAAATATATGAATCCAGCATGGAAATGGAAAGAGGGAAGAATTTAATTATAGAGATAATGCAAAATTTATCAGCATTGTCCCAAGAGAATGCAGCAAGTACAGAAGAAGCATCTGCGTCAGTTGAAGAGCAGACAGCATCTATGGAAGAGATAGCGAAGTCAAGCGAAGCTTTGGCTGAGCTTGCAGAGAAATTGCAAGAGCTTGTGGCAAAGTTTAAGTTTTAATTAGCAATTCGATTATATCGACAGCATTAAATAACACGATGTTATTTAATGCTGTATTTTATGTAAACTACAATATTTAGGTAGTATGTAAAATATTATGACATTATACCTATTCCATAAGTTTCCAGTATGTGGTATTTTGAATAATAGATAATGTCGAAAAATTAATGCTATTGTAATAAAATCAGTTCTCTTGAGGTACCAATTTAATCTAATCGGGTTTATTCGATAATAATATAAAAAGTCTTATTAATTTTGCGCTTTAAGTTTCCATAAATGGGTAATTTTATTTTAAAGAAATGTATTTATTGGTAGAAGGGAGTATAATTGTTATCTTGTGTTTTGTTATATTTGTTAATTTAATAAGGGGATGTATTATATGAAAAGCTATCGAAAAATGATAATTTTTCTGTGTATGCTTTTGATTTTAAGCCATAGTTTTTTGGTCTATGGCGAAAAAAGCGATAATTCCAAAATGGACAAAGTTGTCTATAAGTTTGCAGCTGATTATAACCATCCCCCTTATGAGTATTTAGATAAAAGTGGGAAATTTGTAGGATTCGATGTAGATATCATGAATGCCATTGCAGATGTTATGAATATAGAAATTCAAATTATACCAATGAGCTGGAATGATGCAGTTTCTGCTTTGGATAATGGAGAAGTTGATGGAATAATAGGCATGTCTCAAAATGAAGAGCGAATGAAGAAATATCTGTTTACATCCCCAACACTTTTAAATGAGCATGTTATTTTTGTACGCGATGAGACCGTTCATATAAACAATGTTGAGGAGCTATCAGGAGTTAAAGTTGCTTATCAAAAGGGGGATTATAACGAAGCCATATTATCTAATATTCCTGATGTAATTCGCTATCCAAAGATTGACCAAGAAGAGGCGTTGAGGTCTTTAGCCAGTAGAGAAGTAGATGCAGTATTAGGAAATAAGCTAGTTGGATTATATCATTTGCAAAGAAAGAAACTATCTAATGATATTAAAATTGTAGGGGAGCCTATATCTGTATCAAAATACGGTATAGCAGTATTAAAGGATAATGAAGAGTTATATAATATATTGGAAAACGGGCTCCAGCTGATAAAGAAAGATAAAACCTATGATAGGATTTACAACAAATGGTTTGGAGAAAGTATAAGCGGTATCAAATTAATTTTGGACTTGTACAAAGAAGAGTTAACATTTGGAATAATATTTGTCGCCATGGTAATTGTTTTTCTTTACATGTATAACAAGAGATTGCAAAGGGAAGTTGCCAAGAGGACTTCTGAGTTAGAAACAGCAAACAAGAACTTGATAGAGCAGCAAGAGAAAATCTATAATTTAGCATATTTTGATCCAATTACATCTCTACCTAACAGAACATATTTTGTTGAAAAGGTAAACAATAAATTTAATGAGCCAGATAATCCAATATCTAATTTTGCAATTCTATATCTAGATGTAGACCACTTTAAGAGCATAAATGATACATTGGGCCATAATGTTGGAGATTATTTGCTGAAGCTGTTAGCAGAAAGACTCAGCAAGTTGATTAAAAAAGGAGATATATTGGCAAGGGCAGGTGGCGATGAGTTTTATATTCTTGTAAATGACTATAAGGATATAAAGGAGATAACAAAGCTAGCAGATGAAATTCTAGATGATTTTAGGCATCCTTATGCTGTAAGAGACTATACTTTGTATCTAACTACTAGCATAGGAATAGCAACTTTTCCAGATGCTGGAACAGATGCGTACACTTTAATAAAAAATGCTGACCTTGCGCTATATAAATCAAAAGAGTTAGGTGGCAATGCATATTACATCTATGGTGAAGAGATAAAATCTGAAGGATTAGAAAGAATGATGCTACTTAGCCAGTTAAGGTATGCCATTGAAAATAATGAGCTTGTTTTATATTATCAACCTCAGGTAGATATTGCTACTGGGAAGATAAGAGGTGTTGAAGCATTAGTAAGATGGCATCATCCTGAAAAGGGGCTGTTGTATCCAGACAAGTTTATTCCGTTGGCAGAGGAAAGTGGTTATATTATTAAAATGGGCGAATGGATATTAAGAAAAGCGTGTATGGATGGAAGGGAATGGCAGGACAAAGGCCTTGACATAAAAATTTCAGTCAATATCTCATCTAAGCAGTTCCAACAATATAACTTTGTAGATAAAGTAAAGGGAATTATCAATGAAACAGGATTGAATCCTCAAAATCTAATATTAGAAATTACAGAGACCATAGCCATATCTAATGTTAAACACACAATAGAAGTATTGAACAAGTTGAGAAATTTAGGCATAGCAGTTGCTATAGATGATTTTGGGACAGGCTATTCTAGTTTAAGCTATTTGAATGAAATGAATGTAAATGAGCTAAAAATTGATAAATTCTTTATAAGGGATATTGAAACCAATAAAAAGAATAAGCTGATTTCAAACACCATAATATTATTAGCAAAGCAGTTGGGAATGATGGTAATTGCAGAAGGCGTTGAAAACTATAAACAATTATCAATTTTAAAAGAAATGAAATGCGACATTGCCCAAGGCTATCATTTCAGCAAACCTGTGGAAAAGTGGAAAATTGATGAGATGATTTTTGCTCAATAGTATAAATATAAGGGCCTAAAGTATTCATTCTTTAGGCCCTTATGTTATACCGAGTATTTTTCTTCTAACTCCTTAAGAAGGTTTAAATATTTTTCTTGTATTCCAATTTCTGATGCTTTTTCCTCAATTATTCTACATTCAGCATCTACTTCTGATTTTACAGAATCCTTTAGCATTCTTTCAGCAAATCTATACATGGCAGTATTTTCCTTTTCAATATGCCTATCTAAAAGGTCTGTATATGAAATGGAATTTGCTATAATATCAAGCCTTGCTTCGTCATTTCCCTTTCTAAATTCTTCCAGGGCTTTTTCTAAATTGCTCATATAGAGCCTGCCATTGTCATGCTCAATATACATTCCAGTTATGGCACCGGATTTTGATAGTTTTTCTATTTCCCTGTTCATGGTCGCAAACAATACATCTTCTTCTTTTCCATGATGGTGTTTGTCAGCATAGTTCCTTACAAAATCAAGGATTTTATAAAAGTCTTGTATGTCATAATCTGATTCGTTCATTAGGTTGTAGCAGATTTTTCTAATGACTTTAAGCATCCTTCTTATATTTTCATGTTCTTTAACCATTATTTCAATAGATTCCAAAAGTATCACCTCTTTTACTTGTAATATATTTTTAACCAAAAAACAAATTTCAAATCAAATTTTTTTCTTATAAAAAACTTATTTTAGAGCATCAGTTGTAATATAATAGATAGAAAAAATACTGGGCAGGAGATAGATATGGATTTAGAAAAAAGGATTAATGAACTATTTAATGAATTAGTAGAAATAAGGCGAGATTTTCATATGTACCCAGAATTAAGCGAAAAGGAATTCAGAACTTCTGAAAAAATTTGCGAGTACTTAAACAGCTGGGGTATTGAACATGCAAAAGGGGTAGCTAAAACAGGCGTTGTTGCCATCATAAGAGGGAAAAAAGAGGGCATAACCGTTGGTACCAGAGCAGACATAGATGCCCTTCCCATAACTGAGGATAATGATTTGCCTTATAAATCCCGTAGTGTTGGGATAATGCATGCTTGTGGACATGATGTCCACACAGCAATTCAGCTGGGCGTTGCCAGAATATTAAAGGAAATGGAAGATGAGTTGCAGGGCAATGTAAAGCTGTTTTTTCAACCAGCAGAAGAAACAGTTGGCGGGGCAAAACAGATGATAGAAGAAGGCTACTTAGATAATCCAAAGGTTGAATATATGCTGTCCCTACATGTTACAGCAGAATTAGATGCTGGATATGTACAGTTTAAATATGGGAAATTAAACGCTTCTTCCAATGAATTTTCCATAAGGGTAATTGGGAAATCGGGTCACGCTGCATATCCTGAGAAGTCAATAGACCCAGTAGTTGTATCATCTCATATAGTCCTAGCTCTTCAGTCTATAATAAGCAGGAATATTTCCCCATTGAATTCCAGTGTAATTACAATAGGGCAAATACATGGAGGAGTAAAAAACAATATTATACCTAGCGAAGTAGTTATCTCTGGCACCATTAGAGCATTAGATGAAACTACTAGGGAATTTGTTATTAAAAGGGTAAAAGAAATAGCAGAAAATACTGCTAGTGCCTATGGTGCTAAGGCTGTTGTCTGTATTGAAGATGGATATCCTGTTTTGGCCAATGACAACGAAGTTGTGGATATTTTAAAAGAGATTGCTGAAGAAACTCTAGGTAAAGACAAGGTAAGCTTAAAGGAATATCCAAGTCTTGGCTCTGATGACTTTTCTTTCTTTTTAGAAAAGGCAAGGGGTGCATATTATTTTCTTGGCTGTGGCAATAAGCTCAAAGGATGGACTTATCCAATTCACAGTGAGAAGTTTATTGTAGATGAAGAATGTATAAAGGTTGGTGTATTGTTGCAGACTAGAGGGATTTTAAGACTGCTTAATATGAAATAGAATAATTTATTATTAGTCCGAAAAATCGGAAAACAGTCCCGAAAACAGGAATAATTATTCAGAAAATTTATTTTTTTATTAAAAAACATTGAAAATTAGCCTTCTTTATCTTGGCACATTTTTTGCATTTAATATAAATATGATTAATATAAGAAGGAGATGGAAGAATGAATAATTTCCTATTTGCAGGATGTGATACAGTTGAACTTGCAAGAAAGTATAAAACACCATTATATGTAATATCTGAAGATTATATCATAGAAAGATGTGCTGAGATAAGAAGGGACTTTTTAGAAAAATATCCAAACACCATGGCTGTTTATGCCAGTAAGGCATTTTTAACTAAGGAAATGGCTAGGATTATAAAACGGGAAGGTCTTGGAATGGATGTAGTTTCCGGAGGAGAACTTTATACAGCCTTGCAAGTTGACTTTCCCATGGACAAGGTAATATTTCATGGCAATAATAAAACAGCTGAGGAACTTGAAATGGCAATACAGAATAATGTAGGAAGGATTGTTGTAGATAACATAGATGAAATAGAGATAATAAACAGTATTGCAAAGAAGTACAACAAAAAAGCTCATATTTTATTTAGAATAACACCAGGCATAGTTACCCATACCCATAAATATATCCAAACAGGACAGGTGGATTCCAAATTTGGCATTCCTCTCAATGAAGGAATAATAGAAGCTGCAATAAAAAAGGCTTTAGGCATGAGAAACTTGAAATTATTAGGATTCCATTTCCATGTAGGGTCTCAAATTTTAGAAAATGACACACATCTAAAAGCTATCGAAGTTATAGCTAAGCTTATGAAAGATGTGAAGGATAAATATGGTTTTGTTACCAAGGAACTTAATACTGGTGGGGGTTATGGAATACATTATACAAATGGCGATGAAAGGAAGCCCCTATCCTATTTTACAGATGCCATAATGGCTGCAGTGGAAGAAAACTGCAAAAAGTATGGATTAACAAGGCCCCTTATTATAATTGAGCCAGGCAGATGGATTGTAGGAGAAGCGGGAATTACACTTTATACAATAGGTGCCATTAAGGAAATTCCGGGAATCAGGACTTATGTTTCAGTAGATGGAGGTATGCCAGATAACCCAAGGCCAAGCCTATATCAAGCAAAATATGAAGCAGTGGTGGCAAATAAGATAAATGAAGAACCTACAGAGACAGTAACTATAGCTGGAAGATGCTGTGAATCTGGGGATATATTGATTTGGGATTTGAAGGTTCCTAAAGTTGAAAGAGGAGATATATTGGCTGTTTTATCTACTGGTGCATATAACTATTCCATGTCCAGCAATTATAATAGGATTCCAAGGCCTGCAGTAGTAATGATAAGAAATGGGATAGATAGGCTTATTGTCAGAAGGGAAACTTATGAAGATTTGTTAAGAAATGAGTTGTAAGTTATATCTTGATAATTGTCGCTATTTTTTAACAATTATAGAAATTTCCTAAGATAACATATAAAATATAGATATAAATTAATATAGACCTGTGAAAAGGAGTTGGTAAGATGAAGATTTTTATGAGCATAGATATTGAAGGCATAACAGGTGTAACATCATGGAATGAAACTGAACTGGGGCATTATGAATATTCTTGGGCAGTAAATCAAATGACAAAAGAAACCATAGCAGCTTGTGAGGGGGCATTGGAAGCAGGTGCAAAGGAAATCATCATAAAGGATGCCCATGATTATGCAAGAAACTTGGATATTTCCAAACTTCCAAAGGAAGCTTCAGTAATTCGTGGTTGGACATCATCACCAGAAGCTATGATGGCTGGCATAGATAAAAGCTTTGATGCTGCTGTATTTATAGGATACCATTCTGCATCTGGAGAAGACGGAAATCCATTGGCCCATACCATGGACAGCAAAAAATGTATATGGTTAAAGATTAACGGTGAAATAGCTTCCGAATTTACAATGAATGCTTTAACTTCAGCTTATTTTGGGGTACCAGTAGTATTCTTATCTGGAGATAAGATGCTATGTGACAACAGTAAAAGATTAATTCCAAATATAGAAACTGTAGCTGTAAAGTATGGTGTTGGCGGTGCTACATTTAATATTCATCCAGATAAGGCATGTGAATTAATAAAGGAAGGGGTAAAAAAGGCATTAAAGAAAATAGACCTATGTAGAATTGAAACACCAAAAAATCCAGTATTGGAAATAAGATTCAGGGAACATCAAGATGCAAGAAAGGCAAGCTTTTATCCTGGTGCTAAATTAATAGACGGATATACAGTCGAATACCATGCAAAAGACATATATGATTTAATTACTGCCAGAATGTTCATGTTATAGTAGCAATTTATTATTTCAATCTGTTAACGCGAAGTGGTATAATATATTTAATTCTAACCAAGGACATAAAAGGGGGAGAAGAAAATAAAAATAATCGAAGGCCTAGTTTTATTAAAGGATCTAGATGATAGCTTTATTATAGATTTAAGGTATGCAACTACTAACAATTTTACAGGGAAAAAGATATATCCGGTAAATGTAGCTGTTATTAGGAAGGAAACAGGCGAGAAGCTAGTAAAGGCTCAAAAGATATTTAAGAAGGATGGTTATTCTCTAAAGATATGGGATGCATATAGGCCACTACATGTACAAAGGCTTCTGTTCGAAGCATGCCCCATTGATGACTATGTAGCCATGCCACCAGAAAAACCAATTACATCAGGATTTAAGCCAAGGCACAACAATGGAATGGCAGTAGATGTTACTTTAGTTGACAAATATGGCAATGAACTTGAAATGCCTAGTGACTTCGATGATTTTTCCGAAAGGGCAAAACTAACCTATCCGTTCATGTCAAAGGAAGCGAGGAAAAATGTAGATTATCTACATGAAGTTATGAGAAGCGTAGGCTTTAGGTCCTATGAAAACGAATGGTGGCATTTTGTAGATGCTGTTGAAGAACCAACCCCTTATTTGGATATACCATTGGAAGCATTTCTTTAAATAGACTTAAAGGAGTGTATATAGATGAAAATAGTAGATATACAAGTAGGGCAAATTAATGTGGCATTGAAGAAACCATTTAAAACAGCCCTAAGGACTGTACATAGCATTGAAGATGTAGTAGTTAAGATAACAACGGATACTGGCCATGTTGGCTATGGTGAAGCAGCGCCAACTGCTGTAATCACTGGAGACACATTTGGCTCAATAAAGACTGCTATTGAAGACTATCTAAAGCCAAACATAATAGGTTTGGATATAGAAAATATGGAAGAAATAATGAAAAGGATTGACAAAGCCCTAATTAAGAATACCAGTGCCAAAGCAGCTGTTGATATAGCTATCTATGATTTGTTTGCCCAATATCATAATGCGCCACTTTACAAGCTGTTAGGTGGATATAGGGATGAAATAATCACCGATATAACTATTAGCGTTAATTCTCCTGAAGAAATGGCACAGGATAGTATTATAGCTGTAGAACAAGGTTATAAGACTTTGAAGATTAAAGTAGGACTTGATTCAGAAATGGATATGAAAAGAATTCAAGCCATTAGGGATGCAGTTGGGTATGATGTTCAGCTAAGATTAGATGCAAATCAAGGTTGGAATCCAAAGGAAGCAGTAAGAATTATAAGAAAGATGGAAGATAAGGGATTTGATATTGAACTTGTTGAACAGCCTGTACCAGCCCATGATTTTGATGGTCTCAAATATGTAACAGATAATGTATATACTCCAATTTTGGCAGATGAATCAGTATTTTCACCTTTAGATGCAATAAAGATTATACAAAATAGGGCAGCTGACTTAATAAACATTAAATTGATGAAAACTGGAGGCATACACAATGCCCTAAAGATATGCTCCATTGCTGAAACTTATGGCGTAGAATGTATGCTAGGCTGCATGCTTGAAAGTAAGTTAAGCGTCAGCGCAGCAGTTCATTTAGCAGCAGCCAAAAGCATAATAACTAAGATTGATTTAGATGGGCCATCTCTATGTAAGGAAGACCCAATTGTTGGAGGGCCAAATTTTGAAGGCTTCAGGATTACACTAAACAATGAGCCAGGTTTAGGATTTAAGGAAGTTGGAAACGTGAAATTTTAAATATGCCAAGTAAATCAAAAAGGATAACATAAAAATTCTGATTATTAAAATTATAAAATAAAATATTAAAATTCAAATTTGCAAAGCTGCATTTAGGAAAGGAGGGGAAATTACTCAGGAAATTCTGTAAATAGTTTATAAGAATTAATTATAAAGGGGGAGGAAAATGAAAAAATTATTAGCTTTAACGTTAGCTTTAATTCTACTTTTAACAGGTTTAGCTGGTTGCACAGGCAAATCTGGCCAAACTTCAACAAATGGTCAGGATAAAGAAGTTGAATATTCAGTTCTATATTCTGGTGAAATAACTACATTGAATTACTTAGTAACTTCTAGTACAGCAGAATTTGCTCTTGCAGCAAACTTAGTAGACAGCTTAATTGACTTTGACAGATATGGAGTACCAGTTCCTTGTTTAGCAACTGAATGGAGCAGCTCTGAAGATGGTTTAGTATGGACATTTAAGATTCGTGAAGGAGTTAAATGGGTTACTCATGAAGGAAAGGAATATGCTGAACTTACTGCCCAAGACTTCGTAGATGCTGCTAAATATATCCTAAATCCAGCAAATGAATCAAAGACTGCTAACATACTATACAGCGTAATTAAAAACGCTGAAGAATATTACAATGGCGAAATAACAGATTTCAACGAAGTAGGAGTTAAAGCAATAAGCGATTATGAACTTCAATACACATTGAAGAAACCAACTCCATACTTCTTATCAATGGTAAACTATGTATGCTTCTTACCTGCTAATGGTAAATTCTTAGAAGAAGTTGGCGACAAGTTTGGTACAGATAATGTAAACTTCCTATACAACGGAGCTTATATAATGGAAACATTCGAACCACAAAACAGAAGAGTATTAGTAAAGAACCCAACTTACTGGGATAAAGATAATGTATTCATAGACAGGATTAAGATGACTTACAACCAAGAAGCAGCAACTTTAGGACCTGAACTATTTGTACGTGGAGAAGTTGACTATGCAGATATACCAGCTTCCTTAGTAGAAGAATGGATGCAAGACCCAAGCAAGAAAGACTTAATTAGGCCAAACAGAACAAGCTTCTATACTTATTTCTATGCTTTAAACTTCAATCCTAAGTTTGATGAAGAATACGAACCTGAAAACTGGAAGATTGCTGTAAACAACCGCAACTTCCGTAAGTCATTATTCCATGCCCTAGACAGAGTGGCTGCTATGACAACTGCTGAACCATACAATCCTAAAGAAAGGCTATTAAATACTATTACTCCTAAGAACTTCGTAAGCTATGAAGGAATAGACTATACAGAATTTGGCAAGTTGAAAGAATTCACAGAAACAGATTCATTCAATCCAGATTTAGCTTTGAAATATAGAGACGAAGCTAAGAAAGAACTAGAAGGAAAGGTAAAATTCCCAGTAATTGTTTACATGCCATATAACTCTGGTAGTACAGAATGGGCTAATAGAGCACAAGTTATTGAACAACAAATGGAAAACTTACTAGGTAAGGATTATATTGATATCGTAATAGAAGCAAAACCACCAACAAACTTCTTATCAGAAGTTAGAAGGTCCGGTAAATATGCAATGCTAGAATGTAACTGGGGACCAGACTATGCTGACCCAGAAACATACACTGACCCATTCTATCCTGGAGGAACTTACAACTTCCCAGAATATGTTGAAGATTACAATGATCCTAATGGTCAAAAGAGATATACAAACCTAGTAGATGCTGCTAAAGCAGAAGTCCTTGATATTAAGAAGAGATATGAATTATTTGCAGAAGCAGAAGCATTCCTAATTGAAGAAGCATTCTTAATACCTTATGCAGTAGGTGGTGGCGGATATTCAGCAAGCAGATTGAATCCATTTGAATCAATGTATTCACCATTTGGTGTATCACCAGAAAGATATAAAGGACATAAACTTCTAGAAAAACCTATGAATACAGAACAATTCTATCAAGAACTACAAAAATGGGAACAAGAACGTGCTGAAGCTTTGAAGAAAGCAGGTTATTAATATATGATAGTTAACCTAGGATTACTTTTAGTAATCCTAGGTTAAAAATTAATTTTTTCATTATTACATATCTTGGAAAGATATGGATTTTTTCTTATTGGCACTATAAAGTGCAAATTTCGACAGAAAGGAAGAGGGGGAAATGCTAAAGTATTCTATAAAAAGGCTCTTGCAGTCTTTGCTTACCCTATTCATCATCATTACTATTGTTTTCCTTCTAATGAGATTGCTTCCTGAAGAAGGATATTTTGGAGATGCCTATGATAAGATGGATGAGGCGCAAAGGGAAGCTATTCTTAAGAATATGGGGCTAAGGGATCCTCTCCATATTCAACTGATAAATTTCTATAAGAAGTTATTCAAAGGTGACTTGGGACAATCAATTACATTTAGGCCAAAGGTACCTGTTATGGAAATTATTAAAGAAAAAGTGCCTTATTCATTATATTTTGGGCTAGCTTCCATAGCCATATCTCTATTAGTAGGAATAGGCATGGGAATTCTAATGGCAATGAACAAATCAGGATTTTGGGATAAATTTGGTACTGCATATGTAGTTATTATTAGAGCTGTGCCAGCTGCAGTTTATTACCTCTTTATACAGCTTTATCTTACTGGGCTTTTTAAAGTGCCTATGCTTTTTGACATTGATAAGCCAAAAACTTGGATTTTGCCAGCTATATCCATGTCACTAGGCGGAATTGCAAGTTATGCTATGTGGATGAGGAGATACATGGTAGATGAGCTTAACAAGGATTATGTAAAATTAGCCAGAGCAAAGGGATTAGACAATAAAAAGATAATGGTAAGGCATATATTTAGGAATGCTTTCGTTCCTTTGGCTCAGTATTTGCCAGCTACCATATTGTTTACAATATCAGGTTCTATTTACATAGAATCTTTGTATTCAATACCTGGCATGGGCGGACTATTAGTTGAAGCCATTAAAAGGCAGGATAATACCTTGGTGCAAGCTTTAGTACTAATCTATTCATCGATAGGTATTGTAGGGTTATTCTTAGGTGATATATTGATGGCTTTATTTGATCCTCGTATTAACTTACAAGGCAAAGGGGGCGCTAGATGATGATTAAGAAAGCAGTAAAACAATTGGCAAATAATATAGAAGAATATGCAGAAGATGAACTATTTGAATTTGCTGAGTTTAACGAAGAAGAAGCGCAACGTGCTGGTTATTCTAACTATTCATATTGGCGCTCTACTTGGAAGGTCTTTATTAGCAACAGAGTAGCTGCATTCTTGCTTATATTGATGATATCCTTATTATTGTTTACTTTTATTCAACCATATTTGCCTAACCAAAAATCACCAACTAAAATCTATAATGACCCAGTAACAAATCTTCCAATCAAAAACCATAAGCCAGATAAAGAATTTTGGTTTGGAACTAACTCCATAGGACAAGACTTGTGGGCCCGTGTTTGGAGTGGAACACGTACTTCACTTCTTATTTCAATAATAGTTGGTGTATGGGAAGCTGTAGTTGGAATTACAATAGGTGCATTGTGGGGATATGTAAGATGGTTGGATAGACCATTAACTGAAATTTACAATGTTATAGATAATATACCAAAAACAATAATATTAATTTTAATGACTTATATAATGAAGCCAAGTATGGCTACTATGATTATTGCCATCTGTTCATTTTCATGGATAGATATGGCTCGTTTTGTAAGAAACTTGACCATAATCATCAGGGATAGGGAATACAACTTGGCATCCAGATGTTTAGGTACTCCAACTAGCAGGATTATAACAAGGAATTTATTGCCATATTTAGTTTCTGTAATCATGCTTACAATTGCCTTGTCAATACCTTCAACAATAGGATATGAAGTATTCTTAACTTATATTGGTTTGGGATTACCTGTAAGTATTCCTTCATTGGGGAATTTGATAAATGAAGGAAGGCTTTTAATATTAAATCCATCCCAAAGGTACCAATTGATTTTCCCTGCTATCGTAATATCAGTAATAACAATTTCATTCTATGTTTTGGGTAATGTATTTTCCGATGCTGCAGATCCCAAAAACCATGTTTAGGAGGTGCACCAAATGGAAGATAAGAAAGTTATATTATCAGTACAGGATTTAGTAATCAAGTTTAGATTAAGAGGAGATGTACTAACAGCTATAAGAGGGGCCTCTTTAGACTTATATGAAGGTGAAAGCTTAGCAATTGTAGGTGAATCGGGATCTGGGAAATCGGTACTTACCAAGAGCTTTGTGGGTCTTTTGGATGCCAATGGTTGGATAGATTCAGGAAGTATAATGTTTGAAGGTCAAGATTTGGCTAAGTTTAGAAAGGAAAAGCAATGGTTAAAGATTAGAGGAAAGAAAATTGCAATGGTTTTTCAAGATCCTATGACAGCTTTAAATCCATTAAAGCCAATAGGAAAGCAAATTCAAGAAGCTATTGAGCTACATCAAGGTATAAAAGGCGATAAAGCAAAGGAAAAAACTTTGAAGATAATACAAGATGTAGGCATAGATGACCCTGAAAAAAGGTACAGACAATATCCTCATGAGTTTTCAGGTGGTATGAGGCAAAGGATAGTAATTGCTATAGCTATTGCATGTAATCCAAAGATTCTTATATGCGATGAGCCTACAACTGCTTTGGATGTAACTATTCAGGCTCAAATACTTGAACTATTAAAGAACCTAAAGAAGCAATACAATTTAACAACAATATATATTACTCACGACTTAGGCGTCGTTGCAAATGTGGCAGATAGAATTGCAGTAATGTATGCTGGCGATATAATCGAAATTGGTTTGTGCGAAGAAGTATTTTACAACCCACAACATCCTTATACTTGGGCTCTATTATCATCCTTACCACAATTAGGAGTTAAAGGAAAGGAACTATTTACTATTAAGGGAACTCCTCCAAATCTCTACCATGAAATTAAAGGAGATGCCTTTGCACCAAGAAATCCAAAGGCGTTGAAGATAGACTTTGTAAAGAGGCCACCATATTTCCAAGTTAGCCCAACTCATAAGGCTAAGACCTGGTTATTAGACCCAAGAGCTCCGAAAGTGGAACCCCCTGAATCTGTGAAGAATTTAAGACAGAAATTGGAGGTTGGAAACAATGGATAACAAGGAAAAGAAAGTACTATTGGAAGTTAAAAATTTAAGAGTAGAATTTGGAAAGCGAAAGAAGAAGTTTGTGGCTGTGAAAGATGTTAGCTTCCAAATTTACAAAGGAGAAACCTTCGGACTTGTAGGTGAGTCAGGTTCAGGGAAAACCACTATAGGAAGAGCTATTATTAGATTAGTTGAACCAACTGCTGGGGAAATCATCTTTGATGGCAAAAAAATAAACGGTAAAATAGATAAGGAATTGGATAAGGAAATTACGAGAAGAATTCAGATGATTTTCCAAGACCCTATGGCATCTTTAAATGAAAGGGCGAAAGTTGACTACATTGTATCAGAAGGGCTATACAATCTAAAAAATTACAAGGATGAAGAGGAAAGAAAAGCAAAGGTAGTGAAGGCTATTCAAGATGTAGGATTGCTTCCTGAATTTTTAAGCCGTTTTCCTCATGAGTTCTCCGGAGGGCAAAGACAAAGAATAGGAGTAGCAAGGGCTATAGTAATGGAACCGGAACTAATTATTGCAGATGAGCCTATATCAGCGTTGGACGTTTCAATTCGTGCACAAGTACTAAATTTAATGTCTGAGTTGCAAAAGAAAAAAGGCTTAACTTACTTATTTATTGCCCACGACTTGTCTGTTGTAAGATATATATCAGACAGGGTTGCAGTAATCTATAAAGGACGAATTGTAGAATTGGCTGAAACTGAAAAGCTCTATCAAAATCCATTACATCCATATACTAAGGCTTTGTTCTCTGCAATACCTATACCGGATCCTAGACTAGAAAGGTCAAAGAAGTTGATGGTATATGATCCAAGCTGCCATTACGATTATGATGTAGATCCGCCCAAATGGGTAGAAATTGAGCCTGAGCATTATATTCTTGCTAATGAAAGGGAATTAGAAGAATATAGGAGGATGTTGAAAGAAAATGGTGTGGAGCCAATTAATTAAGAGAATTCTCATTTTATTGGGGGTTATGATATTAATGGCTGGAATAATGGCTGGATGCAGTAAAAATGAAGAAATTTACTATGATGATAGGCTTATTATAAACAAAGGAGAAGATTTTAATAGTGGCGAAAAGAAAAATGTAGAGCTTAACGATGAAGGGGAAATTGTTCTAACTAGCTCAGCTACAGAAGGTCAATATATTTCTCCAATTTTAAAGACTAAAGCCTTTAAAGACATAGTAGTATCATGGAATGCAGATACTCCAGATGATACAGAAGTAGAAATAATGGTACAAACAAAGTTAGATGACGAATGGAGCCAATGGTTTTCCTATGGTAAGTGGTCTTCAAATGGATACAAGGGAAGCGTAAGAAATCAAAGAGATAGTGTAGCTGTAATGGATATAGATACCTTAAAAGTATTAAGCTTAGACGGAGCAGAATATCTTAGATATTCAGTTAAATTAACTAGAAAAGACGCAAACACTCCTAGTCCAAGGTTAAGGAATATATTCATAGCATTAAACTTAGTAGAAAAGGTTGAGCCAGTATTAGCTTCTGATTTGAATTACTTAGTTGAGCTTGATGTGCCTGAAAGGTCTCAAATGGTAGTTCCTGAAATAGGCAATGTAATTTGTAGCCCAACTTCCTTATCTATGGTATTAGAATACTATGGATACGATTTAGAAACTGAAGAAGTGGCAGAAAAGGTATTAGATGAAGACGCATATATATATGGCAATTGGTCATATAATGTAGCCTTTGGTGGCACTAAGTGTAAATATGCTTATGTAGAAAGATGCAACTCAATAAATGATATAAAGGAAAAAATAGCTCAAGGAATACCAGTTATAGCTTCAATAAAGACTCAATCTGAAAAAGAGCTTACAGGAGCTCCACAAGCTTATCCAAGTGGCCATTTATTAGTAGTTAGAGGATTTACCATAAAGGATGGAGAAGAATATGTAATTGTAAATGACCCTGCTGCACCAGAGGTAGAAACTGTCCGCAGGGAATATAAGGTATCTGAATTTGAAAAAGCTTGGAATAACAAAATAGTATATATTTTACGCGAAAGCTTAGAGTAATTCCTACAAATGAAGGTGAAAAAATGATAGACAGCATTATGAAAGAGATAGAAAACTTCCAAGGAGATATTTCAGTAGTTATAAAGGATTTAAAGAAAGATGAACTGATTTTTAAATATAATGAAAATGAAGTCTACCCTTCTGCTAGTACAATTAAAGTTCCAATAATGGTTGAAGCATTTTATCAAATTGAGGAAGGGCGATTTGACATATATGAAAAAATAAAGGTAAAGCCTGAAGATAGGATAAAATACAGCGTAGTTTCAGATTTATCCATAGATGAATATCCACTAATAGATTTAATTACTTTAATGATAATATTAAGCGATAATACTGCAACCAATGTTTTAATCGACCTGCTAGGCATGGATAGGATAAATAAGAGGATAAAAGAATTAAGCTGCCAAAATACGGTTTTGCAAAGAAAGATGCTGGATTTTGAAAGGGCAAAGAAGGGATTAGATAACTTTACTAGTTCAATGGATATGGCACTTATTATGGAAAAGATTTATAAAAAGGAAATACTTAGCACTAAATCCTGTGAAATGATGTTGGATATACTTACTAAACAAAAATACAGGAATAACCTCGGAAGGTATCTAGATGAGGATATATTAATAGCCCATAAGACAGGTGGCCTAACTGGTATTAGCCACGATATAGGAATATTCATGGACTTTGGCTACTTAATTGGCGTATTTACTAAAAATGCTGCAAATGATTATGATGGCAGCATAACAATTGGGAAGATTTCAAAGATTGTATATGATTATTATTTGAAGCATAATTAACATTATGAGGTGATAAGATTGAGTAAACCACAATGGGGCATTTTATGTAAAACTTTAGTTCCAATAAACCTACATCCAAGATTTGACAGCGAAATGGCTGATGAAGGGCTATATGGCATGGTTGTAAAAATCCTTGAAGAAAAGGAAGATAACTGGTACTATGTAGAAACCCATTATAATTACTATGGTTATGTACATGGTTCCAACATGATAATAGATGATGAAAGGGCAAAAGTTTGGAACGAAAGGGCAAATAAAATAGTATTTCATTCAACAGCAGATGTTTTGTCTGAAGCAAGCTTTAAAGGATATGTAAAAATAATGCTTACAAGGGGAGCCAGCGTAATTGTTACTGGCAATGAAAAGGATAACTGGACAGAAGTAGAATTGGCTGATGGTACCACCGGATGGATTAGAAGCGCATTTTTAAGAGATAAAAAGACTACTTGGGACAGAAATAATGAAGAGCAAATAAGAAAGGACCTAGTAGATACTGCCATGTTGTATTTAGGAACTCAATACAGATGGGGTGGAAAAAGCCCATTAGGAATTGACTGCTCTGGTTTATGCTCAATATCGTACCTTCTAAATGGAATTATAATTTATAGGGATGCTCAGCTAAAGGAAGAATATATGAGAAGGATAACCTTTGAAGAAATAAAACCTGGAGATTTATTGTTCTTCCCAGGCCATGTAGCGATGTATATTGGAAATGGGAAATTCATTCATTCAAGTTCCAGCGTAAATGGTGTACGAATCAACAGTTTGAACCCAGAAGATGAAGATTATAGGGAAGACTTGGCTAAAGACATACGGGAAATAGGTACAGTTTTTTAATAGGTTTATAGTATTGGCCCTAATGTTTATTAGGGCCTTTTATTATGCCCTTTTGGGTTTTGATGTTTTGTAAGACCGGTATTTGTAGTATAATAATTATTAACAGGTTTTGACAATTTTTTTGAGGGTGGTACCGTGGATTTTAAATCTTGGGATTTAGTAAAAATGTTTACAGATATGATGTCAGAAGGATTCATAGTAATAGATAGTCAAGGAAAAATTCAAGTATACAATCAAAAAGCCAAGGAAATCTTTGGAATAAGCAATACTTCAGGCATTAAGCATAAAGAAGGGAAGCTTGAACCAGGAGATATTGTAATAATTGGAGATAATTCTTTGGGACAAGACGATGGAAATTTAACTGGAGACTCTTTGAAAGTAATTGGCATTAAAAATACTAACATAAAAGAAGGAGATTCGATTATTGCCATTGGAACTTATAAGAGAAAAGGAAGTTTTGAGCCCATATTAAAACATTTAAAAAATGGTCATAATGAAGGACTCCTAGAAGTAGAAACAAAGATAAAGGGTATTTCAATAAAAACAAAAATTGATTTTGTAAACAAGATAATATCTATAGTGGTGGATAATATTGAATACAAGATGACGTATATTAATGCAATTGGACACATGGTAGTATTAGATGGCAAGACTATGGAGATGAAGTTCTACCAAAGCTACGGATATACAGCAAGAGGAGAAAGCGTCAATGAATTGCTGAAAGGAAGAAAATATAGAGCTAAAGGTGAAGGTACTGAATCATTAGATGTAATAGGGAAGGATATTTTCGAAATACACAAGTCAAACTACATGATAAAGCAGTTTTATAATGTTGCTAGAGGTGAAAACATTACTTATACTGATAAGTTTGAAGAGATAAATGGCTATCCTACCATGTGCACCCTATTACCTGTAGAAATAGATGGGAAGAGGGTAGGTGCTGCTTTAAAAGTAGAGGACATATCCCAGATTAAGAAAGTTATAGCTGAAAGGGACCAAGCCATTAGGGAGCTTGAGGAAGCCCAATCCAAATTATTAAATGAAAAGGCATTTAATAAAGCATTTCCAAGTTTCATAGGTTTTAGCCAGCAGATTGAAAATGTAAAAAGGCTTGCCCTAAAAGCTTCCAAGATTAACTCCAATATATTGATTTTAGGTGAAAGCGGAACAGGAAAGAGCATATTAGCCAAAGCTATTCATGAAAACAGTAAATATAAGGATAAGCCTTTTGTTCATGTAAACTGCGGAGCTATACCAGAAACCCTATTGGAATCTGAACTTTTTGGGTATGAAAAAGGGGCATTTACAGGTGCCCGTTCAGAAGGCAAAAAAGGCCTATTTGAATTGGCAGATGGGGGAACACTTTTCCTAGATGAAATAGCAGAGATACCTTTAAGCCTTCAAGCCAAACTGCTGGAAGCCATACAGGAGAAGAGCTTTTACAGGGTAGGAGGTACACAAAAGGTTACTGTAAATATTCGAATAATTGCTGCTACAAATAAGAATCTTGAAAAGGAAATGCAAGAGGGAAGATTTAGAGAAGACCTATACTACAGGATAAATGTTTTTCCTATTTGGATACCGCCACTAAGGGAAAGAAAGCAGGATATCATCAGCCTTGTTGATTATCTACTGCCAAAAATCTGCAAAGAGTTGGGCTGTAAGCCTAAAAGGATATCAGCTGAAGCCATGAATTTGCTTTTGAGCTATGATTGGCCTGGGAATATAAGAGAGCTTGAGAATGTACTTGAAAGGGCAGTTAACCTAACGGAAGGTAATAATATCCTTTCTAAACATATACAAATTCCAAACAAGAAATCACAAGATGGCTACAAGGAAATAGCAATAAAAGATTTAAAGACTTACTTAGAAGAGCAGGAGAAAAAGGCTATTATTGATACATTGAATTTTTATAACGGAGACAAGAAAAGGACAATGGAAGCTTTGAATATTAGCAAGACCACCTTCTATGAAAAACTTAAGAAATATGGAATAAAATAACGCCAGAGGATTACCTTCTGGCGTTATTTCAAATATTCTACCATATCATCAGGGAGGGACTTAATTTCAGAATATATTATATCCCTAAAATCCAAGCTGGGCTTTTCATTTAACTTATAAGGTGATGATGATTTTAAAGCCCTTCCGAAATCTATAAACCTTTCCATATCTCCTTTAATTAATGAGGTATAAGTAGCTTTCAGATAAATTTCTCCGTTAGATACAAAAAATAATTTATATCCTTTATCAATAGGTATTTTTAGAAGTATATCCTTAGACAGTATGGACTTGTAATCGTGGATTTCCTTTTTTACAAAGTTTAAATCGGAGATTAAATCCCTGTAAAATCCTGCTAAAGAAAATTCAAGTTTTGAAGATGAGTCGTACATTTTCTTTTCAAGTTCAGCAATAAATAAAGCCATTTCTTCTTCATTGGAGAAAATGTTTAATAGGGATTGCTTATTATTTTCATAAACATCTTTATCCATATTTATTGGAATTAAATTATATTCAAAAGTATACCCTTCATCATCTCTAACAATTGGATAAAGATTTTTCAATGAATTAGCTAAGTCCATTAGGAAATACTTCTTCCTAAATGGGCCAAAGGAGTTTTCTTCCCTGTTATATACTACAGATAGAGGATTGTAGTGGTTGTGGTCTTCAATCTTTAAATATACATATTTTTCATCGTTTTTAAACTGGCTGTTGAACATGGGCTTCATTTTCTTTATTAGCTCACATTCAAGGAGCCTTGCTTCAAGATGGGTATCTGTCACTATATATTCAATGTCGTGTATTAGGGATACCATTTTTTCAATTTTTATCCAGTCATGTTTTGTTGTAAAATATGACTTTACTCTCTTTTTGAGGGAAATGCTTTTTCCGATATAAATAACCCTTCCCTGTTCATCTAACATCTTGTAAACTCCAGGTAGGGTTGGGATACCATTTATTTTTTCCATTATGCGTTCTTTGTCCATGTTATCATCCCTATTGATTTGCTAATTTATAAATAATCTGATAAGATTAACATTAATATTATATCATGAATCTAAATGTTTTAAATGGAGATAGCATTATGAAAAGGTATAAAGCTTTACATGATGAGTTAAAGATGGAATTTGGCCAAAAAGTCATAAAGCTGTCCATAGATGGGGGATTTACCTGCCCCAACAGGGATGGTACAGTAGGTACTAGAGGATGTATATTCTGTGGTGAAGAAGGCTCCGGAGAATTTGCAGGCTCAAGGTTTAATCCAATAAGAGTTCAAGCGGAAGAACAGAAGAAACTCCTTTCAAAGAAGTGGAATACTGATAAGTATATTATCTACTTTCAAAACTTTACAAATACCTACGCGCCCATTGACAGATTAAGGCAGCTTTACTATGAAGCCTTAAGCATAGAAGGAGTTGTTGGCATCGCCATTGCTACAAGGCCTGACTGTTTGGGTCCTGATGTTTTGAATTTGCTGTCTGAAATAAATGAAAAGGCATATCTCTGGGTGGAATTAGGCCTTCAGACAATCCACGATAGGACTGCAAGGTTTATTAGGCGTGGCTATCCTTTAGAAGTGTATGATGAAGCCATAAGGAATCTAAAGGCTAGAAATATTAAAACAGTAACCCATGTGATTCTAGGCCTTCCTGGAGAAAGCAGGGATGAAATTCTTGAAACGGTAAAGTATGTTGGCAATACTGGAACATGGGGAATTAAGCTGCATTCTCTTTATATTCAAAAGGATACGGATTTATACTGGTATTATCTTAAAAATCCATTTCCCATAATGAGTAAGGAAGAATATGTATCTTTAGTTGTAGATGCCCTTGAAATACTTCCGCCTAATATGGTAATTCACAGGCTGACAGGAGACTGCAAGAAAAGCCTACTTTATGAACCAAAGTGGACTTTAGATAAGTTAAGCGTCATAGCATCGATAGAAAAGGAATTGAAAGTCAGGAACACTCATCAAGGAATAAAATACAAAAAATCATAATTAAGTAACCCATCCGCATATATAAGCATAGTATAGTAGTGCAAATATAAAAAAGAAGGGTGGGTAATAATGACTAAAACAAGAACATGTCCTACTGGAAGTTTTGCCTATACTATAAAATCAGGAGACACTCTTTATAGTCTAGCAATAAGATATAATACAACAGTAGAGGCAATAATGGCGTTAAATCCAGGAATAGATCCAAATAATCTCCGAATAGGTCAAATAATCTGTATACCTAGTTCAACTCCATCAAGATGTCCATCAGGAAGCTTCCAATATACTATTAAATCAGGAGATACACTATATAATTTGGCTATAAAATATAATACAACAGTAGAGGCAATAATGGCATTGAATCCAGGAATAGATCCAAATAACTTACAAATAGGTCAAGTAATCTGCATACCTGGTTCATCAGCACCACCAACACCAACATGTCCGCCTGGAAGCTTTGCTTATACTATTAAATCAGGGGATACATTGTATAAATTGGCTATTACCTATAATACAACTGTTGAAGCTATAATGGCATTGAATCCAGGTATAAATCCAAATAATCTTCAAATAGGTCAAGTAATCTGCATACCAAGAAGCACTACTCCAATACCACCATGTGATGGAGTATATTATTCTGTAAAAGCAGGAGACACCTTATTCAGTATCGCAATGGCATTCAATATCCCATTGGCAACCCTAATAGCAGCTAATCCAGGAATAGATCCAAACAACTTGCAAATTGGTCAATTGATTTGTATACCAAAAGTAACACCACCACCAATATCCTGTCCAGGTGGCACAGTGTATACAGTTATGGAAAACGATAATCTAGGAACCATACTATTAAGATTTAATCTATCCTACGCAGATTTACAAGCAGCCAATCCAAATGTTGATTTAAGCATGTTGAGGCCAGGAATGCAATTATGCATAATGCCCCATGAAGAAAGAGGTTGTCCTTGCCCAACAGGTTCTAGGTCATATACCATAACTCAAGCAGATATTCCTTCAAGTGGTGCCACAGTAGTTGCCCTAGCTCAAAAGTTTAATATATCTGTATCAGAATTGTTGAAGATGAATCCAACTTTAGCTCCAGGAGATTTTGTAGTTGGAAGAGTAATTTGCGTACCAAGTTATAAAATGGACTATTATCCATCAGCATAGCTGATGGATAATTTTATTTGTA